>CEUZ01120991.1_pt1 | contig 14787 bp, 13 predicted proteins | sample 361511 | NCBI WGS metagenome assembly CEUZ01 (sample SAMEA2622822, study PRJEB7988) | marine metagenome | biome: marine biome (ENVO:00000447); feature: surface water layer (ENVO:00002042); material: "saline water (ENVO:00002010), including plankton (ENVO:xxxxxxxx)" | depth 5 m
ACATTGATTCCTGTTGGGTCAAACAAAAAGTGCCAGTTACCTAATGGTTGTGCCTTAATTCCAGATGCATCCATAATTGGAGTATTCAATAATGTTTCAGCTTCTGAGCCCATAATTGCTGAATGTAATGCGGGTGTAGTGTCAGCAATAAATGAAATTGGTAGATTTATTTCATGATCAATTCCCTTTACGTTAACAATCACATCATTAGGAATTACTATTCCTCTCCAATTCATGTCAACTAAACCAGAATTTCCACTAGATGATTCACGAAGAATGTGATTTGTAATTTCCAATGTTAAAATTACTTTATAATCAATTGATGTGTTTAATCCTCTACCAGTTAATTTTGTGTCATAATCAATTTGTATATCTGTAGCAGTTGCAGAACTTCCTAATTGTGACATTTGGTAATTGATCCTGTCACGTAATTCAGTCACTCCTGGATCTGCTAAAGTTACAGTGAATGTTTTAGCAAATTTCTGCCCTCTTAGTTGATCAGCAAGCATTCCACCTTCATCATAATTAATGATAACTGTTCTTTGGAATTTAATTTCAACTTCGTCAATTGCACCTGGTTCTACCCAAGTTCTAAAATCCATTTGTGCTGCAAAAGCAGGTCCAACAGTTGATGCTAGCATAATTACAGCCAAAGATGCTATGAAAATTCCTGCACTAGACACGAACAAATTTTTCTACTCTTAATAATAAACCTAACTTAGATTGTATAAAGCGATCATAATTTAGAAGAAGTAATATGTAGTTGCATCTTTTTGGTTTTCGTTAACAATTTGATTACAATTCTAGCAGGTGGTACAGGTTCTATAAAGATGGTTAGAGGTTTTGCAGCACATGATCAAGAAGTGACCGTAATTAGCAATGTTGGAGACAATTATTGGTTATATGGGATGTATGTTTGCCCAGACATTGACACGATTATTTATGGATTATCAGGAATTTTAGATGAAGAAAAAGGTTGGGGAATAAAAAAGGACACAAATAATTTTCTAAGACAGATGGAAGTTTTTGGAGAAGAGACATGGTTTAGAGTAGGAGATAGAGATGCAGCAACTCATCTTACAAGAACAAATATGTTAAAAAATGGAAAAAATTTGTCTGATATCACACAGTGGATGGCAGAAAAATTTGCAGTTGAATCAAAAGTTATTCCAATTACAGACAATACTGTTGAAACACGAATAACAGCAAACGATGAAGATTTGCACTTACAAGAGTTTTGGGTAAAACATAGAGGTAGAGGTACAATTGAAGGAATTCAGTATATTGGTGCTGATAAAGCAAGACCAAATCCAGATGCTATTGCTGCAATTCAAGATGCTGAATTAGTTGTAATTGCACCAGGAAATCCTTTAACAAGTATAGGTCCAATGTTAGGAATTAAAGGTGTAAGAAAAGAATTAACAAAAAATAAAAAGAAAATTGTTTCTGTCTCACCATTAATTGGAAATAAATCATTTAGTGGTCCAGCTGATAAATACATGGAAGCTGCAGGAATTGAAGTTTCTGTATTTGGATTAGCTCAAATGTATGCAGATGTTTGTTCTAAAATGGTTATTGATACAAAAGATAAATCATATGCATCAAAAATTCAAGGTTTAGATATTCAAGTCTTTGACACAAAGATAAAAATGCAAAATAAAGCTGCAGAAGAAGCATTAGCAGGATTTATTTTAAAACAGTTGAAATTATAACCAAATATTCTAAGAATTGAAAACATCAGTCATTATTCCAGTTAAAACATTCAAGAGATCAAAAACTAGATTAAATTTAACTGATTCTCAAACAGAATTAATTTGTAAACTATTCCTTGATGAAGTGATCAAAACTGTTTCAAATACAGTAGCAGTTGACCAGATTATTATTATTACAAAGGAAGAAAAGGTTTCAGATTTGATTAAGAAGTATAACTGCATTAAGATTTTAGATGAAAATGAAGAGGGTGTGAACAATGCTGTTTCACTTTCAGATAAATATCTTAAAGAAAATGGATTTTCCCAATCAATAGTATTACCGTCTGATATACCATTTTTCTTTACTGATGATATTGACCAAATGTTAAGATATTCGAGAGATAAATCAGTCTTAATTGTCCCATCACGTCATTTTGATGGAACTAATGCACTGTTAAGATGCCCAATTGATTCAATGTCTACTAGATATGATGAAGGAAGTTATACATTTCAGATAGATGCTGCAAAAGAAAAAAACATTAGAATTTCTGTTGGATTGATTAATAGATTAATGTTAGATGTAGATAACTATACTGATTTAGAATTTGCTCTAAAACAGAATGTAAAACCTAAACTCTGTGAAAAAATTAAACAGATAATCAATTAATGATTATTTTTGTAGAACAGGTGATTTTGAAATTAAATAATTTAGAATTATCGTCACTGTTGAAACAATTCCTGTAATGATTAGAATTATCTCAAACGTTCCAACCATAGAATGTGAAGACGCATTTTGAATAGAGATACCATTTATTTCTGAAATTAAAAACAGATAAGAATAGATAAAATAATTTGTAGCCCAATGTAATATTATTGCAGCTGCTAAACCATATCTAAAATAAACCCAACCAATTATTACACCACCAATTGATGCCTGAAGAATTTTTCCAGTTGTCCAGGGTTCTCCTGAAATAACATGTGCAACTCCAAAGAAAATTCCAACAATGATTATTATTGGAATTACTTTTCTATATTCAAAAATATGAAGAGTTGAGTAAGGAGACCATAATGACTTAAAGAAAAATTTAACAGATGATTTATGTGAATAAATTAAAAATAAAGGAATTCCAATTAGTATTACTCTAAAACCAATTTCTTCAGTAATTGGTGCTATGCTGATTTGTAAAAATAAAATTAAATCATTAGCAGTTTCTGGTGGTTCTGTAACTATTCCAAAACTTTCTTGTAAGATTGTGATTATTGCAGAAATTAACACTAGGATGGAAAACCACTTGATTATGTTAATCATATTATTACCTTCAAATGAATTTTTGGTATTTGAAATTAGATTACTTATTGATTTTACAAAATTTTTCTTTGGACCCAAAAATGAAATCATAAATAATATGATAAATGTAGACCAAACTATTGCAAATATGTCTCCTATCTCATATTCTAATGGCAAATGTAAATTGATACCTGCAATGAAAACATCAAATTTTTCTAAAGGAAAATTATAATCAATATCATCACCAATACTAGAATTAAAAACTGCATATGCTCCTAAAGGAAAAGATACAATCATCAAACCAAAAATTACTGATGATAATGCAGAAAAAGGAATTCCAAAACCATGTAAAATATTGTCTAGGTTGGACACGATGATTCTAATGGAGTTCTATCTTTTCTTCTGAAAAACCAAGTTGCACAAGTGCTTCTTTAATTGTATCACGGTGATCACCTTGTAAGAAAATATATCCTTCTTTTGCAGTTCCGCCACAAGCATATTTTCCTTTTAGTTCTTTTGCAACACTTTCCAAATTGTTAATTTTTGGATCTAACCCCTCAATCATGGTTCCCTTTTTCTTAAATCGCCTAGTTTCAAGACGAATGATTATTTGAGAACTATCTTTATCTAAATCACCGCAAGCGCATAAATCATCAGGAAGGCCACAAGTGTTACAAATTACCGCCATTAGTTCGAAAATCTTTGAATCATCATACTATTAAGCCTTAGTGACATAAAAAACAATTTTTTAGGCTGCTCAATCACTAAAAAGCATGTCAAAAGAGATTACAAAAAAAGCAGTTGATATGTTGTTAAATGGTGCAACATTACTTAGTGAACCATGTCCATATTGTAAAGGTGTTAGAGTGATGAAAGATGGAGATGCACTTTGTGTCAGTTGTGGAAAAACTCCAGATAAGAAAATTGAGAGAAAAATTGAACAGACCAAATCAGAATCACCCTTAAAAACGTTAGAAGAAAAATTGGAGAGATTAACAATTGAACTTTCAAGTGAGCAAAATTCTGAAAAGCAACAGGAGATGCTAAAATTGATCAATTTACTTATTGACACCATTATTAAACTGAAAAAATAGGCAAAGGCTTTTATGCTAAATTTTTGAGTTTGAGACATGGCAGATAAAAAAACCAATGCGGCATTACCAGCATCCAGTGCAGGTCTTTTAAGATTTTTTGAGGATGAGACAAAAGGTGTCAAAGTTGACCCAAAAATTGTCATCTCGGTTCCAATCAGTCTAATTGTAGTTTCATGGATTCTTGATATCTTGTTAATACCATGATTATAGATGCCTGAAAAAGACGACGTTAGTAGGATTCATGATCATTATACTGTAACACTAATCAATCCATCATCACATTATTTCTCTCTTGCCGTATCAATTGTAATTGCAGGATTAATTGGTGCGTTTGTTTCTGCAACATACTTAGGAAGAGAAGAACTAATTATACCAACTTTAGCAGTGATTGGTGCTTTAGTGGGAACACAATTTTTAGATATTTTATTTGCAAAACATAGAGAGTATTCAAAATCACTACATGTTTCATTATTTGGAAATTCACTTTTCTTTGTTAGTGCTTTGATAGGTTTTGGTGCCATGATACTTTTGGGTAAAGATCATCTAGACTTGTTTTATGTTACAATGGGAATGATTGTATTTTCAAGTTTTAGAATTGGAATTTATACAACAATTTTGGGTGCAAGTGTGAAAAAAGCATGGGCTGTTGCATTCATTCAGCCAATGGCAATGTATCTAGTATTGATTCCTTCAGAAATGTGGATTAGTTCTCTAACAAACCCATGGATATTTGTTTTCGGTGCTGCATTTTTAGGATTAGCAACATTATGGGCATTTTTGACAGACAAAGCTGGAAGACCTACTATTCATAGTACACATGAATTAATTCAAGCATATGTAGCATCATTTTCAAGAAAGGATCCAGTACCAATGGAGAAAATAATTGAGAAAAATTCTACAGATTCCACAGTTTCAACATCACAGATAAGATTTCAATCATCTGATAAGAATACTGATTTTAGAATTGTGTTGCCAGATATTCATCCAGGTCCATTCCATCCAGTTGGAGGAAGTAACATTCCATACCTAATTTACAAAAACATGGACTCTACAGCAATGGTAATGCATAGTATATCTAATCATAATCTCAATCTACCTACACAAAAAGAAGTTCAAAGCTACCTACAGAGTTTGCAGGAAAGTAAAACTAAACAGAATGGAGTAGTATGTACAGAACCAGTTTCAGTTACAATTAACAAGGCACGGGCAGCTGGAATACTTTTTGATAGGACTGCATTATTGTTCCTATCACTTTCTCCACATGGCATGGAAGATTTACCGTCAAATGTAAGAAGTGATATTGAAAAATTTTCTGAGAATAGAAATTTTGAGCAAGTACTAATTGTAGATACCCATAATGCTATGGGAAAAGAAATTTCAAAAGAAGACTCTGAAGATTTACTCCTAGCTGCAAAATCCACCCTTGATACACTCAAAACAAAAGACAGTCACTCTTTCAAATTTGGATTTGCAAATTCTGAAGATATGGATTTAAAACAAGAAGATATTGCTAAGGGAGGAATTGCTGTATTATGTCTTGAAACAAATGGTAAAAAATACTATCTTGGATGGGCTGACGCCAACAACATGGAAAATGGTGTTAGAGAACAAATTGTAAGACATTTTGCTGATAATGAACGTGAGTTAATTGAAATCTGTACTTCAGATACTCATTACACAGCAAGTGGTGCAAGAAACAGAAATGGATATTTTCAATTGGGTATTTTGTCACCACCAGAAAAATTAGCAAACTGGTATCTAGACATTGCACAAAAGGCTGAAGATAGAATCTGTGAAGGAACATTTGAGATTCTAGAACATCAAACAAATGTGAAAATTATGGGACCAACTATATTTTCTGATTTATCAAAAATGATGTCAAAATCATTACATATTACTAAATGGTGCTTACTAGCAGATGCAGGTCTGTTTGGATTATCTATTCTTTTATAGATTTTAGAAAATCAAGATTTCCTACAAACTCATCCAAAAATGATGATAATTTCATTATTGGGATAATTGGTACGTTGTCAACAAATTGTATCTGTTCCTGATGAAGTGTGACAATTACAGGTAGTGCCGACATCTTTTCATCTGAAACAAATCGTTTTACTCTTTCAATTTGTTTTTTTACAATTTCGTCTAGTGCTGATTTACTCATATTTTTCCAATGCTTGCAATCTATCAGTAATGCGAAACCCATTTTTTTCCCAATTACATCAATTTCCATTCTAGGCTTTGTCATGATTAGATTTTTTGTGACATCAAAATCATTTTCTTCAAGAATTATTCCAGTGAGAGATTCAAAATCCCTCCAAGTGAGAAATTCAGATACATCTTCCATTGTTGCCCCAAGATTTATTGCAAATAATGCGGTTTGGAGTCTATCATGGGGGATATCAAAATTTACCAATTCATTATTCCATGAACCAATCCCATTCTGGACTAAAGTATATAGTAACTCCTTTGCGCTAATTTGATCTAATTCTGAAACTACAGAAAAATCCTCTACACTAATTCCACCCTCAATAATACCATTGATGCCCTTTACAACTAATTTTGGATTCATGAATGATTCAGAACGAATGTGATTATATTAAAATGCTAAAATTTATCCAAGGTGATGCATTAGTTGAAACAGTTGAAAGTTTTTAAAATAATTCTAATCATTTCCATGATAGCCATTGTTCCTACTGCATTTGCTGAAAAAGGAACTTTTGTAGATGAAATAAAATTCATTCAGTATCTTGATGAAAATACAGCTTTAGAAGAAGTAAGAAATGGAAATTTAGATATCTATTATTATAGAATTTCTTCAGATAGATTACAAGATTCTGATTCAAAAGATGGACTAAAGGTTTTTGATTCGACCGGTGGGTATTATAGTATTTTACTTAATCCAACTGATGAGGGACCATTCAATCCATTTGCATTTCAAAAAGTGAGATACGCCACAAATTTTCTTGTTGATAGGGATTTGATTGTAAATGAATTGTTAGGAGGTTATGGTACACCAATGTTTTCAAATTACGGAAGTTTTTCAGCCGAATATTTGAGAATATTAGATGTTCTTGAGACTTTTCAGTTTAGATACAATCCAACACTTGCAGAACAGATGATTTCTGAAGAAATAATCAACCAAGGTGCAAAAAAAATTGATGGAAAATGGCACATTAATGAAGAACCAATAGAAATTACTTTTTTTATAAGAAGTGATGATCCTGTAAGAAAGGCAATAGGTGAAATTCTTTCATCAGAATTAGAAAGAATTGGATTTTTTGTGAAAAAAGAATTTGGTGATTTGAATAAGGCCTATGTTATGGTTTATGGATCAAACCCTGCTGAACAAAAATGGAATTTGTATACAGAAGGCTGGGGAAGTTCAGGATTTACTAGATATGATTCTGTGGCTTTAGCACAGATGTATTCACCATGGTTTTCAGGAATGCCAGGAAACAATAATCCATCAAATTGGAATTATGCTAATCAAGAATTAGATGAGATTACTCAAAAAATCTATTCTGGAGAATTTGCAAATTCAGATGAGCGTACCGAATTAATCAAAGATGCAACAAGAATTGGAGTTAATGAATCAGTGAGGATCTTTCTAGCCAGTAAAGTGGATCAATTTGTAGCAAATGAAAATGTTGATGGTATAATCAATGCATTAGGGGCAGGTGTCCCAAGTAGATTTACCCCAATTAATGTAAAAACAGATTCTGGTGATTTGACGATTGGGGTAAAGCAAATTTATCAAGCCGCATGGAATCCAATTGGTGGTCTTGGTGATACCTATAGTAATCAAATCTGGTTATCTGTAAGTGACCCAATTCTAACAGGTCATCCCTTTTCAGGAAAAATAATTCCAGTGAGAGGTACATGGAATGTTGAAACAAATGGAATGGAGTCGTCAATTTCTGTTCCAGATGATGCGATAAAATGGAATTCAGAGATAAGAGAATGGGAAAATGTTGGTTTTGGAACTTCAGCAAAAAGCAAGATAACTTTTGATTTAAAATTTGGAAAATGGCATCATGGGAAGATGATGGATATGAATGACATAATTTTTTCAATCTATTTCTTATCAGAATGGGGTTCTGAAAAAATGGATGATGATAAAACATATGATTCAGATTTCTCCCCCCAAGCATTACAAATTTTTAATTCGTTGAAAGGAGTTCGTATTCTAGATAATGATACGATTGAGGTGTATACTGATTTTTGGCATTTTGATTCTGGAGAAATTGCTTCATGGGGGAGTGTTTGGAGTAGTATGCCATGGGAAATCATGGCAGGAATGGAGAAAATTGTAACTGATGGCAAAAGTTCATTTTCTAGAACCGAATCAATTACAAAAAATGTCAACTGGCTTTCTTTAATTATTCCAAATGATGCACAAGAAATAAAAAACCAGATAAATAATTTTCAAGAATCAAATCATATTCCAGACTCATTAACTCAATTTCCTCAAATTTCAAATTTTCAAAATTTGAGATATGATGCTAGTCAAAAATGGGTGAATGAAAATAATCATGCAGTGATTAGTAATGGTCCATTTTATGTTGACAGATATTCACCAGATTCAAGAACTATAGTAATCAAATCATTTGATTATGGTGATTATGTTTTTGAACAAGGAAAGTGGAAAGAATTTGAAAATGCTAAATTCCCAATTATTAACTACGTTGAACTTTCGGAACCATTTAGAATAAATTCTGATGAAAAAATCATTGTGTTTTCAAGTAATGCCTCAGAAATTCATTATTTTCTCTCTAACTCTAAAGATGAAATGATTATCAAAGGTATTGAGAAAGTAGAGAATGGAGAAACTGAAATTAACCTCAAAGATAAATCAGGAAAAATTACTGAGGGTATAAACACTATAAAGATTTTTGCAGCATCAGATGATGTCTTGAAACCATATGAATTTACAAAGAGTTTTCTTACTATCAAAGGTGAGAAAAATCTTCCAAACTCTGAAATTACAACTAATATCTCAAATTCCCAAGGGGATGATTATTACATTTTATTAATTATTCCTGCTTTGATAATAGCAGGCATTTTAATAATTAAAAAAATTAAATCTTCTTTCCTATAACAAAAAGTGTTCCAAATTCTCGTTTCCATTTAGAACGATTTTTTGGATCCGTAACATGTTTTGATTTTGTTTGGAAGCCAATTTCGCTAAACATTGATTTCCATTCCTTTTCTGAACGTAAATCCATTGGAACATTCATATCTTTAACCCATCTTGTGGTAAGGCGATTGTCACTGTAAAAATCTGTTCCACAATAGAAAATTCCATTTTTCTTCAGAAGTGAATAGATCTTTTTTAGTGCAGGTTCCATTGGGACAGAATAATATAATGATTCCATTGAAAAAATAATATCAAATTTTTCTTTTGTGTTCCAATTTTCCAAATCTGTAACAAAAAAACTCTGTTTTTTTGAATCTTTCTTGGATTTTGCATTTTTGATCATGCTTGAGCTTTTATCTATTCCAACAGCCTTAACACATGAGTTGTTTTGTGACATTTTTCGTACCACCCAACCATTCCCACATCCAATATCAAGAAATATGAAATTTTTTTCTAATCGTAATTTATCTAAGAATTTGTTAACTGTAGTCCCATGTCCCCTTTCCATTTCTTCAGAACGTCCAGTCTTTGCCCACGTGTCAAATAATTTTGTAGTTTTGTCCATTATGAAATTTGAATTTAACTTAATTATATTCATACCCATATTCATGGATAATTTCAAGAATTTTTTCTTCTGATTCAGCTTTCTGATAATCATGAAGTAAATTTTTGTTTAATTCTAAAAATGTGTGACCCCAATTAAATTTCTCAAGAATTTTTTCGGAAAGTAATTCATCACCTAAGATGAATGCTGCTCCTGCTATCGCTTCAACAGTTGTAAGCTTGTTGATTTTTGAATAATTTACTGGGTTTCCGGCCAGTAGTGGAGGGAGTTTTCTTGATTGCCCTGAGAAATTCTTCTGAAAAACTTGTTCTGCTAATGACCAAGAACAATCAATGCCAGTAATGGAATTGAAAAGATCTTTTTCATTACTTAGTAATGTTTTTTGTGCAAATGGATGTAGGAGGATGGTTTTTGTTTGGGACCTTGTGATTTTTTTTGCTAACCCAAATTTTAATAATTTTGCAGCAGTGCATTTTTTTGGATCATCCTGATAAAACATCAAGAGGTTTATTTTCATAAACTGAAACGATTTTAGAGGGTTTTGAATATTACTCTAATGAGATATAGGATACTTTGTAGTAGAATCTAGATGGTTGTTCATCCTTCATGATCTCAACATTCCAATCACTGATGTCAATTTTTGAATTTGAATCTACAGGAACGATTGAAAATTTCTCTAATCTCACATCATTACCACTATATCTAATTTTATAATCAGTACCATCTAATGTTTCAATTGAATAAATTGCACCAGGTTTACGTGTTGATTCATTAACTAAACAATCTGAACCCTGTCCAATAACACATTGACCTCCATTAGTTGTGATTCTTAGATTTACATCTGATTCTTCACCTCTAGCAGATGTGAATAATGAACCTTGGATTACTCGTGGAAACAATGTTGATTCGTCAGCTGATTTTTCAGTTAAAAGAATAGGAATTTCATTATCAGAAATTCTATTAAATTTTTCAATTATTTTCTTAGATGTAGATGTTCCAACTTTGGTTGATTCTGCAGGAGTTGTTGTTATTATCTCAGATTCTGATACTACAAAGAATGATTTCTCTTCTGTACCAAAGTGTGTTTTAGCAATTATTGTATATTTTCCTAATGGTGAATCATCTTCAGAAATTTTATAATTCCAGAAAAACTCTGGACCTACAACACCTTCAACAACTCTTAATTTTTTTTCAGCGCCAAATCCACATTGTTGTCCTATGAAACAATTAATTTGTGAGACATCTGGGGGTTCAACTTTTACAGATACTTTGTCATAATAATATACATTTTCAATCAATCCATTAATTTTCACAGTTTCTCCAGGTACAAATTCATCTTTTTCAAGATTAATGTTGATTTTTGGTTTTTCACCACCTTTCAATGATTTATCATTTATTATGATAGATGTTTCTTTATGATAACCAAAGTAATCTGCCTTCAAAGCATACACACCATCATTGAAAACGCCAGCACGTAATTCAAAGACTGTAGCATAATTGCCTTCCTTGTCTGGATATGCTTTGGAATTCATATCGGTTAACAATAATTTTTGTTTCTTTAAAATTACAGTACCGTCATATCCAGTTCGTTTTGCTTCATCGGTTCTGGATGTTTTCTTATCTACATCTCCACGTATGACATTTCCATCTGCATCTCTATAGTATGAACCACCTTCACCGGAACCTCCACCACCAGTATAATTTTCATCTGCATTAGGTACTGTTGTTACTCTAGCAGCACCTTTTACATCCAATGAATATGGGTATGGAATTGAAACATCAATGTAATTTCTTATGGCTTCTGCATAGTTAGTTGAGTAAGAATGACCTCCTTGAGTTTGACCACTAGGATTTGCAGAAGTAGATGTTAGAGATGTTGGATCTCGTAATTCAACTTTGCCCTTAACAATTAATTTCTCACCAACATTGAATACTAGATTTTCAGAGCAATCTACAGTTTCCATAGATGGAGGAATTTCACCCTTACCTATTCGTTTCAAATCTTTTAGAATTGTTTCAATATGTGAGGTATTACTCTTACAAACTTCCATTGTTAATGGTTCTATTGTTTCTTCTTGTGGAACAATTTCTGATTGAGCAGATTTAATTTCAAATTGAATAGTTTCGGAATTTCCAGATAATGGATGAATTGCGTTAATATTGTATTTACCATAATCAAATTGAATTGGTGTTAAAACGACTTTCATATTATATCCTCCAACAGAATCAGGATATGCTAAAAAGATCATTTCTTCTGTAATGTCATCACTACCTCCTTTTGCTACTGCATTACTTGCATTATTTGCATCAAAAACATAATGTATTGGGGCTCCAGTAGAATCAGTGAAAGAAATTTCAACAGAATTACGCATATTGTTTGACATTTCTGCTACATGATAATTTAGGATTTTTCCTGTGATGGTTAAACCAGTACCTAATGTATATTCTGATTTATCTGTTTTTAATCCAAGTGGGGTTCTAACATCAATGAATGTTTCTGGATCTTCAACAATTTTGAAATATGTTGTACCATCGCCAAAATACTCCGAAACAGTTACTTTATAATCTCCATAAAACTTATCGTAATTTTCTTGCTTAGTGGAATCTGCAACAACTCTAAATTCAAATTCAAATGTTCCGTCACCATTTAATCTCACAGCATCACGTAACGTAAAAGGATCAACTGCATGATAACGTGCATCGAAGCCAACTGCTCCAGTAGACAAAACCCCTGTCTGGGCTACCTTTAATTCAAGATCCTCGACCCAAATGTCATTACTTCTTCCAGTTACTTTGATGATATCACCAACTGAATAGATTTCTTTATCAGTTGATATGGAAATTATTACATCCTCTTTTACATCCTCAACTAGATTGAAACTTGCACTTGATTTTATTGTGTTAGAAGATGAAGAACGAGTGTCCTGTGACTTAAAGATGCCATTTATCTCATATTCTCCATAAACAGGATTTACAGTTGGCATGAAAAATTGGGTGGAAAATGGATATATTTGACCAGCACCCTGCTGGAAAACTGTTGAAAATCTTTCATTTTGGAAGATTGTTCCTTGGAAAACAATTTTGCCGTTAGGATCTTTCACAGTATAATCTAAACCACCAAACTTTATTGAAGAATTTGTATCCGCCTTGAAAATTACAGTTTCACCTGGTATGTAAGAATTTTTATCAGTAAAAAGTTCCAAAGTTTCATCAATTGATGATTCAGATGAAGAATCCGATTCTTCAATAATTGTAAAATTTGCAGTAGTGGTGTTTTCTCCGTAAGTGACTTCAATCATATAATTACCAAGATTAAATCCTAATACTTCTTGTAAATTCAATGATGTTGAAAAACCAAGATTACGATCTGGAAATACTGCAAAATTTTTGAAATAATTTGGTCCTTGAATATTCATTTTAATGATTTCAGGGGTTGTATTTTTTGTGTATAATTTTTCAGAAATATTACCCGAAATTATTGCAGTTTCACCAAATGTGTATTGCGAATTATCAGGATTAACATTAATAGTAAAAATACTTTCAGATGAGTCAACTATTTGGCCATTAGATGATATTGGCGTCATCCGTTTTAAGACCCAGTCAGATTTATTATTAGTATCAAATCCATCAGTACTTCTTTGCCATGATCTTGCATCATCTTCTTGATCTTTGAGTATAGGAGTTTCGTCTATTAGATTCCCATCTTTATCGTAAAGAGAAACAGATTCTGCAAAATCTTTAAACCAAAAATTCACATATGTAAATGCTAGAAATGAATTTGGTTGAATAATAGTATTATTAGGAATTTCATATGTTTTCCAAGAAGCAGTTGGAGCTAATGACCATCCACTGATATCAATTTCGTTAGAAGTTGGATTGTATAGTTCAACATACTCTTGTGCACCAGAAGATCCTTCAGTTGATTTGGAATTAATTCCAGAGCCACCAACACCAACTCCTGCATCAGAACCAGTTGGGTTTAATTCTATTTCATTTATTTTGATTGAATTGTTATTTGGTTCACTTTGAGCAATGGATGGTGTTATAGTACCAGCTAACAATAAAATTGCCATTAGGCCGAATAGTATCGAATTTTTCATATACATTTACTACTAATAATTCCCATTTTACTAATAATAGAATCAGATTGTGAAAAAGTTGATCCCTTTGTCAAAGTCTTATGTGTTTTTGAGTTCATTATGACTAGTTAGGCGTAAATTTGTTTAAAGAAGACGTAGAAATCATTCATTTTTGGTTTTTTTTCTATCACATATTGGACATTTTTTGTTCTCTATCCTTGAACCGCATATGGCACAAATTCCTTCTCCCACATCCTTCTTAATCATTTTTTTGCGTCGTGCAACAAATATTCTAATTCCAAAATAAATTGTGATTGAAATAATTATTGCATAGATTGGTGCAAGACCAATTCCCATTAATCCTATTAAAAAAAACAATATTCCAGCGATTAATAAAAAATCTCTTCTTTGAAATGCCAATGAGTTTTGTATTATTAGATATTCATAAAAAGATAATGCCAAACTCAGAGCCAATGGTAATTTCGTTGTTCGAAAACTCTAACTCTTCTTCATCGTTCGGCGTTTAAAATCAAATTTTATTATATAAAAATTAAATGGGAGCGGCGAGATTTGAACGCGCGACCTCTGCGTCCCAAACGCAGAATCATACCAAGCTAGACCACGCTCCCAGCGAACAAAAACAATTGCCCAATTTAAGACAATAGATTTTAAATGAGTTCTTCAGAATAGAGCCATGGCATTTGATGATTATATCAAAGCAGGTAAAATTGCTGGAGAAGTAAGAGAGAATGTTAGAAAGACAAATTGGGTTGGAAAAACAGTTTTTGAAATTTGTGAACACGTAGAAAGTGAGATCAAAAAGCGTGGAGCTAAATGTGCATTTCCTGTAAATACCAGTATTAATGAAATTGCTGCACATTATACTGCAGAACCAAATGATGAAATTGTAATCACAGAAGATGATCTTGTTAA
>CEUZ01033756.1_pt1 | contig 14779 bp, 15 predicted proteins | sample 361511 | NCBI WGS metagenome assembly CEUZ01 (sample SAMEA2622822, study PRJEB7988) | marine metagenome | biome: marine biome (ENVO:00000447); feature: surface water layer (ENVO:00002042); material: "saline water (ENVO:00002010), including plankton (ENVO:xxxxxxxx)" | depth 5 m
GTGAAAAGCTTATCAGCTATATCAAATCTATTCTGGAAGAAAACACCAGTGTTGATCACTTCATTGGCAAATTCAGCTGAAAATGTTTCAGCACCACCACTTAAGGTTGTTACACCAGGGCCTGCATAAGTTTTACCTGTTCCCATTTGTTGCGTTTCAGTTTCCCAAAATGTTTGAGTACCAAGTGAAAAGTCACCACCAATACCAAAAATATTATAAGTGATATTCCCAACGTACTCAAAATTGAACTTTTGTGATCTACGATATCCAAGCGTCTTTTCGCCTGTTGTACCAACATATACATACTGGTTACCATAGGGCATAATTCGCATTTTTTCTTCATCAACGAGATCAAGCCCAAATGTAAATTTATTACTTATATTGTTAGTTGGAGTGTATAGCAAATTAAATGCACCATTCCAACGATGAGCATCATTAACCGTTGTAACATCCTTAATATAACTAACAGTTGTCCAAGGCTCACCAAATGGTCTTTCCGCCGTTGCATTAAATGGATTACCCATAAGCATATTTCCTAATAATGCCATCCAGTTGTTACCAGCTTGAACAGGGTTTGTTACATTTTTTGAAAAAGATGTATTCACACCTAATTGCCATTTACTAGATGGGATCCAGCGAAGATTTAATCTTAGATTAGTCCTTTCAGCGCTATTAGGCTTGATTGAGCCTTCTTCTGAACTATAACCTGCACCAAAGAAGTATGTAACATCTTGCCCACCGCCTTGAGCTGTTAAGTCTAAGTTGTTTATTGCTCCATTTTCAATAAAATTATTTGCATCAAGCGCTACTGTCCCATCCGTTCCTTTAAACTTAGGTTTTAAGGTTGTTGCAAAATTTTCTCTAAGGCGATTATAACCTGTTGAGGTTGTTACAGTGAAAGAAGGCTTTGTGTTTAATTTACCACGTTTTGTAAAAATTTGGATAACACCATTTGAAGCCTCAGCGCCGAACATGGTTGCTGCAGCTGCACCTTTAAGAACCTCAATTCTATCAATTTCCTCAGGATTAATATCAGCAAGGCGATCTTCGCCACCACCACCACTAAAATAGCAACAAGCATTTCCAGCCATCCATCCCCATTCATTTTTGTTAGCATCCACACGAACACCATCAATATAAACTACTGGTCTTTGCTCTAAACTAAAACTGTTTGCACCTCTTATTTGCAAAGAACGTGATGCACCGATTCCACCTGAAGTTGCAACAGATCTTACACCAGGGACCCTTGCTTGTAATGCTGTACCAAAACTATTAATTGGGACCTTATCTGCTACGGAACCAATATCTACACTTGTCATAGAAGAGCCAACTTTTCTTAAATCAGTTGCTCCAACAGTACCAGTAACAACGACCTGGTCCATTTGAAGTGCATCTTCTTTTAGTGCAAAGTTTTGATTAACAGCTGCAGATAAATCTATTTCTACAGTCTGACTACTATAACCAATATAACGGACAGATAATGAGCCTGCCCCACCTTCAAGTGGTACTTCAAAAAAGTATGTACCATCAGCTGATGTAGCAGTTCCATAGTCTGTTCCATCTAGGCTTATATTTGCGCCAGCCAATGGCTTCTTGCTTGATGCATCTACAACTGTACCGCTGATATCAGTTGTTTGCCCTAAGGCAAAAGACAGGGATAGAACAACAACATAAGGTAATTTTACCATTGTCGATTTCATTTTCGTTACTCCTCCAGTATCATTAAATTATTTACCTAAAATCAATATTGATGTTTAATTTATCTAAACATCGCTAAACAAAGCTAAAAAGAAAAATTAACTAAATACAAATCAAATTTATAATAAAATGTGGTTAAAATAATTGAGTATAAAAGCAGATCACTTTATTAAGACAGTTAAAAAGAAATATACCCTTAATACAAATAAAGCAGTTGCCGAGCATTTTGGTGTAACTCGATCTAGAATAAGTCAGTGGTTAAAATCAAACAAAATCCCTTTAAAATATATTAATTCCGAAGCGCAAACTATTTCTGATTCTGAAGAAAAAGCTAAATTCTATGAAATCATAATTAAAAAACAAGTGGATCATATAGAACTTCTTGAAAAAGAGCTTAATGAATGGAAGAGTAAACCTAAAATATTTTATAAAGAAGTAGCTGATAACTGGCAATATGATGTTAAACTTATTACAAAGTTCTCTTCATTAAATGAATTAGAACCAATTGATATAAAAACGGTCAAAACTACCGTTAAAGATCGAAAATATTATCTTGGCTATACAAAAGAAGAATTCGAATATCATTTTAATAATTGGGCTACCAGTCCTCTTTTTATTAGTGAGGAAGTATATTCAATTAGCCAATCGCATGAGAAAAGAAGAATTACTGCAATTCGAAATGCTATGGATAGTTTTACATTAAGTAATAAAATTCAAATGAGAAAAAAAAATGGGGGTCTTGTCTGGGCAATTTATAGAACTTATTATAGTCTAAATGAAAATATAGCTGTAACCAAGATACAGATTCTTGATTCATTAACTAAGGGATAATTAAAGAATGAAAAAAATCACAAAAATATTACTTTTACTAAACATATGTTTTGGCCAAAACGATAACCCCGTCGCAACATTTTCAATCCTTGGCTATGATCCTGAATCTGGCATGGTTGGTGGAGCAGTTCAATCAAGAGTATTTTCTGTAGGGAATGGTGTATTATGGGGTGAAGCAAATATTGGTATGATAGCAACACAAGCATACGTTGATGTTAGCTATGGGCCACAGGGTTTAGAACTGCTTAAAAAGGGATTAAGCCCAGCCCAAACCGTAAAAACTCTTTTAAAGAACGATCCTGATCCACATCCAGAAAATTGGCCAAAAAAGGCCAGGCAATTTTCAGTAATGGACGCAGAAGGAAATGTTTCTACACATACAGGGGATAAAGCTTCTTTTTGGGCTGGTCATAAATATGGAAGATATTGCAGCGCTCAAGGAAATATCTTGGCAAGTGAAGCTGTTGTTAATAATATGGTTACAGCTTTTGAAGAGACAAAAGGTCATCTTTCTATGCGACTATTAAGAGCACTGGAAGCAGGCCAAAATGCGGGAGGAGATACTCGGGGCATGCAATCAGCTGCTATACTGATTGTAAAAAAAGATGGCGGTGTTTGGCTAAATAATGATGTTGTACTTAGACTTCAAGTTGATGACAACACGGAACCAATTAAGGAATTAAGACGATTAATTGAGAAAGCACATGAAAGATTTGACTGGAAATAAAATAAATAAATACAATTTACTTTTACCATTAATACTTTTTATTGGTTTATGCTATGGCTGTGAAGATGAACCGGAGCAACAAGTAGTAGATCCTAACAATCTATTTCAGTTTGTGCTTCAGGATGTAAATCCCAATTCAAAAAGCTACAAAAATGATATAGGCCCCGCTTTATACAAGGGTAGAATCTCTGTCTATTATTTTGGAGATCCAGGATGAGGAATGTGTCGTAGCCGGTTCGGCGTTTTATATTATTTATCTGAAGAACTAAACCAAAGTGAAAAAAATAATGTTATTATATTAGGCATTAGCAACAAACAACATTCGGAAAGTGAAATACCCAAAATGATTGAAGGAATCTCTTTACCATGGGTGCATGATAATACTAGCCAAGATGTTTGGACTAAATGGGATGCTAGACTGAGAGATCTATACATAGTGAATGAAGAGGGAGTCCTTTACGGGATGGTTAATTTAACAAACTTTGATCCAAACCCTCAAATTAATGGTGGACAGAATTATAATGATTTAAAGCAATTTATCCTTGATGCAAAAACAAAAAATTAGATTAAATTTTATAAAGCAGAAAAAAGGCGTGAATAAATATCAATATTTTGAGCTTGGAAAGGTAAAACGTCCATCAATAATGTAAATATAATCTTTATATAATTGTAAATACAATTCGAAATGCTATATAATTGAATTTGTTTATAAGGCTATATTGAACTTCGTTAGAAAAAGTAATAAATAAACAAAGGAGAAATAAATGAAAAAAATACTTATGGTATTTCTTGGCCTCATAATAGTGAATCCGGCCCAATTAATTGCGGGTGACAAAGAAGATATTATAAAACAACTTTTAGCAAATAATGCTTACGCCAAAAAAAATAATCAGACTTCTGATGAATACTCAGAAAAAGGAGCTTTGGAGTTCTGGTCTAGTGGCGGTTTATTGCAAAAAATTGAATCAGGAGGAAGACCGGACAAATATGATTACATGAATATAGACTTTAAACATATTGAAGTAATAGTTCTTGTCCCAAAAAAGGCTGCCGTTGCTATGTATTACTCTGAAGGATCGATGAAGCCTGAAGGAGCTCCTGCTGTATCTCATTATTTAACGAGGGTAACGCAAGTTTTGGTTAAAGAAGGTGGAGTATGGAAAATTAGAGCATCACATTGGTCACCAGTATCAGGAGGCTCAGGAACTTCTCAAACCAATTTGAACTAAGGTTGTGAATAATATAATTGCCAGTACTAGCTCAAACCACCGCAGTATAAAAACTATGTAAAGAAAAAACCCACCTTAATCGGTGGGTTTTTTTCTTTAGTGTGCCCGGGGCCGGACTCGAACCGGCACGGCTTATTCAGCCAACGGATTTTAAGTCCGTCATGTCTACCAATTCCATCACCCGGGCATAATTATCGAGGCGTCGGCCGGATTCGAACCGGCGAATAGCGGTTTTGCAAACCGTTCCCTTAGACCACTTGGGTACGACGCCAATGAGTGAGATAATGAATTATTTAGGGACGGAAATTAGGGTCTTTTTACTATAAATCAATTAGGCAAATCTGAATAATAATTCACGTACAGATTCCATCTTAACATTCAGTTCCTGAATGGCCTGAGTTTGCAGCCACAATTGAAATGACATGGATACAAATCCCACAATAACCAATCCGTACAGAATTTTTATATGCTTTTCCATCGAAGGACTCCTTTTTATCTATAATGTTAGGCAGTAAATTTTTGACATGGAATTTAAGAATTTAAACATGTATCAACGGTTGAGAGATTTTAATGTCCCTTCTGCTGTATTGGATGAAATATTCGCCAATAAGCATGATTTAAATACCATGACCGAATCCTGGAAAGTTCTGGGCAAAGAAGGACTGCGCGACGATGAAGTTGCCGAATCCATCGCAAAGGTCATTATTGAAGAATTAGGTGACGAGTTCATTCAATCCCTGCCAGATGAACCGGTAGAAAAATAATTATAGCGAATATTTGATTCTTTTTGTTTTGGCGATACCTGATTATATCGGGTCTGCTTATAGCGTTTCGCTGCTCGATCCAATGCATTCATTTTCGATTGAAACCCGTAGAACTGTCGTGTTTCATAATATATGATAAGACCCCTGCACTCTTTATGGACTGTATTTAAATAGGCAGATTTGGGTTCATCCATATATAAAAGCGGATTATTGTCTAAATGGAGTTTAATGCGAACCGCAGCCTTATAATTTTCTGTTATTTTATTATTTTGTCCCACCATCGCACTTAGCAACAACATAAATAGAATAGTGCTTTTCACCTTAGGCGAAAGTCCAATATAATATTATAGCCATCACGCAATAAGCAAATGACGATGTTTTACCAACAAATGTTTCTCCTGCTTGCGCATCGGATGTCAGCTGCTTTTGATTCACTTCTTTTTTGATGGCTTTTTTTAATTCCGCCGGTTCACATTTTCGCAAATCCAAAGTGAATTGAATTTTTTCGCCCAAAGTTAATGATCGATACCCTTCAGTTCGGGCTTTTAAAACAATTTCACTTGAACATACACTTTTTGGTGGTGAGACTTCTTGCCCCATCAGCAGACTCCCCCATATCAGGATGATAAAATATTTTACCATCCGAACACAAAATGGATATTAAAGACAGGCAGTTTCTCTATATTCATGGTGGGGCCAGCCACCTTCTCTTTTTCCAATTTCCAATTCTTTTCACTATAAGCATTTCGGATAAACCCTGCTTTGCCGTCTATGGCAAACCATGGAAACATATAGTAGCGAAAACCAATCATACTGGTCAAACCAAACCATCGCTTGATCATTTCACCTCCAGTGGTCAATGTAGTGGCTCCTGCATTACCGTAACTATTTAAAATGGTATCCCAATCGGCTGATGACGATTGTGCTGTTAATTTTATAATCCCTTTGTTGTACATGGGGGCCATCATAAAATTTAACTCTATCTTTTCACGAGGATAGAAAAACGTTTCGAATGTAAGCATACGATAAGAGATGGTTCTCAAATAATCTGAATCGCCAATCTTCCCAGTATGATAAGAATTGGATCTAGAATATCCCACTCTCGCATTAGGATAAAATTGATATTTCACACCCCAATCTATGAGGATATTTTTTCCGAAAGCACTTAATGAAGGAATAACGCTATTGGAGTCGGGATCAAGATATCCTAGAGATGGTTGATAAAATCCACTTCCAATATGAAATGTCCATTTGGGTTGTGCCATGCCTGTTGAAATGGTCAAAACTGACCATAATATGAATGTAGTTGCGGTTCGCCGGGCGTGAATCATTTATAAAAATTACGATGGAATTAATCCATTGTCATGCATACATCCTGAATAAAATTGAATTAAATTAATCCATGCGCCAGCACCGATATATCACTGCCATTGCGGTTATCTTCTCAATTCTCATTGGCCAAATTCCCATTGGATTTGAAGTTAAAGGTACGGCCGTTTATAAATCTGGCACCCTTTTGGAGAATGCAGAAGTGACCCTTATGGATACTACTGACAAGGTCATCGCGCAGACTAAAACATCGAAAAAAGTATTAAAACGGTTTGGTGGTGGTAAATTCTCTTTTCACGGAATTTCCAAAGGATCGTATAAGGTAAACATCAAAACTGGCGAAGATATTGATATCAATCATCGGTTTGTGGTTAATAATGAAAAGGTGGATTTGGGGACCCTGTATCCATTTAAAGAGTTCCCTATTTATCAGCCCAGCCATTATGAATTGGATACCCCATTTAAAATGCGACGCATATCATCTGTGCCTAACCCAGTCGATACCATTAATGTGAAGCATGTGATTGTGGATTTAAATGGAAATGCCAATTCTGTTTTGGTCGATTCAATCGTGGTCGACACTGTTTTTTATAAAGATGTAAAGAATTTAAAATCCGAGACGATCTTTTTGGACAAGGTTTACTTTATTTACAACGATTATGGCATATTCATACATCAATCTAGATCGTTAAAAGATCGCATGGGCGATCTGCAAAAAAGGGATGGTTATATTATTTTTCATAATGGGGATACGGTTGCTTTTGATAATATATTTTTTGAACCGGTATTACGGAATCCGGAAGTGGCCACATTTCATTATTCAGATTCGATGGGAAAGGCAGTCTATCATTCTCTTTTTGATATCTATAAAGTGAGATCGGGACCATCTTATGTGGGGCAGTCTGTCGAAAAGGGGTTTTGGACCGGAATATATATAATTGGTGGCGTGGTGTCTTTCCAAGTGATCTCTCAGCAATCCATCAAACCAATTCTTCAATTATTGCCGGATATGGCTCCACCCATTACGGGAAATTTTGGTACGGCCGTGACCATTATTCCTGTTATCACTTTAGGCCAAATAACCTACGATTGGATTAAAGATAAACGATCCAACTATTTTATTCCATCCCACGAACATACTCCTTTCCCCAAGAATATGTTTGTATTTGATTTGCCGGAATGGATATGGAAGAAATCTCAGCCCATCATCCGGCCGATTATGACCAGCCGTCCTGTGAAATGGTGGTCCCAACGGAAATTAAGAAAAGTTCAGAAACAGGCAATTAAACGGAAATCCGCTTCCGATTAAGGGCGGGCACACCGAACCATCGGGTAATCGTATCGGCAATCCTCCAAGAAAGCTGACCGATAGCCAATAAGGGCTTGATAGGGCCTTTGTTTATAATAATCTCGCAAGACCCTTTTTTTAATGCTTTCATCACTGCATCCGCCACTTTTTGAGGCTTAGATGCACCTAACATTGGCGGCGGTGGTATATTGTCATCATTAAACATGCCAACCTCTGAAACAAATCCGGGACAAATCACGGATATATCGATGGGTGAATCAGCATATTCCTGTCTCAACCCATCGGACCACATAATCATAGCCGCTTTCGATGCTGAATAAATAGAATTATAGGCCAATCCCTTCTTCCCCGCCAAGGATGCAATGGTAATGATATGCCCTTCTTTTTCTATAATCATTTTCGGGAGAATCGATCTTGTCAATTCTATGGGACATTGGACGTTGGTACTTATAATATCAGATGTTTTTTCACGGGTCATTTTATCAAAGTGCTGAGAATATTCAATGCCCGCATTATTCACTAAAATTTTGATAGGACCGTATTGAGTCCAAAGTTGATTTACCAAAGATTCTAACCTATTTATATCAGTAAGATCAAAAGGATGTGAATGGAATGTACCGCCATTAGCCTCAACTGCTGATTTCGTATTGTCTAAACCGGAAGCACTCCGTGCAATCCCAATGATGTTTACACCTTGTGCAGATAATGATTTTGCAATATATGGACCAATACCTCGAGATGCACCAGTGAGGATGGCCGTTTTGCCTTCAAGGGTCAAACTATAATGATCCGGCTAAGGTTTGAATGGCTGCTAATAAAGTGCCGGGATCAGACGAATGGGGCGCATTGGTGGGGTCCAATACATCCATTTCGGACGCCGCTTCAGTATATTCACCTAAATAATAATGCGCTTGAATTTTTGCCATTCTAACATCTTTGTGATCAACAGAGGTTTTATGTGAAAACTGATACGAACTATTTTGATTCAATAAAGATGCTGCAGATGATATGACTGTATTATAAATTGCAGTAGACCCTCCAATAAGTAAACCGCTGATCGCTTTACCTGCTAAACAATCCAAATGGCTGTCAGAACTTACTTTGTTACCATAATTATCAATAACTCTGGCAAAGTCAAGTATTGCTGACTGGGCATACGATGAACCAGAGCGATTAAATAGTTCCGCCCATCCTCTTCCATACATCGCTTCGCCATAAAGACTATCATATGCAGCGTGGGTCCGCCCTTTATTCATAGCATCTTGGAAAAACTGACGACTATCTTCATAATTTCCAGTTTCAAATTGAGTCCAACCATTATTTATGTTTGTATAAATGAAATTTGTTTCATCCATTATACCGCTTAATGGAATATTTGTTGGGCTAGGCATTATTGTACTATTATGACTGACTTGAAGATTCTTAGTAGATATAGTCACAGTGGGAGTATAACGCACTACCACTGTTTCAATATTACCTGGGGGTATAACATAGGTTGTTAAGCCTCCAAGGATTGAAAAATCACCAGCAGCTAAACTTAAATCTATCTCTGCATCAGATCCTGATGATTGACTATTTGTAATCACAAGCTCAAGATCTTTCGATTCACCATCTTTTACCAATCCAAATTGAAGTTTAGAGTTATTAAAGGAAAATGATACAGGTGCGACTCCTTCACCATAAAGATACATTTCTTTTAATATATACTCATTTTTTACTACCAATTTTCCAGAGTACTGTTGGGCCGCAGTAGGTTTAAAGGTAATAGTAATTTCTTTCGATTCATTTTTGGCCAATGTAAGGGCACCACTAAAATCCATGGTAAATGCAGGAGAGTCCATAATGACTATTTCACCCACGAATGATTCGGAAGAATTTTCTGTGTTTTTAATCCGTACTCTTTGGACGAGCAGGTCATTCACTTCTACCTTACCATATTGATATTCTATTGGATCAATGGTGATTTCAAAAGATGGATCGCTTTCTTTATCACAACCCACAATGAATAGAATTGATGTTGTCATGAAATATTTTACAAATTGCATTTTCATCGGGAAACCACCATTTTCTTTGTTTCAGAAAATGAACCGGACTTCAGTTGATAAAAATAAATACCGCTGCTCACAGGCAATCCGGACGCATCTTCTCCCTTCCAGAGTATATGATATCGACCTGGGCCTTGTTGAGTATTCACTAATTGCACCAACTCTCTACCCAGTATATCATAAATCACCAGGCGGACATGGCCCGATTCAGGCAATTCATAATGAATCCGCGTTTCAGGATTAAATGGGTTTGGATAATTTTGCGCCAAAGCGTATTCAGTTGGAATCATTAATTTTTCATCCACGGCCAATGGCATGCCGCTTCCTTTGGCAATTAAAGCATAATGGCCTAAATGGGTGCCAATTCCTTCTAAAGATGTACCATCGGCAGACATAGAAGACCTAAGCTCCCGCCAGACTTCTCCATCCCAATAGCCAATGGATAACGCTTCTGCATCCATTCCGTTCAATGCCAACGATATAGTCGCACCAGTTGCAAGCGTTTTACCGATGGGTCCTGCTGTATATATGGTCCCCATGACTAGGTCATTATACATGGTGACAGTTCCCGGTCCTGAAGGGTCTTTCCCAACGATAACATAGCTATCTTCACTTAGACTATTTTCGGGAATTGAGATGGTGTAAATCCCATCTCTTGATGCCACATCACCACCTACTTTTGATAACGTGTAATTCACATTATACTTGAATGTGGTATCAATACTCGTTCGGCCGTACCGCAATGTTCCTTTCACACTGATATCCAACGCCCCAGAAGTATTAAGCTTAAATTGCTCAACCAACAATAACGAGTCGTTTGAGGCTACCGCTTGTACATCCAATACAGATTCATATCCAGCATTATTGGCAGTAATGGTCATGTGATCGGGGCTTAAAATTGAATTTCCAACTATATACACTTTCATAACATCCGTGAAAGTAGGGTGCTGCATATAACCAGCTTGAATATTTGGAATTGTATTATCTGCAACATAAAACGATGCTCTAAACATATAATTCCAACCATTCAAAGATTCGCCCCCAACAGAAAAGTTCTTCATTGAGTCTAATACGCCACTATTATTATAATTATAAGCGAAAGTATAATTCTTGCCCTTAGCATTTTTATCCATAGCAAAATAAGTACCTATTGTATCATCGTCCACAACTGTTATGACAAGTGGACCTAAATTAGATAGCTGATCTTTATAAGGTGTTAGGTCTATTCTAGAAAAGTCACCTGTTATCCCTGTTCGTGAAGTGGACCAAAGTATTGGATCCATGATGCTTTGTACTTCACCAGTTGAAGGGTCTGTAACTGTAAAGAAATAAATATAAAAATCTTTATCAGCATTTGGGGAAGTCGTACTACCACTAAATTCTTGAGCAAAACCCACCATAACATTCAATTCAACCAGTTGATTTACAGTCATTTTTGGGTCAAATGATACTCCCCAGCCACGACCGGCAGTATTGTTTCCCCACCCTAGATAACCAAATTGACTTCCATCCGAAGTGGTAAATAAATCTGGATCGTCATCATCATAAGCTAAAACTTCGAAACCAGTCCATCCTGAAGCATCTGTTCCATCAGAAACATAATCGTATGAAAAAGATTGACTATTTGTACTGGCAACAATAAAAGTTGCACTTTTTACTTTTAAATTATTATGGTTGAGTATATGCTTTATTCCATTCGATAAAGAATTGACCACTATGGTGGTGTCATTATATTCTAATGATCGATAATTTGGGACACCATCGCTGGCTGCAAATGTGATTTCCATTGAATCAGTAGACGATAAATATTCAATGTAATTGACTCCAAAATCTTTTACCATATTTCCGGACGATTCTATTTGTCCAGTCAAATGCTTTGCCGATACTCTTGCAGACATGGGCATCCAAAGAGTATATCCATACTTTGGGTCAAATATTTTATTGTTCAAATAGTTTGCCGTAAACCAATTCATGAGCCATCCCTTATGACCCATATTTTGACCATATTTGCTTAACAGTTGGTCAAATGCCTGCCAACTTTGTTTTGGATAACCGCCCACAGTCATTTGTACAAAATCTTTAATTGCACTTAACCCCAATTGCTCTACATAATAAATGGAGAACAATGAGGCCATGGAATAATGAGCTGCTGAAGACTCCCACGTCCACCCTATTTCATCTGCCTGATTTAAATAGTGTGCATGAGATATATAATTTCCACCACAGATAATAGTCGCAACTTCGCTAAGTCCTTCATTAAATTGAGTTGATTCATTTTGATCATAATTATAATGTATTAAATGCTGGAGCTCATGAGATAGAGTTCCCTCAGTATATGAAACACCTGCAAAGATATCTATATAAAGTATATCCCTTCGGTTACTGCCAGTATAATTGGTTTGATCCATCGGTCGAAAATATCCTCCAGCCCCTGTATAAATGTCGGCAAAAAGGAAATCAACAATACCATCACCATCATAATCTGGAGGTGAGCCAAAATACTCTAATTCTATATCATAAACTCCTTTTGTTGAATCAACGGACCCTGAAGGAGTGCTTTGTTCTAATAATTTTACATATTGTTCTGCTAAGGATGCAGAAATATTATTAGCAGTAGCAAGTTTGCTCGTATCGGCCCAAATCGCAGTGTGTTCACCTTTTGCAAGCATTTCAGCAACAACTTCTTCTGACTTTGTTCCACCATCATCATCATCCACAATGACCCAAAATTTTTGAATTGATCCTACCTCAGCTGATTTTTTCAAAACTGGTGGTACTCGCATCTTTGCATAAACACCAGGATAATTTCGCTCCATCTTCTCAAGATGTTTTCGCTCAAAATCCTGGGTTAGCTCAGGTAATGCACAAAGTGGTCGCTCAGGCAATGTATCTAAATAATTAATCGGCCCGGATTGGATTGTAGCCCGGACATCTTGTCCCCAAATTTGGGTGAACAAAACAAGCATAATTATGGGTAAGTTATAGCGTTTCAAAATGATTTCCCCTGTTGCGTAAAATTAGTGATAATTCTTATCGGTATAAAAGCAGTAAAATGATCTAATAATTAACGTGGAAGCCGTTCATCCATATCTGCAACCACATATGCCATGACGGCCATGGTAGCCACACATCGATTAAATTCATCGCGGTCTAACTTATCCATAGTATCGGCATCTGTATGGTGATACCAGAAGTATTTACTGCCTTCCACTCTCAATCCCATCCCAGGGACGCCTTCTCTCATAATGGGTCCAATATCTGCACCACCACCGCCTTTAGTGATTATACCAGAATCAATAGGATAAAGTAATGTGCCAATATCTTGGAGCATTTTCAGTGCTTCATCTGAACCACTGAACCCAAATCCCTGAGGTTTAAATACACCTGCATCCGATTCCATGGCCAGAATATGGTCCTTTAATTCATCCATGTGAGCGTCTCGATATGCATTTCCCCCACGCAGGCCATTTTCTTCATTGGTCCACAAGACAACGCGTACTGTTCGTTTGGGGTGAATACCTAAATCTTTCATGAGCTTTACAGCTTGCCATGCAGCCACACATCCGCCGCCGTCATCCATGGCGCCTTGACCTACATCCCAGCTATCAATATGGCCTCCTAAAACGATGACTTCATCGGGGAATTCACTCCCTTTAATTTCTGCCATCACATTTCTAGATAATGCATCGGGCTCGGTGCGGGCTTCCATGTTCAATTGGATAGTGACTTTATCCCCTCGTTCATACATTCGTGCGATCATGGCTGCATCCTCAACCGTTATGGCAGCGTGAGGAATTTTCTTAACCCCTTCTTCATACCGGCTATTTCCTGTATGAGGTGTATTCATGGAAAATGGCCCAACAGAACGAATAAGACTGGCTACAGCACTAGCTTTGGCAGCGGCGATAGCACCACCAGATCGATATTGAACGGTTTGTCCATAATTCGTAAATGGGACATTAAATAATACAATTTTCCCTTTGGCTTCAGAAGCGCGCGCTTCCAAATCCTCATAGCTGCTCACTACCATTACGTCTGCTGTAATACCCTTAGTCGGTGTGGCGATACTGCCACCCAAGCCCAACATGGCCAACTTTTTTTGGTACGGGGCGACCATTTGGGCCGATTCATTGCCTCTCACCCATTTGGGTACCATAACATCCACACCATGAACATTATCTAACCCATCAGCTTTCATTTCTTCCAGTATCCAATCGATGGATTTTTCTAAATTTTCTGAACCGCTGAATCGGGGACCAAACGTATCGCACAATTCAGTTAATCGTTCAAACCCGGCTGTATCCGTCATTGCCGCATGGATCAGTTGATTACCATTTGATTTAAATTGGGTGGCAATGGGTCCCAGTTGATTACCATCAGTACTAGATTTTGCCTGCGGTGGCGCACATCCGATTAGCCCTATAGAAGTAATGAACAAAAATAATGATTTCATAAAATCCTCTGAATTAGTTGTGAAATGTGAGTAAACCAATAATGGTTAGAATAAAATAATTGACCAGCACAGCTGCACCTTCATAGTCTTTTGCAATCCGCTGACCAAAAAACAGTGCCAAAAGGTTTATTGCAATTACTAGGAGGCCACAAAGCACATAATACGTATCACCATAAATAAAGCCATTACCGGCACCAAATAGGAGTAATAGTCCACCAATGGTTTCTAAGGACGTCACTGTTCCCAGCATGGGCGTAACAAATTGAGCTAAAAAACTATTAGAGAAATGGCTGACCAGCCAATTGTGGTTTCCTTTCCAATCGGTGATTTTATCTACACCGGACTGGACCATGGCAACACCTAAAAATGCACCAATCAATATTTGAACGATTTG
>CEUZ01274041.1_pt1 | contig 14765 bp, 18 predicted proteins | sample 361511 | NCBI WGS metagenome assembly CEUZ01 (sample SAMEA2622822, study PRJEB7988) | marine metagenome | biome: marine biome (ENVO:00000447); feature: surface water layer (ENVO:00002042); material: "saline water (ENVO:00002010), including plankton (ENVO:xxxxxxxx)" | depth 5 m
CCTTGATAACCTGTACAACGACAAATGTTACCTTCTAACCAATCTCTAATTTCTTGTTCATTAGGGTTTTTATTTTTTTGCAATAAATCAATTGCGCTCATAATCATTCCTGGGGTACAAAAACCACATTGCAAACCGTGATGTTTTTTAAACGCTTCTTGCATAGGATGCATTTTACCATTTTTGGCAATTCCTTCGATTGTAGTAATTTCAGCTCCATCACAATCAACAGCTAATGTTGTGCAACTTTTTACCGAAACATTATTTAAGTGGACAACACATGCTCCACATTGTGATGTGTCACATCCAACATGCGTACCTGTAAGATTTAATTGGTTTCTTAAAAAATCTGATAAAAAAGTATTATCTCCAACTTCTCTTGAAATTTTTTTTCCATTAATACTTATATTAATTACTGCCATATTATCCCCCCAAAAATAATATTAAGTAATAATTTATTAGAACTTAATAAAACGAATAGATCAACCAGAATTTATTAAAAAACAAAATAAAAAATTGCAACTATAAGTAGAATAAAAATACCTAAAGCTGAATAAATATACTTATTTAAAAAATTTGATTTTAGCTCTTTTACCCTTTTTTCTTGAACAGTTACTTTAATTTCTTTTGCTTCGTCAATTCCTGTTGCTTTTTCAAATTTGTTCTTAGTAATAGGAGAAACTAAATCAGCAAACCTACCAAAAAAATAATCTGACATTTTTTTAGCAACACCATTAATTAATCTTGATCCCAATTGCGCTATTTTTCCACCGACATTTACATCAACATTGTAATTTAAAATTGTTTTCCCATTTTCTTCTGTAAGTTTAACTTCAGCATTTCCATTAGCAAATCCCACAGAAGATTGACCTTCACCGGAAAGAATATAACTTTCATTTTCTCTTATATTTGACAATGTAATTTTCCCAGAAAAAGTTGCATTCATCGGACCTATTTGGTTTGTGGCTGTCGCATTAAATGTATTTTCATCTTCTTTATTAAAAGACTGGCAGCCCGGAATACATTGTTTTAATATATCAGGATCATTTAGAGCCCTCCAAACAACTTCCTTTTTAACATCAAGTTTATATGAACCACTAAGTTTCATAATTTGAAAAATAGTATATAATAAATTTATTATGGATGACGCTACAAAAAAAGAATTACAATCAGCTGCTTTTGAAAGATTAATACAACATTTACGTGAAAGAAAAGATGTACAAAACATTGATTTAATGAATCTTGCTGGTTTTTGCAGAAACTGCTTATCCAAGTGGTTTCGAGAAGAAGGTAAAAAAAAAGGAATAGAAATTTTAGATTCAGATGCTCGAAAGCATGTATATGGTATGTCTTATGATGAATGGAAAAAGAAGCATCAAAAGTAATTATAAAATTAAGCTCTCAATTTCATAGTGATTAAAAATTTTTGTCTCTTTAGTATTTTTAATTATAGGAAGAAATAAACCTAGCACATATACTAAAATAATGATTAGTGAAATAACTAGCATTGATCTCACAGCATTTAATTTCATAAAATTATTTCTCTTTCAATCTTGGGAGCAGCTCAACAAAATTACATGGTTTATGATTAATATCTAATTGATATTTTAAAATCATATCCCACGCATCAGTTACTCCACCGGAAGAACCTGGGAGAGCAAAAATATATTTTCCATTTTTTAAAACAGCAGACGCTCTAGATTGTAAAGTAGAAGTTCCTACCGTCTTATAACTTAATTGTCTAAAAAGTTCGCCAAAGCCTGGTATTTTTTTATCTGCAATTTCATCTAAAGCTTCAGGTGTTATATCTCTACCAGTTAAACCAGTACCACCAGTTGTTATGATGACATCAATCTGATCTTTTTTTGACCATTCCAAAATAGTTTTTTTTATTTCTTCTTTATCATCTTTAACGATTTTTCTATCAACCAGCTTATGTTTTTGTTCTTTAATTTTTTGCACTAAAATTCCACCCGACTTATCATTTTCAATCGTTCGTGTATCAGTAACAGTTAACAAAGCTATATTTACTTCCATATTATGTTTGTTAGGATAAATAACCATTATGTTATTAGCAATATTATTTTTAGTCACTGCAGCACTTTATGCAAGTGTAGGTTTTGGAGGAGGATCTACCTATTTAGCTCTCCTTTTGCTTTGGGAAGTGCCATATTTAATTTTTCCCATTATTGCTTTATCCTGTAACATTATAGTCGTATCAGGTAATTGCTTTAATTATATTAGAGCAGGAAATTTAAATCTTAAACTTTTAACACCTTATTTAATTGGTTCTATACCATTAGCTTTTATCGGCGGAGCTTTACCAATAGAAAAAAAAATATTTGAGCTATTATTATTTTTAGTTTTAACATTAGCGGGAATTTTACTTTTACTAAATTTTAGGTCTTATGACGATAAAGAATATACCTACAAAAAAATTCCATTTTCAATCTCAATTTTAATTGGAGGAACTTTAGGATTTATTTCAGGAGTTGTTGGAATAGGAGGGGGGATATTTTTAAGTCCAATTTTATTTTTAATTAGAGCGGGTAAACCAAAACACATAGTAACCTCAGCATCACTTTTTATCTTAATTAATTCAATTTTTGGTATCATTGGTCAATTAACAAAAAATGATGTTTTAATAGAAGTGTCATATTACTGGTATTTATTAGCAGTAGTTTTAATTGGTGGACAAATAGGAAATTTTTTAAATATAAAAATTTTCCCAACAAGAATTTTAGCATTGATAACAGCTTGTCTTGTAATTTTTGTTGCTATAAGAATGGGAATTCGTTTTATATGATTTATCAAACTATTAAAAAATGTAGAATATCCAAAAGGAGAGATTTAGTTTCTGTAGGAAAATTTAACGAAATGTCTCTTACAGGAACTTTTCCTAAGAGTCGAAATCATAAAATTCACCGTCTACCTTTCGAGGTTGTTTATTCAAAGAGCTCTAAGCTTTTGCAGCTAAAACATAATTACGATTCAAAACTATTATACGGTGACAATTATGGATATTTATCAAGCTTAAATCCAATAATGGTAAATCACCTAAAAAGAAAATCACTATTTTTAAAAAAGAGGATAAATTTAAAAAAAAATAATTTTATCTTAGATATTGGATCTAATGACGGTACTTTTATTAATTTTTTTAATGGTAAAAATTTATTTGGTATTGATCCTTCAATAAAAAAGCTAAAAAAATATTATAAAAGAAATATTAGAACAATTCCTAAAATTTTTGAGAAAGGATTTAAACTAATTAAAAAAAATAAGTTTAAACTTATTTCTGCTAATGCAATGTTTTATGACTTAACAGATCCGGTATTATTTATGAAAAAAGTTGGAAATATTCTTGATAAAGATGGTATTTTTCACATAGAGGTTGCGTATTTACCAGAAATAATAAAAACTTTTTCGTATGATACGTTTTGTCAAGAACATTATGAATATTATTCCCTAATGTCATTAAATTATTTATGTGAAAAGACAAACATGAAAATTATTGATTTTGGTTTTAACGATATTAATGGTGGAAGTATTTGGATAAATATTTCTCATTCTAATTCAAAATTTAAACAAAATTTTTCTAAAATTAGAAGACAAATTAATTATGAAAAAAGATTAAAAATTGACAAAGTCAAAACTTATAAAGCTTATTTTAAGAAAGTTTTTAAACATGGTAAAAAAATATATTCAATTGTTAAACAATTAAAGAAAAAAGATAAAATTATTTATGGCTTAGGAGCATCTACAAAAGGTAACGTACTCTTACAAAATGCAAAAATAGACTATAATTTGTTAAGGGGTATTTTTGATGTAAATAAGGAAAAATTTAATAAATTTACACCATATTCAAAAATAAAAATATTAGATGAAAGAAAATTGAAAAATACAAAAGTTGATTTTATTTTATTGTTAATCTGGCACTTTAAATTATACGTCATTAAAAAAATTAAAAAATACAATAAAAATATAAAAATTATTATTCCATTCCCAAAAATTAAAATTATTTAATTACTAATTATTTTTTAAATACAATTTTTTAAAACTGTTTTCAAAGTGATTTTGAAAATAAAAATCATAAGCATCACTACCGTTTGGATAAACTAAGGGAAAATTTGGTCCCGACTCTAGCAATCTTGGTTTTTTTAGTGCCTCTGCCAAAGTATAACCAAAAGATAAATTTCCAATAAATATTTTGCTAGATTGTATAATTTGGGCCATTTCTAGAAAATCTTTGCATTCATAAAAAATTAAATTTGGAATTTCCTTTTTTAGTTCATTATATTCATCTTCTAACCCCAAAAATAAAGTATTATCGTAATTATTAAGAAAATTATAATTAATTAAATAATTTTTTCTTCTATTAGTTCTAATTATAATAATTTTATCTTTAACTGCATGGTTTTCAATATTATGCAAATAAGGTTTATTTAAATCAGCATGAACGCCTGTGATATGAAAATACCATCTGACAGAATCAATATTAAAATTTATTGGCAATTCCCTAAAAAAATTTAGATTTATATCTATTTTTTGGTTATTAAAAATATTTACATTTTTTATGTAGTCTTGTTTTTTTAAAAGAGGTAAAATTTTATTTACCGAGTTTTCTGTTAAATAATATTTTCCAAGTGGATGATTTAAATTTTGTGCTTGAGTTGGTAAAAGTTTATTTTTTTCAATAAATAGATTGCATATTTTATTTTTAGAAATTTCTTTAATTACTGGGAGGGAGTTAATAATATCGCCTAAATTACCTGAGTGTAAAAAAGATATTTCTTTTTTATCCTTAAGAACTAAATCTATATCTTGAAGCCTTTTTTTAATATTTTTATCAAATAAATTTTTATTAAAAATTACTGATCTTTCGTTTTTAAACTTGCTATATTTTTTTTTATTAAAAATTTTTAACCACAATTTTTGTAAAATCATAATTTTTTAGTATATTTTTATTTCATTAATATGTGTTTTATTTGTGTTTATGTTATATTTATTTACTGATATTAAATCAAACAAGGAAAAATCATGCGTAGATATTATGGTATAGAGTTCTTAAGATTATTAACTTCTTTGTCAGTATTATTATATCATTATAGACTTTTCTTTAATCCTTATAATCCTTATTCGACATATAACTTTTCAGAAGAAAAAGTTAATTTACCTTTTTATTCTATATTAGAAATTTTTTATATTTATGGAATTTATGGAGTTCACGTTTTTTATACTATATCAGGATTTGTTTTTGCTTACGTATATTTGTCTCATAATAATAAAGTTAGTGTTAAAGAATTTTTTGTAAATAGATTTGCTAGACTTTATCCTTTACATTTTGCAACCTTAATAATCGTAACTCTTTTATTGTTTGCTAACTGGATTATTAATAATTCATTTCAAATAAATCCTTTTCATTACAATGATATTTATCATTTTATTTTACAAATATTTTTTATTTCTTCTTGGGGATTTGAAAATGGACATTCTTTTAATTCTCCAATTTGGAGTGTCTCGGTTGAAATTGGTATATACGGTTTGTTTTTTTTACTTATGGAGTATCTAAAAAAATTTAAATTATGGCTTACTATTTTATTAATTTTAATCTTACTAATCGTAAATAAAACAGGACTGAATGATTCTTTATTTTTAGAATGTGCCCGATTATTTTTTTCTGGAGTTCTGGTTTATTATATTATTCTAAAAGTAAAATTTAATAATTTATTATTTTTAATTCCAATAACACTTCTTATACTTTCATTCGTAGGAAATTATAAAACATATCTTTTTTGCCCAAGCTTATTATTATTTTTCGTTTTTTTAGAAGAGAAAATTAAAAAAAATAACATAAAAAATTTTTTTGGGATGAGTGGAAATTTAACCTACGCTATATATCTTCTTCATTTTCCTGCTATTTTAATGATTATAATTTTTCAAGAAAAATTTAGTCTTCCCGAAATAATGTATCTAAATACTTATTTCTTTTTTATTTTTATAATAATTTTGTTAATAGCTGCTCATTTTTGTTTTAAACTTTATGAAAAACCATTGAACAAGAAAATCCGCACAAATTTTTTAAAATAAAACCATGTTCTTGATTGAACTATAGATAAAAAGTATTATAAATTAATAAAGACTAAAGGCGGGATAGCTCAGTTGGTTAGAGCGTTGGACTCATAAGCCAAAGGTCGCTGGTTCGACTCCAGCTCCCGCTACCATGCAATTAATTAAGTAATGATTGAGATTTGAAAAAAATTAAAAAAATATTACAAAGTAGTTTTAAATTCTTTTTTTATAAGTTGTTTATTTTATTATATGGAAAAATCAGTAATAAAATAAGTTCAGAAAAAGATTCAAGAATAAAAATTGATACTATCAAAGAAAAAAATAATCTAAGCTATAAAATTTACAAGATTGTAAATGGAAGATTGTATACCGACAGAGTTCATGATACCGCAATAATTTTAGAAAATTGTATTGTTGAGGGACCATCATACCAACTAAGAAATGTAGATAATGCAAAAGTTGAAGAAAATATTGTTTTTAAAAAAGGTACTCCTAGAATTAAAAAAAATTTAAAAGGAAAAGTTTTATCTTTGTTAACTGGGGGCGCGGGTAATGATAATTACTGGCATTGGCTTTTTGATGTCCTGCCAAGAATAGCTTTATATGAGAAGGTATCAGATATTGAAAAAATAGATTTTTTTTTACTTCCAAGTTTAGAAAAACAATTTCAAAAAGATACTTTAGATTTATTAAAGATTTCAAAAAAAAAATTGATTTCCAGTAAGCATTTTCGACATATTAGCTGTCCCGAATTATTTGTTACTGATCATCCTTATGTTATTGATGATGCAAGCAAAGATATACAAAATATACCTAACTGGATTTTTGAATGGCTTAGAAATAAATATATAAACCAGGAAACAAAGAATGAAACAAATCTGCCAAAAAAAATATATATTGATCGCAGCGATTCATCCTCAAATACAAAGAATTTGAGATTAATTACAAATGAAGAAGAAATAAAAAAATTTTTAGAAAATAAAGGATTTAGATCAATAGCATTGGGAAATTTTCACTTTAAAGAACAAGTCAAATTCTTTAATAATGCAGAAATCGTTGTAGGTTTACATGGAGCCGGTTTTGGCAATCTGTGTTTTTGTAAACCAAAAACTAAAGTAGTAGAATTAAAAATGAATACAGACGGAAAAGTAATTGAAAATTTAGCAATAAATAACGGTTTGATATACAAGTCTATTATTTGCGAAGCTTTAAAATACAAAATGGCACAATTTGGTCATATAAATGTTTCATTAGATTCGTTAAAAAAAATAGTAGAGTAATTAATAATATTATAAAATATATTTTATGGATAAAGGAAAAAATTTAAAAATATTTTTTATCAAGCTGATATCTATTACTGTAGCAATAATAATTATTATTAACGTGTTTTTTAATTTAGTAGTTTCCAATGTAGGTTTTATAGATAAATTAACATCACTATCTGAACTTGATAATAGAAGAGAGCAAGCTGACAAGATACGAAGTGATTTAAATGATCTATTAAAAAAAGATAACCTAATAAATAAAGAAGATAGAATTTTACTTTATAATTTATATAAAAAATTAAAGTCAGAATTTGAAGAAATTAAATAATAAAATTTTTTCAATTTAAATTTATGACTAAAAAAACAAATTTAATATTTTTATCATTAATATTTTTATATTCGTTATACTGCGCTATGCAACTCGGATATACCTGGGATGTTTTATTTTATTATGAAATTGGCAGAGAAAGATTAGATTATTTATTTTCATTCGGTTCAAATGAAGTTGATGATAAAGTTTATGCCCGAAGATTTTTGACGGGTGCTTATGCAACAATTTCAGCCTTTTTTGTACAGTTCTTTCCAAGAAATTATATCTTAGAAGCCATATATTTTATTAACTTAACTTTTTCTACATTAGCTATTTTTGGAATTTACAAAGTTACAAGGGAACTTTTTAATAAAAGGATTGGACAAATTACTTTTATTATTTGTTTTTTTAATCCAATATTTTTTGGACACATGGCTATGAATAGTATTGATACTATCATTGCCTTTTCAAATATTTGGTTTTTTTATGTAATTTTAAGATATTTTAAAAATCAACAAAATAAACAAAAAAAGAATAATTACGTAATTTATTGTGGTCTTGCATTAGGCCTAGGCTTAGGAGTTAGATATAGTTTTATCATTACTATAGTTCCTATTTTATTATTTGTGTTATTTGAAATATTTTATTTTAAAATTTTTACAAATAAAAAATTTTCTAAAAAATTATTTTTACTAGATTCAATTAAAGTTTTATTGATTGCTTACTTTTTCATGGTATTATTTTGGCCATACACACACCCAAATATATTTGTATTACCATTTAAATTAGCTATCGAGTCATTTTCTTTTGGTTTTGGCGTTCCATTTATTTTATTTAATGGTGAAATATTTCAGCCGCATCAATTACCAAAAAGTTATCTTATAGTTAGCTTATTTTATAAGATGCCTGAGTTTTTCATTTTAAGTTTTATATTATTTGGGCTTTTTTTTATAAAAATTAACTCATATTTTAAAAGTGAATTTAAAGGTTATAATTTTAAAATATTTTTAATTCTATTTATTATTTTATTTCCTAATTTGCTACTTTTTATTACTCCTTACTCAGCGTATGACGGACTAAGACTTTTTTTATTTTTGATACCTTATTCTTGTATAATACCTTCCTTATTAATTTATTTTTTATATAAAAAAATGAAAAATAATTTATATAGAATTACTTTCATAATTTTAGTTATTTCTCAGATTTTTTTCATATTTAACTTTTTTTCATTAACTCCTTATCATTACGTTTATCTAAATGTATTTGCTGGAAATTATTCAGAAAATTCAAAAAAATTTGAAAATGATTATTGGGGTGTATCTACTAAAAAATTAATCTCATATGTAGAAAATAATAAAGATATGTTTAAAGAAACTAAAATTAAAATTGCTGTTTGTGGATTACCAAAAAGTGTTCAACAAATTTATCTTAGCAAAATTAGAAATTTAAAATTTGAGATAGTTGATAGTAATCAAAATTATGATTTTATGATAATGACTAATAGAGTTATTTGGGATAAAAAAGGCAATACATACGATCCCAAAACAGCAAAAACTTGTTTTCAAAAATTTACAGGTGAAGATATTATTAAGTTGGAACGAAGAGGTTTAGTAATTTCAAAAATAACAAAAATATAATAATTACAAGTATATGAATAATTTATCTATGTTTTGCTTATCGATGGAACCATCACATTTAAATACGATAAAAGAATTTGGTTACTTACCAGTTGGACTAGGAGAAAATAACTTTGGTAAAGATTGGTATTCAGATAAGAGCGCAGAGAATATTTCGATAAAAAATAAATATTATGGAGAATATACATTTCATTATTGGTTATGGAAAAACCATTTAGATAAAATACAAGATGAGTGGATAGGATTTTGCCAATATAGAAAGTTTTGGAGTAATAAAGATTTAAATATTCAAGCAGATTCATTAATTAAATTACAATCTGTTATATTAAAAAATATACCGAATGCTTATAAAAATTATGAAGTTATTCTAGGAAACGAGTCTTCAGTAAGCAGGTTAAAAGTAATGAAGTTTCTTAAAAGGGGGTTTAAATTAATTTTAAAAAAACCTTCTTACATTTCCTATTTATTTAATGAAAGAAAAAGAAATATTAAGTTTCATTTTGATATGTGGCATGGGTTAAATTATTTAGATAAAGCTATCCAGCTTTTAGATAAAGATAATAAAGATGATTTTTATAATTTTGTAAATACTAAATCTTCATTTAATCCACACAATATGTTTATCTGTAGATCAAAACGGATATTAAAAGATTACTACTCAACAATTTTTTCTTGGTTAGATAAGTGCGAAAAGGAGTTTGGATTCAAAAATTTGTCAGGATATGCTCAAACTAGAATCTATGGTTTTTTAGCTGAAAGATTTATGTCTTATTGGTTTCAAAAAAATACTAACTATATAACTTTGCCTATAGTTCACTTCGATATAGGAAAAAAATAAATTTATAAACTTTTATGAATTTTTATAAACTCCAAAAAAGTTTTTAATTTTTTGTCTTTTTTTGATACAAGAGGTTTATTTATTGGCCATTTTATTTTAAGTGAACTATCATTCCAAATAATTCCGTCTTCATACTTTGGTTGATAATAATTTGAAAGTTTGTAATAAATAATATTTAATTTGGAGTAGCTAAAGTAAGCATGCGCAAAACCTTCTGGTATATATAAAGATTTACAGTTTTTATCAGATAACTCTATGCTAAAACTTTTACCAAAAGTTTTTGACCTGCTTCTAAGGTCTATAACACAATCAAGAATTCTTCCTTTCAAAACAGAAACAAATTTAGCTTGTTTAAATTTTGATTGAAAATGAAAGCCTCTTAATACATTTTTTTTTGATGTAGTAGCGTAATCAAATATTAGCTCATCCCATTTGATAATTTTTTTTCTAAATGTTTCTCTTAGGTTTCCTCGGCTATCCCCATGTTTTTTTTGATGAATAATTTTTAAACCCTTAAAATTTGTATTTGATACTTTCATTATTTAATTAATTTTTTTAGTTTTGTTAAATTCATATACGGGTTTAAAGGGTATTTAATTACAGAGTTTTTGCCACTATAAATTTTTTTGACTTTAGGATTATATTTTTTTGCAAAATTGTAAATAGTTTTAGTTGGACCCCCGACATTAATTATCCCTTTTTTATTTAATACCTTAATTAAAATATTGGCCAAATCTTCATGGTAAATAAAATTCATTTTTACATTTGCAAATGCTTTTTTGTGAATAAATGGTTTTTCGGTCATACAGATCCTTAATATTAAAGAATTTTTGTACATTTGAACCGCACATTCCCCACCCAATTTTGACCATGCATAATTATTCCAAGGTAGCAAAGCATCATTTTCTTTATAATTTCCTTTTTTTCCAGGATAAACATAGCTAGTAGAAAAGTATATTAATTTTATTTTCATTTTAGAACAAGCAGCAACAAGATTTGAAGTTCCAATAATATTTAATTTAATACTTTTACTAATATTTTTTTCATGCTCAATCATTGGTCGAGATAAACCCGCAAGATGCAATACAGATTTTACTTTTTCTTTCTTTAAGTAGCGGAAAATTTTATTAGGATTTGTTATATCTAGGCTATTTTTACTAGGATAAATAAAATTATATTTACATTTAATTTTTTTTAAACTTTGTGCAAAACGACCAGTGCCTCCAGTAACAATAATTTTATTTTTTGCAACCATTTATTTAAATGATTTTTTTACTAAAGTTGACAAATATTGAGAATAATTGCATTTACCATAAAATTTTATAGCAGATTCAATATTTTTTTTATCAATCCATTTGTTATTTAATGCTATTTCTTCTAAGCAAGCAATCTTAAGTCCTTGTCTGTTTTCTAAAGCAGAAACAAATGCAGAAGTATCATAAAAATCACTAATAGAGCCTGTATCAAGCCAAGCTCCTCCACGACCAAGAAATTGAGCTGACAATTTATTTTTAATTTTATATTTATTTAATAAGTCAACTATCTCAAGCTCATTTCTTTTTGAAGGTTTTAATTTTTTACTATAATCAATAACTTTATTATCAAAGAAATAAAGCCCAGTTACTGCAAGATTGGAAAATGTTTTTTTTGGTTTTTCTATAATTTTTGTTATTTTGTTTTTTTTATTTATGCTTGCTATTCCATATAAAGATGGATTTCTAACAGGATGCAATATAACAGTTGCTCCTTTACTAAGTTTTACACATTCCTTTAATTTTTTTGTAAGACTTTGAGCATAAAAAAAATTATCACCTAAAATTAAAGCAACATTATTGTTTGCTATGAATTTTTCTCCTATTAAAAAAGCGTCAGGCAAACCGTTTGGTTTTTTTTGTTCTGCGTAGGTTATATTTATTCCTAGATTTTTACCGTCAGGCAAAATCTTTTTGAATTGGTTTTGTTGTCCTTTGTTTACAATAATTAAAATATCTTTTATTCCCGAAAGCATTAAAATAGATAAAGGATAAAATAATACAGGTTTATCATATATTGGTAACAAATGTTTGTTTACAGCCTTTGTCAAAGGGCTCATCCTAGAACCTGTACCACCTGCTAAAATAATTCCTTTTTTTATCATTTGTTTAAACCTAGTCTATTTATATAAAGTTTTTTTGAAACACTATTAAAAAAATTTTTATTATTTAAATACCAGTCAAAAGTCTGAGACAACCCATCGTTTAAGTTAATTTTTATTCTCCATTTTAATTTATTTAACATTTTTTTATTATCTAGTGCATATCTAAAATCATGTCCTGGTCTATCCTTTACAAACTTAATTTTGACTTTTTTGCCTACTTTTAAATGTTTTCCCTTTGCAATACTTATTAATTTTTTTGCAATATCTTTGTTTATAAGATTTTTACCCGAACCAACGTTATAACTTTCACCTTTTTTTCCTTTTAAATAAATTAACAATAAAGCTTCACAATGATCATGTACATGCATCCATTCTCTTGAATTTTTGCCTTTAGCATAAATTGGCAAAGGTTTATTATTTAAAATATTAAATATTAATTTAGGAATTAATTTTTCAGGAAATTGATTTGGACCATAATTGTTACAGCAATTTGATATAACAGCATTAATTTTATAAGTTCTAATATAGGCTTTTATTAAATGATCAGAGCTAGCTTTAGATGAAGAATAGGGAGAACTAGGATTGTAAGGATAATTTTCACTTGATCTTCCTTTTAAAACATCACCATAGACTTCATCTGTAGAAATATGAACAATTTTTATTTTTTTATTATATTTAATAACAGCTTCTAGTAAATTAAAAGTACCTAAAATATTGCTATTAATAAAATTTTTTGGTTCATCAATTGATCTGTCGACATGTGTTTCGGCTGCCAGGTTAAAAATACCTTCAGGTTTATATTTTTTGAGTATTTCTATGATTTTTTTTTTATTGTTTAAATCAACCTTAAAAAAAACATAATTTTTATTCTTTTTTAATTCTTTTAAATTATAAGGATTCGCAGAATAGCTTAATTTATCTATATTAATAACATAATATTTTTTTTTTAATAAATATTTTACAAGATTACTTCCAATAAATCCCGCACCACCGGTCACAATTATTTTTTTCATATTTTTTTTTTTACATTAGTAAAAACAATTAGTATACTCGAAATCTAAACCGTCAGTATTCATTATACTATGTCAATATCTGGGCAAAACTTAACTATAATAATAGTCACCTTGAAAAGTGAAAAAATTATTGATCAGTGCATAAAATCTATAAATAAAGATGTGCCAATAATTGTCGTTGAGAATTCAGATGATCAAGGATTTAAAAATAAATTAGAATCTAAATATAAAAATTTAAAATGTATACTAGCAAAATCTAATTTAGGAATGGGAGCAGGAAATAACATTGGTATTAGAGAAGCAAAAACTGATTTCGTGCTTATATTAAATCCTGATGTAATATTAGAAAGCAATACACTTGATGAACTTTTTTTAGCATCCAGTCAGTTATCTGACTTTTCAATATTAGCACCTCAAGAAGCAAAAATTCCTAACTATGGAATCATAAATAAAGACACTTTTATAGAAAGCAAACAGACACCATTTAAAGTTCATTGGGTCGACGGTTTTGCAATGCTGTTAAATAAAAAAAAGATAAAGGAAGAAACTTATTTTGATGAAAATTTTTTTATGTATTTAGAAAACAACGATCTTTGCTACAGAATAAAAAAAAAAGGTGGTTTAATTTTTGTTGTACCAAAGGCAAAGGTGAATCATTTATCTGCACAAACAGTAGACAGCGAATTTTCTGAGGAGATTGAATTTTCTAGAAATTGGCATTGGATTTGGTCTAAATTTTATTATAACAAAAAACATTATAGTATTTTTAAAGCTATAAAAGAATGCGTGCCAACTTATTTATCTTCTATTTTAAAGTTTATTTTTTATTTATTAATTAATAATAAAATAAAAAAGAAAGTATATTTTAATAGAGCTTCAGGATTCTTTAATGCTTTTATTGGTAAATCGTCTTGGTATAGACCAAATTTAAATGATTAATGACCTGGAAAATCCATTATAGAAAAAGTTTTGTAACCTTTTTTTTCTAATAATTCTTTACCATTTAAATCAAATAAGTTTATTACAAAAATAAAACCTGCTACTTGACCACCAGATTTTTCTACTAATTTAGCTGCTGCTTCTGCAGTTCCGCCAGTTGCTATTAAATCGTCAACTATTACTACTTTGTCTTTTTCATTTATAGAATCTTTGTGGATTTCTAAAGTGGCCTTTCCATATTCAAGTTCAAAATCTACAGAATATCTTTCAGCAGGAAGTTTATCTTTTTTTCTTAATAAAATATAAGATTTGGATAAATTATATGAAAGAGGTGATGCAAAAATAAAACCTCTAGACTCAATAGCGGCTATTTTGTTGTATGTTAATTTATTCAGTACTTTTGACATCTGATCTATACAATTTTTGAATGCATTTTCATTTTTTATTAGGGTTGTAATATCTCTAAATAAAATCCCTTTTTTTGGGTAATCAGGAATTGACCGTATATACTTTTTTAAATCCATTTTTTACTTCAAAGTTTATTAAAAAGATCATAT
>CEUZ01003568.1_pt1 | contig 14756 bp, 18 predicted proteins | sample 361511 | NCBI WGS metagenome assembly CEUZ01 (sample SAMEA2622822, study PRJEB7988) | marine metagenome | biome: marine biome (ENVO:00000447); feature: surface water layer (ENVO:00002042); material: "saline water (ENVO:00002010), including plankton (ENVO:xxxxxxxx)" | depth 5 m
TTTAAACCAAAATTTTGTAGAAGAATTTAAAAATTTAAAAATAGATCGGGACTATGAAATATTAACTTCATGCGGAACAGGTGGAAGGTCACGAAGAGCGGCCGAGATACTTACAATGTTAGGTTATAAATGTTCTAATATTTCAGATGGTTTTTTGGGGAATGGTGAAAATACTGGGTGGAAAGCAAACAATCTACCTTGTAAATGATTTTTTTTTTAGAGTTACTAAAAATAATTTTCTAGGAAATTTACCTTCTTCAAATTCTCCAATATCTAAAATTTCGAATCCTTTTGAAAGTTGATTTATTTTATCTCTGGAAAGAAAATGAACAATAAAACCATCATTTTCATAAAGATCTTCCCCTATATGAGTTCCATTTTTATAATCTCCATCACCAGTATGTCGGGCTGTATAAATATTAATTCCACCTGGTTTTAAAATACGACAAACTTCTTTGTTTAAATTAATAAGATCAGATGTAGATAAAGCCATACAGTAAAGCATATGTGAAAAACAGCCATCGAAAGAATTATCTTTAAATGGAAGTTTGTCGCGAACATCCCAAACTTTTGTGGTTATGCGATCTGATATTTTGAAGTCTTCTTTTTTTTTATTAATAATCTTAATTGCTTCATGACTGTAGTCTAAAGCTGTCACGTTTATTAATTTTGAATCTACTAAATATGTTGTATCTCTTCCTAAGCCCGCACCTAGCTCAAGAATTTCTATTTTTTTTCTTGAAAAAAAGTCTGATGCCTTTTGTTCCTGAAAAGTTTTCCTAGCTTGTATTGCAGCTTCGCTGGGTTCCAAACCAAACATCCCAGGCTTGCTCGAGAAACTTTTTTCCCAATGCTGAGATTGTTGGTCTATCTTTTTCTGATCCAAATTTATTTTATAGGGTCAGGAACTTTACGCAAATAAGGCTTTATTGTTTCCCATCCATCTGGATATATTTTTTTTGCCTCTTCGTTTGTGACTTTAGGAACAATTATTACTTTTTCCCCTGGCTTCCAATCTGCTGGCGTAGCAATTTTGTGCTTTGCTGTACGCTGCATTGAGTCAATTGTTCTTAATATTTCCTGAAAATTTCGCCCAGTGGTCATGGGATAAGTTAAAAATAAACCTATTCTTTTATCTGGTCTAATGACATAAACAGTTCTCACAGTTTCATTGTCTACAGCAGTCCGGCCCATCGAAGTAGTGCCTGCATCGCCTTCTAACATATTATAAAGTTTTGCAACCTCCAGTTTTTCATCTGCTACAATTGGGTAGTTAGGTTTTAATCCACAAACATCTTTAATGTCATCGAGCCACTTAACATGATCAGAAACTGGATCAACGCTTAAACCCATAACTTTAACATTTCTTTTATCAAATTCGGGTTTCATTTTAGCTAAAGCGCCAAGTTCTGTTGTACATACTGGCGTAAAGTCTTTTGGATGTGAAAATAATACTCCCCAACTATCGCCTAGCCACTTGTGGAAAGATAGTTTTCCCTCTGAAGTCTCCGCTGTAAAATCTGGAGCCATACTATTAATTTTTAAAGTCATTTTTATTTCTCCCTCTTTATGTTTTTTTGTGGGATTATAATCAAGATTGATTTGCTATGCAATTTTTTATAAATTTTAAAAAATATGATTTTTAAACAATTATTTGATAAAAAGTCCTCAACCTACACGTACATAATTTCAAGCGGACAAGGAAGAGAAGCTTTAATTATAGATCCTGTAATTGAAAAGACTTCAGAATATTTAATGGCGCTAAAAGCATTAGATCTAAAACTTGTAAAAGTAATAGACACTCATATTCATGCAGACCACATTACAGGCTTAAACGAATTAAGCAAACAAACAAACTGTTTGAAAATTATGGGTGAGCGATCTGCTTCGGAAGTTATAGATATTAGAGTAAAAGATAATGAAAAAATTAAAATTGAAAATATTGAATTAACATCAATTTATACACCTGGTCATACTGATTGTTCCTACAGCTTTGTTATGAAGGATAGAGTTTTTACTGGAGATACTTTACTGATAAATGGTACCGGAAGAACTGATTTTCAAAATGGTAGTTCCTATGATGCTTATGATTCCCTTTTTAAAAAATTATTAAAATTGCCAGAAAAAACTTTGGTATATCCTGCCCATGATTATAATGGAAAAACACATTCAACAATTGAAAATGAAAAAAATAATAACCCAAGACTTCAAGTTAGTTCTGCAGAAGAATATGCTGAAATAATGAATAATTTAAAGTTATCAAATCCTAAAATGATGGATGTTGCTGTGCCAGCAAATATAAGTGGAAAAACTTTAGATCAATTATAATAAGTGACATAAAGGAATATTGTAGTTTTATTAGATTTAATTTTCTAATAGAGAGTTTAACTTACCAGCAATTTCTAAAGCTTTTAATTCATTATATCCACCGACGTAAGTGTCTCCAATAAAAATCTGAGGAATAGTTCTTGCCCCATTAGTTTTTTTTTGCATCTCTTCTCTTTTTGATGAATCAATTGCTATATCAAATTCCGTATAACTAACCTTTTTTTTATTTAGCAAATGTTTTGCTGCAGAGCAATAGTTGCACATTGGACCAGTATAAATAACTACTTTTTTCATTTATCCTATTATACTTAAAGAAATAATGATTACAAATTTTTTGCAGTTTTTTTAACATCTTCCAAAAATTCTTTTCTTTTTTTATCGCTGACAAAAGGTACCGCAAAATATCTTCTGTAATTTATATTAAAAATACCACAAATATGAAAAACGCCACGTTTTAATCTTCTAATTGGTAGATTTAAAAAAAAAGTAGTTATTGCTAGTCTGGGAGAACCATATGTGCAAAATATTATTGCTTTTTTATCTTTTAGTTTTCCTTGAGGATAGCCATAATTTCCAACTAATTTTTTAAAAGTGAAAGCCCATGGCGGAGATAAAATTTTATCAATCCAACCCTCAACAATAGCTGGCATTCTAAAATTCCAAATTGGAGCAATCAAAACGATTACATTACATTTTTCAATTCTTTTTCGATGATTTAAAACTGTTTCATCTGGGTCCTCACCAGCAAAAACGGGGTTAAATTTTTCTTTATAAAGATCTACACAATCAACTTCATGGCCGACCTCTTTTGCTGTTTGAATAAAAGTATTTTTAATAGCGGCATTAAATGATTTATCGTCATAGTGCCCATAAACCATAAATATTTTTTTCATTGTTTTACTGATTTTATTAAGGTTTAGTTCATTTTAGTAAATTTTATTTGCACAAATAATTTATTATAAATGGCCTTATATAACTAGATTAAAGACACATTAAAATGTACTACCATTTTGTCACTCTTTATGTATTCTTCGATTTATTATGAAATTAGGATTCATTGGTACAGGAAATATTACCGCGGCAGTTGTAAAAGGAATCTGTACATCAAAAATTTCTTTTTCCAGAATAATGATATCTCCAAGGAATAAAAAAAAGGCAATAAAATTAAAAAAAAATTTCAGAAAAGTGATTATTGCAAACAATAATCAAGAAATAATTGATAAATGTAATTGGATTTTTTTAGCTGTGACACCTAAAATTGGAAAAAAAATATTACCGAGATTAAATTTTAGGCCTAATCAAAAAATTATTAGTTTTATTGCAACGATTAATTTAATTCAATTAAAAAAAATAATTAAAAAAAAAGTAAAAATTGTTAGAGCTATACCTCTACCATTTATTTCTTTAAGAAAAGGACCTGTTCCTATTTATCCGCGTGATAAAAGTGTTAAATTTTTTTTTAATAAAATCGGCACAACAATAGAGGTAAAAAGTGAAAAATTATCAAATAATTTTTGGGCTACCTCAGGCATGATGGCGCCTTTTTATGAAATACTAAAAGTTTTGTCAGATTGGCTAAACAAAAAGGGAATTCATAGGAGTGAAGCTCAAAAATATGTGACTTCTCTTTTCGTTGCCCTTTCAGAAGATGCGGTAAATAATTCAAAAAAACACTTAAAATATCTAGTGGCAGAGTCCCAGACGCCTGGAGGACTTAATGAGCAGGCAGTTAAACAACTTAGAAGATCTGGTTTTTACAAATCTTTAGAAAAGTCACTTATAAGTATTTTAAAAAGATTAAATAAAAAATAATTTTAATGCAGCAAGATCAAAATATTTTGCAAGTAAATAATCTTTCCAAGTATTTTGGAGGATTAGCTGCTGTTTCTAATTGTTCGTTAGGAATAAAAAAAGGTTCAATTACAGGAATAATAGGCCCTAATGGATCGGGCAAAACAACTTTATTTAATTTAATAGCAGGAAATTTAAAACCTTCCGACGGAAGTGTTTTATTTAAAGGAGAGGATATCACCGGAATACCCTCTTATGAATTATTTTCAAAAGGCTTACTTAGAACTTTTCAGATAGCGCATGAATTTACTAATCTTACAGTATTAGAAAATTTAATGATGGTTCCCGGGAATCAATCTGGAGAAAAACTGACCAATGCTTTGTTTAATACAAAAATTGTAAATCAAGAGGAAAAAAAGATAAAAAAAAAAGCGATTGAGGTAATTGATTTTTTGAATCTTAAACACTTATCCAGAGAATTAGCAGGCAACTTATCTGGAGGACAAAAAAAATTATTAGAATTGGGCAGAACTATGATGGTTGATGCCAAATTAGTTTTGCTAGATGAAGTTGGCGCAGGCGTTAATAGAACTTTGTTAAAAGATATAGGCAGCGCAATCTTAAGGTTAAATAAAGAAAAAGGTTATACTTTCTGCATGATCGAACATGATATGGATTTTATAAGCAGGTTATGTAACCCTGTAATTGTTATGTCGGAAGGATCTGTTTTATTTAAAGGGACTTCTGACGAAGTAAAAAATAATGAACAAGTAATAGAAAGTTATCTTGGAAGAGGTTCAAAGACTAGAAATGGAATAAAATAATGGCATATTTTTCGGGTAATAAAATGACAGGTGGTTACGGAGGAGTGAATATTATTAGTTCTTGCACAATTAATGTTGATAGAGGAGAGATTGTAGCAATTCTTGGGCCAAATGGTGCAGGAAAATCAACAGCAATGAAAGCAATGTTGGGTTTGTTAAATCTTAAATCAGGAAAAGTTTCTATAGACGGAAGAGATATATCGAAGTTAACACCTCAAGACAGAGTTAAACAAGGAATATCGTTTGTTCCACAAACAAGAAATGTTTTTACAGGATTAAGCGTACAAGAAAACTTAGAAATGGGGGCATTTTTAAGAGAAGAACGTATAGAAGAAATTATTAATGAAATTTTTGAACTATTTCCAGTTCTAAAAGAAAAAAAATCTCAAATAGTTGGAGAATTGTCAGGTGGCCAAAGACAACAAGTCGCTCTGGGAAGAGCTTTAATGACAAAACCATCTGTATTAATGCTGGATGAACCTACAGCTGGCGTTTCACCTATAGTAATGAATGAATTATTTGATCATATACTAAAAGTTAAAAGGACTAACGTTGCAATAATAATGGTTGAACAAAATGCGAAACAAGCTTTGAGTATAGCTGACAGAGGTTATGTTTTAGTTACAGGTGAAAATAAATTTTCTGGAACTGGAAAAGAATTATTAAATGATCCGGAAGTTAGAAGATCATTTTTAGGTGGATAACATGGATTATATAAACGCTATAGTTTTACTTTTAAATTATATATTTGTACCAGCTTTATCCTACGGTTCTCAGCTAGCACTTGGGGCCATTTTTGTTTCTTTAATATATGGAATTTTAAGATTTGCTTATTTTACGGCTGGAGATCTTATGTCGTTTGGGACTATGTTTACAATTTTATTTACTTGGTATTTTCAATCTTTAGGTATTAACCTCGGGGTATTACCAACAGCTTTAATCGCTATACCTTTTGGAATAGCTATTACAATATTTTATGTCCTTCTAAAGGATAGGTTGGTTTTTAGTTATTATAGAACAAAAAAAAGTCCACCAGTTATGCTTGCTATGGTGAGTATTGGAACAATGTTTGTGACCCAGGCAATTGTAAGAATAGTTATTGGTCCTTTTGACAGAAGGTTTTTTGATGGAGAAAGATTTATTTTAAAAGCTATCGAATTTAAAGAAATTACAGGTTTAAACGAGGGATTAACAATTAAATCAACTCAGGTCATTACCTTACTAGTCACAATTATAGTAGTTTCCATTTTATTTTGGTTTTTAAATAAAACAAGAACTGGAAAAAGTATGAGAGCCTATTCAGATAATGAAGATTTGGCTTTGTTATCTGGAATAGACCCTAAAAAAGTAGTTATGATTACTTGGGTGATCGCCGCAATTTTAGCTACTATCGGCGGAACTCTTTATGGTTTAGATAAAAGTTTTAAACCATTTACATACTTTAATAACATGCTTCCAATATTTGCTGCAGCAATAGTAGGAGGGATTGGAAATCCTTTCGGAGCATTTTTGGGAGGATATGTTATCGCTTTTTCTGAAATACTTTTAACTTATGCTTATAGAAAATTCTTTGTTTATATTATGCCAGAAAATTTAGAACCTGACAGTTTAATGCAATTACTATCAACTGATTATAAATTCGCAGTATCTTTTTCAATTTTGGTAGTAGTTTTATTATTTAGACCTTCTGGAATTTTTAAAGGAAAAATAATATGAAGCAATATAAAGATGTAATTTTTGCCTACTCAATAATGCTAGGTCTTATAATTTTAGTTGGTTTTTTGCAATCATGGAGCATAGCTTTATCAATTTTATGTTTTTGCTTAATTTCAGCAGTTATGACAATGGGGGCTAATATTCAATGGGGATATGCTGGATTAATTAATTTTGGAATTATGGGATACACAGCTTTAGGTGGTCTGGCTGCTGTTTTGGTTTCAGTTCCTCCAGTCCAAGAAGCTTGGCAAGCTGGCGGATTACAAATGATTTTATGTCTACTTGTAATTATTTTTATAGTATTTGGCGTTCGTTTTATTCTTAAAAAATATAAAAAGTCAAATAAAAGAAATTATGGAGTAGCTTTTTTCATTATAATGGGACTAATTATTTTAAGATTGATATCTGGACCAGCAATCGAGTCAATAGAAGCTGTTAACCCTGCAACAACTGGTTTTTTAGGTGGAATGGGTTTCCCAATTTTATTTTCTTGGATCGTAGGCGCCTTTTTTGCAGGTGGTCTAGCCTATATAATTGGAAAAATTGCTTTAGGACTTAGAGCAGATTATTTAGCGATAGCGACACTATTGATTTCAGAAATTGTAATAGCAGTTATAAAACATGAGGATTGGTTAGCCAGGGGTGTTAAAAATGTTATCGGGTTAAAAAGGCCAGTTCCTTATGAAATTGAATTACAAACTAAACAATGGTTTATTAATTTAGTTGAAAAATTTAATCAGAGCACTTTAAGTTTAGTTAATAACGCTTTAGAAAAAGAACAAATATTGAAACAACTTGTTATTGAAGGCTCAACAGTATTTGTAAAATTATGCTACGCGGGGCTCTTCACAGTTGTTGTGATAATTCTTTTAATTATTACTCAAAAAGCTCTTTATTCACCCTGGGGAAGAATGATGAGAGCAATTAGAGACAATGAAGAAGCTGCAAACGCAATGGGAAAAAATGTTGTTAAGCAACATCTTTTAATATTTGTTCTTGGTTCAGCTGTGGTTGGGATAGCAGGTGCAATGATGGTCACTTATGATGGTCTTTTTACACCGGGAAGTTACAGGCCAATGAGATATACTTTTTTAATTTGGGTTATGGTTATTGTTGGAGGTAGCGGTAATAATTTTGGTTCAATCCTAGGAGGTTTTGCAGTTTGGTTTTTATGGATCGAGGCTGCTCCAGTTGCGCTATATTTGATTGACTTATTTACAAGTGGTTTAGAAGAAACAAATGTACTTAGGATACATTTAATAAATAGCATTCCATATTTTAGATTATTAGTAATGGGAATAGCACTACTATTAGTTATGAGGTACAGACCCAAAGGAATTTTGCCAGAAAAAATTAAGCACATATAAATAATTAAGGTTATTTAGACCCATTCTGAACTAGCAATTCTTGTAAAATTCATTAAACTGTGTTTTAATTCTTCTTGAGGGGGGAATAATGGGCCATCAAAGGCTTCAAGAGAGTTATAAAGCTAGCAAGTTTTTAAATGACAGTTTCCCGGAGGAAACGCGTATAAACTTAAATGATCTTTTGCAAAGACGAAAAGAAGAAAAAAAAGTAGATAAAAAAACAAATTTATTTATCTTTTCTGGCGCTTCAGCAGTGCTTGCTGTAGTTGTTGTAATATTAACTTTGTAAGAGCTAAGCAGTTCTTTTTACACGAACTACGCTATTGAGAATTATAGCCAAGTATTCGCTGAAAGTTTTAATAGTGCTATCAACATTTTCTTTAGTTATAATATTTTTTGTTCTTTCGCCGATATTTTGACTTACGTAATATCTTTTAGATTTCGTTTCACGTATTAAAAACCCCAAATTGACTAACTTTTCCAGTTTGCGAATACAAGTTGCTCTTGGTATTCCGGTTACTTCTGCAATAGCAGTAGCGCTTACCGCAGCCTCATTACCTTTGTTGTTAGTTTTTCCAATAACTTTAAAAATATTATCTAAATTAAAATTTGAGAAATTTTTATCAGCGTGCTGTAAAGTAGGTATAATAGTTTGCAATACAATTAATATTAAGTCATTATCCTTAAGATTAGTTTGCCACATTTTTAGCCATTGTAGTTGACAAGACAAGTAATGGTACCAATAAAATGAAAATTCTGATTTAAGTTCTTGTTCTATCTTTTTTAGATCTGTATTTAAATTAAGATATTTTGCAAATTTATAAACAAACACTGAAAAATTAGAAATATCCTTTCCAATAATATCGAAATAGCCTTCTTTATGCTTTGATAAAAGATTCCATGAGTACTCTCTAGAATTTTTATCTTTTTGCAAATATCCAATTCTGTGTAATTTTCCCACTTTGCGTCTTACAGTTTCTTTTGGAATTCCTGTAAGTTCAACTATAGTAGTTATTTTTGCTGTTGGCTTTGTTATACTATTAATATTTTCCCAAAAATTTTCCAAAGATAAATTGTAATTTAAATTTTTTTCTCTTTGTCTTATAATTTCCAAGTGAGAATTTCTTGCAAAACAAAGAATTATGTTGGCAGTTTCTATACTATTATATCTTTTATAAACTCTCGTTAAAAATGAGCTTTGAGTCTCATAAAAGGAAGCCATTAAACTATAATAATGTGTTTTTAAAAGCCTAGATATTTCTGTCGGAAGAATATGTGAATTTTTTTGCTTTGTTTGCATTCAAAAATTTATATAATGTAGTTCATTATGGGTTTTATTTGACCAATTTAAGGACAATATGTCAATTGTTTTTGAAGATTTTTTAGGATACTAGTTTTCTATGAATATGGAGATTTTTATTTTAGGTGGGTATGGACAATTTGTGTGGCCAGCGTTTATATTTACTTTTTTAAGCTGCTTTTTTCTTTTTGTAAAAACAAAAAAAGAACTGAAAAAACATGAGACGCTCTACGCCAAAAATTTTGATCTAGTTAATAATGTTGAAATAAAAAAAGAAAAAATATTGGCAACAAAAGAAATTTTATCTAACAGCACAACATAAACCTCAATACATAAAATGTTAAGTCAAAAGGTTAAATTGAAGATCTTTTACTTTTCACTTTCATTTTTTTTAATCTCAGCAATTATTTTTTTTGTACTTAAATCTTTAGAAGAAAATGTAGTTTATTTTTTTTCACCAACTGAAATTTACACAAAATCAGACATTTCTCTAAATGAAAAGATCAGAGTTGGCGGATTAGTTAAAGAAGGATCAATTAATAAAAAAGAAACTAGTATCAATTTTGTTATTACTGATTTAAAAAATGAAATAATTGTTAATTATACCGGCATAGTTCCAAATTTATTTTCTGAAGGAAAAGGAGTTGTAGCAGAAGGCTATTTAAAAGATAAAAAATATTTTGTTGCTGATGAAATTCTTGCAAAACATGATGAAAATTACATGCCACCTGAGGTCAGCGAGGCATTGGAAAAGTCTTATTAAAGGTTAATATATTGAATGTTTAAAAATTTCTTTCCAAATAAGATTTTAAGTTTAAGCAATAAAACTTTAAACATTTTAATTTTTGTAATGCTCATTTTTATAATTGTTGGAATTTTTTATGCTTTGTTTCTATCTCCGCCCGATTACATCCAAGGAGATTCTGTAAGAATAATGTACGTGCATGTTCCATCAGCTTTTATAGGCATGGGATGTTTCGCATTGATTGGGCTGGCTTCAATTTTAAATATAATATTTAAAATTAAAATCATGCCACAGCTAGCTAAGAGCCTGGCGCCGATTGGAATTATTTTTACTTTAATTTCAATCATTACAGGATCGTTGTGGGGAAAACCTACATGGGGTATCTGGTGGGTATGGGACGCGCGACTTACATCAATGTTAATTCTTCTGTTTTTATATGTTGCTTATATTTTAAGCTGGAAAATTATTAATGAATACAAAAAAGCTAATTTAATTTCTTCAATAATTGGAATTGTTGGCCTAATTAATTTACCGATAATTAAATTTTCCGTAGACTGGTGGAATACACTTCATCAGCCGTCAAGTTTAAAACTTACCTCAGCCCCAAGTATTCATTACACTATGTTGATCCCATTATTAATAATGTTTGTTGGCATGACAGTTTACTCCTTGGTTATCTTTTTAATGAAATATAAAACTGAAATAATTAAAATCAAATTATCTAAAAAAAAAAATTATAAATAATTTACTTTAACTTTGACTTCTTATTATAAGAAAAAACGACAAGTAAACCTATTACGCAAAAAATAAATGGCAAGCCCCAAAGGGCAAGTGTTGTTAAATTAAAAGCTGGTTTAAGAAGGATAAAATTCCCATATCTGTTTGTTAAAAACTTGTAAATTTCTTTATCATTTTTTCCATCTTTTATTTTTTCTCTTATTAATAAGCGCAAATCTTTTGCAAGAGGAGCGTTAGAATCATCTATAGATTGATTTTGACAAACCACACATCTGATATTTTTTGAAATATTTCTTGCTCTAGTTTCTTGTTTTTTATCTTTTAAAAACTCATTTGGTTCAACTGAAAAACTATTATTTAAAAAAAATTGTATTAAAAAAATAAATATGATTGTTAAAATAAATTTTATATTTAAAATTTTTTTTATAGTCATCTATTTTTTTCTATTAGAAGAGTTATTTTTTTATAATCTTTTTTAGTTATTGGCCCCGCATGCCGATAAACTATAATTTTTTTTGGATTTACTATAAAGGTTTCAGGTATTCCATAAACTCCCCAGTCTATGGCAATTTTGCCATTTTTATCAATAGGAATTTTTGAATAAGGGTTTCCCATTTTCTCAAGCCACCTAACTGTTTTTTTGGGATTATCTTTGTAATTAATTCCTATTATTTTAACCCCTAATTTTTCTGAAAGCGACTTTATATATGCATGTTCATCTCGACATGGTTTGCACCAAGTTGCAAAAAAATTTACCAAAATTATTTCTCCACCAAATTCTTCTTGAGAATTAAATTTTCCTTTTTGTAATAATATTTCAGTTTTAAAAAGAGGAATTTTTTTGTTTATCAGGTTAGAGGGTATATGCGAAGGATTGCGATCTATTAGTAATAAATAAAAAAAAACAAATAATATTAATAAAAAGAATATATATGGCGCTATTAATATTTTTTTTTTCATTGAGGTAAAATTCTTATTTTTTTGATGCTAGCATTCATTGATATAATTCCTCCCAAAAAAATAATGAAAGCTCCTATCCATATCCAAACTACTAGAGGATTATAGTAAATTCTTACTACCCAACCATTATTTAAATTTCCTTCGCCTAAAACTATATAAAGATCTCTAAATAAGTTTGTATGTATTGATGCCTCAGCAGTAAAAATATTAGATATAGGATAAAATCTGTTTTCTGGTTTTAATTTTGTCACAATACTTTTTTCATTATTATAAACAAAAAAATTGCCACGTATTGCAACGTAATTTGGTCCCTTAACTTCTTCCATTGTTTTAAATAAAATATTATAATTTTTTATTTTAACATTATCATTAATCTGCATTTTTATAATTTTTTCTTGCTGCCAAATACTAGATCCTGTCGCACCCAATATTAGTAATCCAATACCCAAATGGGCAAAAATCATACCAAATGAACAATTTTTATCTTTCTTTATTAAGAGGTTAAGATTATTAAAAATTATCCAAAAAGCTAATAATATGCCAGCGACCCCGATAGCACTGTAAGATCTATATATAACAAAAATAATAACAGTCATTAAAATAGTAGCAAAAATATTTGGAAATATTTTTTTTAAAATTTTTGACATATCTTCTTTTTCCCATCTTAATATTGGGCCAATACCCATAATTAATACTGCGGGCAAGATTATTGGGATTACTGTAGAATTATAATAAGGCTCTCCAACAGAAATTTTTTTGTTAGTTAACGCCTCTATTAGCAGAGGATATATTGTTCCAAGGAAAACTGTAGAACATACAATAATCATAAGAATATTGTTAAAAAGTATAGCTCCTTCTTTACTAAAAAAATTAAAATAATTTTTTTGAGAATATTCTTTTGATTTTGTTGCGAATAATATTAATGAATAACTTCCTAATAGCAAAATAAATGCAAGTATATAAATTCCTCTACTTGGATCTAAGGCAAATGTATGAACACTTGTTAATATTCCAGATCTAACAAGAAAAGTTCCAATTACACTTAAAAGGAAAGCAAGTATTGATAGCAACAACACCCATGCTTGCAGTGATTTTCTTTTTTCAACAATGATTAATGAATGTAATAGCGCTGTTGCAAGCAACCAAGGCATGAACGAAGCATTTTCAACAGGATCCCAAAACCACCATCCGCCCCAACCAAGTTCGTAGTAGGCCCATATGGAACCGAGAGCAATCCCAATAGTTAAAAAAGCCCAAGAAGAAACAACAAAAGGTTTCATATAATTATGCCATGGGATTTTTTCATTATTATTTAAACTTAAAGTAGCTACACTAATAGAAAAAGCTGCTGATAGACCAACATAGCCTATATAAAGCAAAGGTGGATGTATGGCTAGAGCAGGATCTTGTAAGATAGGATTGAAACCCAAACCATCATTGGCGGGAGGAAGCAATCTTCTAAATGGGTTTGAGGTTAAAATAGTAAACAATATAAATCCGATAGAAATAAATGCTTGGATCTGCAAAGCTTTAGATATAAGCATAAAATTTTTCTTATTGTAAAATTTAAATATAAAGAAATTAAAAATAGTTAAAACAAGTATCCAGAGCAGCATGGAGCCCTCATGATTACCCCAAACTGCAGTAATTTTATAAATTAGTGGTTTTGTAGAGTGTGAATTTTGTACAACATTTAATACACTAAAATCTGATACTGTATGTAGATAAATTAGAAATAAAAAGGAAGATATAGAAGAAATTAATAATCCATTAACACCTAAAGAAATTATTTTTTGATTTTTATTTTTTTTTGCAGAGAAAAATTGAAAAATACCAAAAAACAGAGATAACCAAAGCGTAAAACTCCCTAAAAAGGCAAACATATATTAATTATAATACTACTTTTTAAATTATGAAATTAATATAAAAACTAATTATTAATCGTGGCCTTAATTATAGCTCTTTTTAAAAATAAAAGTACTTTTTGTCACATTTATAGACGCATATCTGATTTTCGATAAAATCATTGGTAAAAATTTTCTTTTATAGTAATTCAGTAAAAAAGGAGACAATATGTTTAAATTAAAAATTTTAATACCATTAATTTTACTAATGGTTTCAAGCTCATCAACCTATGCAGAAACAACAATGTCTGAAGAAGGGCAGTACATTTTCAATTCTTTAGCATTTTATATAGGGGGAGTTTTAGTAGCTTTTATGGCTGCGGGTTTTTGCATGCTAGAAAGTGGTTTAGTCACTACAAAAAGTGTATCAACAATTGCAGCCAAAAATATTGGAAAATTTGCAATTGCTTCGTTAATTTTCTTTTTATTTGGGTATAATGTTGCCTACGGTATTCCAGAAGGCGGTTACATAGGATCATTTTCAATATGGAGCGATGGATCTGAATTAGGAGCAGGGTATTCAGATAGTTCAGACTGGTTCTTTCAAGCAATGTTTGTTTGCGCAACGGTATCAATTGTATCTGGATCAGTAGCAGAAAGAATAAAAATTTGGCCTTTCTTTTTCTTTGCGGTGATTATGTCAGGTATTATTTACCCAATATCTATGGGCTGGCAATGGGGAGGCGGTTGGTTAAGTACGGCTGGTTTTTCAGATTTTGCTGGATCAACATTAGTACATGCATGCGGAGGAGCGGCTGCATTAGCTGGTATTATGGTTTTGGGAGCAAGAGCAGGAAGATTTACTTCAAGAGGAGGAAAAAGAATTATGGTACCTTTTGCTGCTTCGAGTATTCCTTTAACTACACTTGGAACCTTCTTACTTTGGTTTGGTTGGTTTGGTTTTAATGGTTTTAGTCAACTTGCTATGGGAACATTTGATGATGTAAATGCAATTAGTAAAATCGCTGTGAACACACATTTAGCAGGCGCCGCAGGAACTGTAGCAGGTGCAGTTATTACTCGTTTGCTTGGCGGTAAAACTGATGTCATCATGATGTTAAATGGAGCATTAGCTGGCTTGGT
>CEUZ01097357.1_pt1 | contig 14756 bp, 13 predicted proteins | sample 361511 | NCBI WGS metagenome assembly CEUZ01 (sample SAMEA2622822, study PRJEB7988) | marine metagenome | biome: marine biome (ENVO:00000447); feature: surface water layer (ENVO:00002042); material: "saline water (ENVO:00002010), including plankton (ENVO:xxxxxxxx)" | depth 5 m
TTTTCTGATGCTTTTATAATATGATCAATAGTAGCTACAGAAGTTCCTCCAAATTTCATTACTATAATCTTCATTTATTTATATTTTTATTAAAAAAAATCTAACATTGTCATTATTATCATTATAATACTGTGGCAAGTATTAAAAATGGTAAATTTTAAAAATAAATTTAATAAAGAGTACAAGAATTTTGATGCTATTTCAGATGAATGGTGGGAAGAAGATGGTAAATTTGCAATACTACATAAAATTAATCCTATTAGAATAAATTATATACTTGACCAAATTTTATCACATAAAAAAACTAAAAAAATAAAAAAAAATCCCTTAAATAAAATAAAAATTATTGATTTGGGATGTGGAGGAGGCTTAACTTGTGAGCCACTAAAAAGATTGGGAGCTGAGGTTACTGGAGTAGATTTTATTAAAAATAATATCAATAATGCAAAAAAACACGCTAAGGATAATAATTTAAAAATCAAATATTATGTTGCAGATATCAATAAAATAAATTTGAAAGAGAAATATGATGTTATTCTTCTTTTAGAAATCATTGAACACTTAGAAAATTGGGAAGAAATTATAGAAAAAACTTATAAATTTCTTAATAAAGGTGGGATTATAATTATTTCTTCAATAAATAGGAATTTAATCTCAAGAATATTCGCATTATTTGTAGCTGAAAATATACTTCAATGGGTTCCTAAGGGTACACATGAATATAAAAAATTGATTAAACCAGATGAGTTAACCATCAAATTAAAAAAAATTAATTATAAGATAAAGAATATAACTGGGATGAATTATAATCCCATTTCTAGAAAATGGAATTTATCGAAAAAAATTAAAAATATAAATTATTTTTGTACTGCAATAAAAAATTAATTATTTTTTTTATTTGGTGACCAAGGTAATGGTTGAAAATCGATTTCTTCTTCTATTAATTCTTTTGTTTGATCCAAATTTGCTTCACCATATATAGCACGGTCTTCACCTTCTCCATATTTAATTTTTTTTGCTTCATCAGTAAATTTTTCACCTACATACTCAAAATTTTTTTCAATTTCTTTTTTGAACTTTGATATTTTATTAATTAAAGTTTTGTTTAAGGTTTTTTTGCTTTTTAAGGCATTGCTTTTTTTACCTACATTTGGTGCCATCAGTGATTTGGTTATTTGAGTATCTTCACAAACTGGACAAGTAATTAATTTCGTTTTCCTTTGTTTATTAAACTCATTAGAATCTTTAAACCAAGCTTCAAAAACATGGTCAAACGAACATTTTAAATCAAACAATATCATATATACTTATATTATAATTATTTTATATTTTTCAATGACAATTATATATTTACTTAGGTTCAATTGTAATAGTTAAAAGTGTGCTTTTTTTACTAATTCTACTAGATAAATATGTATTGTTGGAGTACGCAATTCCAAAAACAGGCAATAAATCGTACTTTATGAATTTTTCTTCTCTTAATTTATCGTAAATTTTAATATTTTTTTTTCCAGTAAATATAATTTCTAGTGTAGGATTGAAGGAAGATTCTTTCTTAAAATTTTTTTCTTGATTGTAATAAGTATAATTTATCTTAATTTTTTTTCCATTAGTCAATATTTCGTTTTGAATATTATTTCTTGATTTAATTGAATTAAGTAGCTCTGTTATTAAAATATTGTTTTCTAAACGTACTTGGTCAAGAATCTTTTCACGAATTTCTTCAAGAAAAGAAACAGGTTTATCTATATTAGTTATATTTTCTAACTGAGACTTTATTATATTTTCTATTGTTTTTTCTAAATTCATAAATAAATTTTATATTATGTTGTATACAATGAATTAATTGCGACATACTCTTTGGTTAAATCACTAGCCCAAATTCTTTTTTTATATTTTCCTAATCCCAGTTCTACGTTTATTTCAATTTTTCTTTTTTTCATATAATTATTAATTATTTTCGAATTATAATTCTTAACAATTGATCCTTTATTGCAGACAAGATAATTACCAAATTTTAATTTTATTTTTTCAGGAATAATTTTTTCTTTACTTTTTCCTATTGCCATAATTATTCTTCCCCAATTTGGATCCTCACCCGCAATTGCAGTTTTCACAAGTGGTGAAGATGCTATTGAAAATGCTATATTCTTTGCCTGTTGATTAGATCTAGCCTTTAGAATATTTATTGTAATAAACTTTGAAATCCCCTCGCCGTCCATAACTATTTGGTGGGCAAGATTTTCCATAAGTTTTTTTACATTCTTAATTAATAGTTTATATCTAGGATCTGTTATTTTTGAAACAATACTTTTTTTTTCTTTTTCAAGTGAAAATAATAAAACTGTATCACTTGTAGAAGTGTCACTATCAACCGTAATTGAATTAAATGTATTTGCTACGGTTTGATTTAATATTTTATCTAGTATTTTTTTTGTTATTGGGATGTCTATAAAAATATATCCTAACATTGTAGCCATATCGGGAGAAACCATTCCAGATCCTTTTGCTAATCCATAAATGTTAACTAATTCATTTTTATACCTAAAAGAATTTCTTTTTATTTTTGGATACGTGTCAGTAGTCATTATAGCTTTAGAAGCTTTAATAAATGATGATTTTTTACTTTTATTTATTCTATTTATAAAAAGGTTTATTTTTTTATAATCTAATATTTTACCTATAACACCGGTTGATGAGATATAAATTTCAGATTGTTTGCAATTAAAATACTTTGCTGCGTGTTGAACATTCATTCTTACTGCTTCATACCCTTTTCTTCCAGTATATGCATTTGCTATACCTGAATTAACTATTAAAACCTTACACTTGCCGAATTTGAGTATTTTTCTATCCCACAATACAGGTGCAGATGGGGTAGAAGATTTTGTTGTAACCCCACTTACTGTACTAGATTCATCAAATACCGCTATTAAAAGATCTTCTTTCTTTCTTTTAAAGCCAGCGTGAAATGTATAAAAACTTATCCCTTTAATTTCAGGTATTTTTTGAAATTTTACAGGATAAAAAGGTGATTTTTTAATCATTTTATAATTTTAACTAATACCTTATTTTATTTAAACAACAAACAATAATTTGTTTGTGGAACACATAATGCCATTATGTTATCAAATTAATAATTTAAATCTTTAATAATGTTTGGAATAGCTTCAAAAATATTTGGTTCTACAAGTTCAAGAATAATAAAAGAATTTAAAGGAACTATTGCTAAAATTAATAATCTCGAAAATGAAATATCAAATTTAAGAGATGAAGATTTAATTTTAAAAACAGAAGATTTCAAGAGTCGAATAAAAAATGGAGAAGATATCGATAATATTTTGCCTGAAGCCTTTGCAGTTGTAAGAGAGGCTGCAAAAAGAACATTAAATATGAGACATTTTGATGTGCAATTAATGGGTGGGATTGTTTTACACAAAGGCATGATTGCAGAAATGAAAACAGGTGAAGGAAAAACACTAGCAGCAACTCTTGTAGCATATCTAAACGCATTAAAAGGTAAGGGTGTTCATATAATCACAGTTAACGATTATCTAGCTAAACGTGATTCTGAATGGATGGGTGTAATATATAAATTTTTGAATTTAAGTGTTGGTTATGTAAACTCAACAGTCGATTATAATGAAAGGAAAGAAGCATATAGCTCTGACATAACTTATATAACAAATAATGATATAGGATTTGATTACTTAAGAGATAATCTTAAATCTAATCCGGAAGATGTTTTTATTAAGAATTTAGATTTTGCAATTATTGATGAAGTAGATAGTATTTTAATTGATGAAGCAAGAACTCCGTTAGTTATATCTGGGACTTCAGAGCAATCTACTGATCTTTATCCTCAAGTAAATAAATTAGTTAGTTATTTAAATGAAGATCATTTTGATAAAGATGAAGAAAAAAGAACAATATTATTAAATAATTCTGGTTTAGAAAAAATTGAAGAATTACTAAAAAGAGATGGATTAATAAAAGATGGAACCTTACAGGATCTTGAAAATATAACACTAAATCATCACGTAATTCAAAGTTTAAGAGCCAGACATCTATTTAAAAAAGATAAAGAATATGTTGTAAAAGATGATCAAATTATAATAATTGATGAGCTGTCTGGAAGAATGATGGAAGGTAGAAGATATGGAGATGGGTTACACCAAGCAATAGAGGCAAAAGAAAATCTAAAAATTCAAAGAGAAAATAGAACTATTGCATCAACAACATACCAAAACTTTTTTAGAAACTACAACAAGCTTGCTGGAATGACTGGAACTGCAAAAACAGAAGCTGAGGAATTTGAAAAAATTTATGATTTAAGTGTTATAGAAATTCCAACGAATGTAGAAAATATAAGAATTGATTATGATGATGAAATATACAGAACAAAAAAAGAAAAAATTAAAGCTATTACAAAATTGATAAAACAAAAACATGAAAAATTGCAACCTATACTAATAGGAACAACTTCTGTTGAAAGCTCAGAAATAATCTCGCTAGAGATGAAAAAAAATAATATTAAGCACAATGTATTAAATGCAAAACTACATGACAAAGAAGCTGCTATTATAGCTCAGGCAGGAATGTTAGGTGCTATTACAATCTCAACAAACATGGCAGGTAGAGGGACTGATATACAACTTGGAGGAAATCTTGATTTAATTTTATATGAAGCTAAAGAAAAAAACAAATCAGAAAATGAATTAAAAGAACTAAAATTGGAACATAATAGAAATAAAGAATTAATTAAAAAAAATGGAGGATTATTTATTTTAGGAACAGAGAGACACGAAAGCAGAAGAGTGGATAATCAATTAAGAGGAAGATCAGGAAGACAAGGTGATGAAGGAGAATCAAAATTTTTCTTATCACTAGACGATGATCTAATGAGAATATTTGGATCAGAAAAACTTGATGGAATATTAGGTACACTAGGAGTTAAAAGTGATGAGCCGATTCAACATAATCTTATCACTAAAGCTTTAGAAAGAGCTCAAAGAAAAGTTGAAGCACATAATTTTGATATGAGGAGACAAATATTAAAATTTGATGATATTTTAGATCAACAAAGAAAAATAATATATCAAAATAGAAATGAAATTCTTAATACCGATGATCATTCATTAACTATTCAAGAAATGGTAAAAGAAATCATAGATAATGCAGTTTCAGAGTTTATGCCCGAAAAGTCATATATTGAACAATGGAATCCTGAGGGACTTAAGAAGAGAATATTATATATATTTAACTTAAGACTGCCTACTCAAACCTGGATGAAAGAAGAAGGGGTAGCTAATGATGAAATAAAAGTTAGAATTTTGGATCAAGTAAAGCAATCTTATGATCAAAAAATTAACCAATATGGATTGAATTTAATAAGAATTGCTGAAAAAAAAGTAATGTTAGGACAGCTGGATATGGATTGGCGGGATCATTTAGAAGCGATGGATAATTTAAAATCTTCAGTTGGATTAAGAGCAATGGGAGGCAAAGATCCTTTTAATGAATATAAACGTGAATCTTTTGATTATTTTGATGAGATGTTATCAAATCAAAATGAAAAAGTAATTAAAACATTATACAATATAGAAATTTTTGCACATAAAAGAGAAGATAATATTAAGGATATCAATCCGAAAAAAGCAAATAAAGATCTGATTCAAAAGAAAATACCAAGAAACAGTCCTTGTCCATGTGGGTCAGGAAAAAAATATAAACAATGTCATGGTCGCTAGGATAGTTTAGAAGTGATATTTAAAAATTTTTCATTACGTTCTAAAATTAAATTTTCTTTATTTTTGTCTAGCAATTCATTTAAATTTTTTAAAATTGATTTTTTTACAGTTTTTAATGTGTCGCTATAGTTTCTATGGGCTCCACCTGGTAATTCAGGAATAATTTCATCAATAACTCCAAATTCCAGGCAGTTTTTTGCTGTTAATTTAAGTGACTCAGCTGCTTCTTTAACAAAATTTGTATCTCTCCATAAAATTGAAGCACATCCTTCTGGTGAAATTACAGAATAAATAGAATTTTCAAGCATTAATACTCTATCTGCTGTAGCTAGAGCAATCGCTCCTCCAGAGCCACCTTCTCCTATAATTAAAGAAATTATTGGGGAATGTATTCTTAAACTTTTTGCAATTGAACTTGCTATTGCTTCTGCTTGCCCTCTTTCTTCCGCATCTTTTCCAGGAAAAGCCCCAGCAGTATCTATAAAAACAATTATTGGCAAATTAAATTTATTTCCAATTTCAAATAATCTTTGTGCTTTTCTATAACCCTCTGGTTTTGCCATTCCAAAATTGTGTTCTATTCTTGAGTCCATTGAGTCACCTTTCTCTGTCCCCAAAACAATTACTGACTTTTCATTTAATCTTGCGATGCCTCCAAGAATTGCGGGATCATCAGAAAATTTTTTATCTCCTGCTAACTGTATAAAATCGGAAAATAGTTCTGTTATATAATTAATTGTATGTGGCCTATTAGGATGTCTTGCTATTTGAACTTTTTGCCAAGGTGTCAGATCTTTATATATCTTTTTATATAAATCTCTTTTTTTTATTTCTAAATCTTCTTTAATTCTTTCGTTATTTGATGAATTGATATCCTTCAAACTTAATTCCTTAATTTTTTTTTCAATTAATTCTATTGGTTGTTCAAAATCAAGATAGTTGTTATTATCCATAAACTACCCAATTGCCTCGAGTATTTCTAGTGATAGCTCATTTAGAATTTCATTTTGATTTGTTTCTTTTAAACTATCAAAAATTATCCCTAAATGCTGTGGGTGTATCTCTAACCAACTTTTATCTTCAAGTGACGTAGTGATATTTAATACTAATTCTCCCAATAAATTATTTGAAGAAGATTCTTTTAGCAACCTAATCATATAAATTGAAGGAACAGTTCTATTATCCTCGACTTTTGTTGCTGTTATTTGCCACAACTTCTGAGGGATCTCAAAACCAATATAATCTAAAGTAAACAAATATAATTCTAAATTATTTATATCTTTTTTTTCAATTTCTATGTTGTTGATAAATTTATCAAATAAATCATTATTTATTTCATAAACATTTTCTTTTAAACTCATTAAGAAGATAACTTGTAGATAATTTTTATCTATACTTTTATCCTCATCTAAATTTGACTTTATTTCTATTAATCTTAGCCATTCTTTGGATTCTTCAATATTATCATTATAAAGGTGTGCCTTAGCTGTATCTAATGCAAAATCACTCAATTCGCTTGATGGATCAATAGACTGTAATAAATCCCTAGATAAATCATAAGCTAATTTTATTTGATTAATATTTTTTGCATAATTCCAAAAATTATTCAAAGATTCGAGTCTTGAAATAGGTAATATTTGTATTCTAGATGACTGAAATAATAATGCCATAGCCTTAAAAGGATCATCTAAATAGTTTTTTTCAATTGTATTTAGAGGATTTAATAATTCATCCTTTGAAAAGTCAACACTTTGATAAATTGCTGCTATGCTTTCATCGCTTAAAATACCTGCATTATATGCTTTTTGTGCTGCTTCTATGCGTATCGAAATATTAGTTGATGGACTAATTGCAATTGCTTTCATTAACTTTGGAGAATCTAATCCTACAAAATCCTTAGTAAATGGCATGTCAATTGAACGCATCATTGCGCTATATAATGTAAATGAATTATTATCATAATTATATTGTTGAATATTGCTCATTGAATTGTCAAGTCCTGTAAGCTTATTATATAAAGCTTGAAAATACTCATCATCATCATTTTCTAATAATAAAGTATTGTAGAATTCTGCTTCTTCTAAATTGTTATTTAAAAATGAGCAAAAAATCTTAATTTTAAGAATAAATGTATTTACCGTAAAATTTGAGTTACTATTTATTACTCCACATAGCGCTGATAAATTATAATCGGTAAGACTTTTTTCTAAAATAATTAAATCATATATATCTTTATTTTTTTCATAGGTCACAATACTATTCATAACAATAATTGCACTTTCAATATCGCCTAATTTTTTTAAAGCTAAAATTCTTAATTTATCAAATTCCTCTTGTGACATATTTTTTGGAGGCTGATTTCCATAAATAAAAAAATCTATAAGATTAGATTTTATAGTATTTGAAGAAATATTATTATTTATCTTTTCTAATAAAAAAATAATATTTTCCTTTTCTGATTTACTCCATATATCTGAGAATTTATCTAAATTTTCATTAATTTCAGTATCATCATTTTCAATTTGAATTAAATTTGTATTTAAAATTTCTTCAGAACTTGATGCGTCTTCTATAATAACAACTTCTTCATCACCTATAGCAACAATATTTTCATCTTCATTTGAATCACTGTTGTGCAAATTAATAACAGTTATTGTCTCACTATAAGCACTATTAATAAGGATAAATAGAGAAAATAATAATATATAATAATAATTTTTCATGTAATTAATTTATTTCAATTTCTATAGTTTCTTCAATTTTTTGTTTTGGCGAGTTCATAGTGACAAAAACATTAGCAAAAACAAAAATAAGAAAAATGATAAAACCCAATATTTTAATCATTGATGCAATTTTCACGATGGCTAAATAGTATAAAAATAAGGCAATTTATAGAAATAGATTAATAAATCATCATTTTTTCTACATTTTATGGTATTTTACACAGAATTATCTTCTTTAAAGATTAGACAAATGAACAATAATATAAAAAATTTAGATAAATTAGATAAAAAGCTAATTATATTGGTTGGCCATATGGGTAGTGGAAAAACCTTAATTGGCAAAATTTTAGCAAGAAAATTAGGTTGGGAACATTTTGACTCAGACAAAGAAATTGAATTAAATCAAAATCTTTCTATAAATAAAATTTTCCAGCTAAAAGGTGAAGATTATTTTAGAAAAATTGAAGTTTCCAACATAAAGATTTTATGTAAAAAAAAGAATGCAGTCATTTCATTAGGCGGTGGTTCAATAATGAATGAGGAAATATTAAATTTAGTAAAAAAAACATCTATTTCAATTTTTCTTAAAGTTGATATAGATAAACTTGTAAAAAGATTAAAAAGAAGTAAAAAAAGACCTCTACTTATAAATGAAAATATAAAAAAAATCATTACTGTGCTAAATAATGAAAGAATGCCAAAATATGAAGAGGTGGATTTTATTATTAATAATAATATACAGTCAGAAAAAACTGTTGGCAGAATAATTCAATATTTAATAAAAAATTATATATCATGATTAAAACTCTAAAAATAAAAACAAAAAGAAAAAATTATAATGTTATTATTGGAACTAAAACATTAATTAATATTCATAAATACGCCAAGATAAATAATAGAAATGTAAATATCGCAATTATAGATAAAATTGTTTTAAAAAAATATAAAAAATATATTGAAGAAACTTTAAAAAGAAACAACGTCAAAATAATTAAATTTGATTCAACAGAAAAACAAAAATCTCTTAATGGATATAATAAACTTTCAATGCAAATTCTAAAATTAAATCCTAACAGAAAAAGTAAAGTTATAATTATAGGTGGAGGAGTAGCAGGTGATTTAGGAGGTTTTGTTGCAAGTACAATTTTCAGAGGATTGGAACTAATATTAGTTCCAACTACACTTTTATCTCAAGTTGATAGTTCAATTGGTGGAAAAAATGGAATTAATACAATATTTGGAAAAAATTTAATTGGGAGCTTTTATCAACCAAATGCTGTCATCATTGACACATTCTTCTTAAAAAGTTTAAGTAAAAGAGAATTAAAATCAGGATATGCAGAAATACTTAAACATTCTCTAATAAAAAATATAAAATATTTTAATTGGTTAGAAAGTAATTATCATAGAATTTTAAAACTAAAAAATCCTTATATAACTAAAGCAATATATGAAAGTATTAAAATTAAATCATATTTTGTTAACAAAGATGAAAATGAAAAACTAAATTCTAAATATTCAAGAGCACTATTAAATTTTGGGCATACGTTTGGACACGCTTTTGAAGCTATTAACAGGTATAATAAAAAATTAACACATGGTGAAGCTGTTGCAATAGGCATACATTATGCAATTAAAATTTCAAGAATATTATCTTATCTTCCAAAAAATGATTTCTTAAGAATTGAAGATCATTTGATAAAGTCTGGTTTTAATATTAATATAAAAAAAATTAATTTTAATAAAATTTATAAGTATTTATTAAGAGATAAAAAAAACAAAAATAACCTTGTAAGATTTGTGCTACTTAAAAAAATAGGTGATGCTTTTCTATCGAATGGATATAAAATGGAAAACCTAAAAGAAATTTATTCAAAATTAAATTAATGATTTTAGAAGACTGGATTTATCTTTTATCAATAATATTATTAGTAGTAATATCTGGATTCTTTTCAGGTTCAGAAACTGCTATAACAGCAGTTTCTAAAGCAAGAATTTATTCAAAAATTAAACAAGGTAATAAAAAAGCAAAATATGTAGATAAACTTCTTCAAAATAAGGAAGAATTAATAACAGGATTGCTTCTTTCAAATAACCTTGTAAATGTTTTATCATCGGCTTTAGCTACAGCTTTTCTTTATAAAATTTTTGGCAATTCAGGAATTCTTTATGCAACTTTAATAATGACAATTTTATTAGTAATTTTTGCTGAAGTTTTACCAAAAACTTATGCAATTAATAGACCTATGAAATCAGCTCTGAACATTAGCCCAATATTAAATTTTTTAATATATTTTTTAAAACCAATAATAAAAATTATTAATTTTTTTGTTTCAATAATCTTAAGAAATTCTACCAAAAAAACTTCCAAATATAATGATGAACAAAGTGAGGAAGAGCTTAAAGGAGCTATCGGTATGTATGATACTTCAGATCCAGATTCAAAGCATGAAAAAGAAATGCTTCAAAATATTCTTACACTTTCTGATACGACGGTAGAAGAAATCATGACACACAGAAGTAATATATTTTCGATCAATATTGATGATGAAATAAATAATATTATAGAAAACATTTCTAACAGTAAGTTTACAAGAATTCCTGTTTGGAAGAATATCCCTGAGAATATTATTGGTATTTTAGATTCTCGTTCAATTATTTCAAGCAAATATTCGACAAATTCTTTAACAAAAAAGATTGTTAATTCCATAATTAAAAAACCATGGTTTATTCCGGAGTCAACTGATCTTCTTGATCAGCTAGTAGCATTTAAGATGAAAAAAGAACACTTAGCATTAGTAGTTGATGAATATGGAGAATTACTTGGTTTAGTAACTCTTGAAGATCTCATTGAAGAAATTGTGGGAGATATAGTTGATGAAATAGACACGCCAAGCTCAAAAATTACAAATAATCAAGACGGGTCTATAAAAATTGATGGCTCTGTAACAATAAAGGATTTAAATAAATTATATGAATGGAATTTGCCGGATGAAGATGCATCAACTATAGGTGGATTTATTATTAATTTATCAAAACGTATACCCTTATATGGTGAAATAATTAAATACAAAAATATATCATTTAAGATTTTATCTCATTCAAGAAAAAAAATTATAAGAGTTGAGGCAAAGATAATAAATTAATTCTTAATAACTTTTATTTCCAATGAATGCAAACCTTTATCAAACTCATTTTTTAATAATGAATTAATAAATTTATGACAATATAAAGTTGTCTTGTCATTAAAAAAATTAGAAGATATTTCAATACCGATGTGTGTTTCACCTAAACCATCAAACATATTATGTCCTTTATGTTCTTTTGAATTATCTCTGATTGTTAAATAACCCGGTTGAAGTTTTTTTTCTAATATTTTTTTAATTCTTTCTATTCGAGACATTCTAATCTAATATAATGTACAATATATAATGAAAAAAATTAAACCAGAAGTCAAAAAAAATAAATTTTCATGGGAAGCTAGAGAAAGCGCAAGATTCTGTGATGCTAATAACTGTATGCTAGAGGGAAAATATCGAGCTCCTAAATCAATTTTAAATCTAAGAGATTACTATTTTTTTTGTCTTAAACATGTAAAAGAATATAATAAGTCCTGGGATTATTATAAAGGAATGAATGTAACTCAAATTGAAAACTCAATAAGACAAGATGTAATCTGGAATAGACCTAGCTGGCCAACCAAAGGTTCTCACCAAACTATTATGGATACTATTGACAACATTTTTAATGTTAATATCAATTTTTTGAATAATGATAAAAATGCTAATCCTTTTATTGAAAATAGTAATATTTATCAGAATTTTACTCCTGAAGAAGAAAAAAGCTTAGAAATCTTAGGAATTAATGTACCAATTAATCTTGAAAAAATAAAAAGTTCTTATAAGAAGCTAGTAAAAAAATACCACCCAGATGTAAATAAAGATGATAAAAATGCAGAAAAAAATTTTAAAAAGGTTAATTCAGCATATAAAGTATTATTAAAAAAATTAATGGAAAAAAATCAATAAGATGGAAATTGCAAATTCAAAAAATGTTAATATAGAAATTAATCAAACACCTGATACAGTAGTAAATACAGAGAAAACATTTAGTTTAAAATGTCCTTTTTCTGTTTTTGGATTTAGTAAAAAAAATGAATATGTCCCTATAATTGATAAAAATTATAAATTTGATCCAAAAACTACATTAGCAATTTTAGCAGGTTTTACGAATAATAGAAAAGTAATGATTCAAGGCTATCATGGAACAGGTAAGTCAACACATATAGAACAAGTAGCAGCAAGATTAAATTGGCCTTGTATCAGAATTAACCTTGATAGTCATATTAGTAGAATTGATTTAATTGGAAAAGATACAATCATTTTAAAAGATGGTAAACAAATTACAGAATTTCAGGATGGGTTACTACCTTGGTCATATCAAAATCCAGTAGCATTAGTGTTTGATGAATATGATGCTGGAAGACCGGATGTAATGTTTGTAATTCAAAGAATATTGGAATCGGAAGGTCGGCTTACACTCTTGGATCAATCTAGAATAATCAAACCTCATCCATTTTTTAGATTATTTGCTACAACTAATACTATTGGCTTAGGTGATACAACAGGATTATATCATGGTACTCAGCAAATTAATCAAGGTCAATTAGATAGGTGGAATATTATCAGTTCTTTAAATTATTTAGAACATAAAGCTGAGGTTCAAATTGTTTTAAGTAAATTAGAAAAATTAAATAATAAGGATGATAAATTAATAATTGAATCAATGGTATCTACAGCGGAATTAACAAGAACAGGCTTTATTAATGGAGATATTTCAACTGTTATGAGCCCTAGAACAGTAATAACTTGGGCAGAAAATTATTTAATATTCAAAGATATTAAATATGCTTTTAATATTACCTTTTTGAACCGATGTGATGAACTTGAGCGTCAAATAATAAATGAATATTTTCAAAGAAGTTTTGGGGAAGATATTGATAATAAATCTGAAAAATAATGAAAAGCGATGAAAATATACATGAATTATTCAAAAAATGTATCGGTATTGTTACAAAAACAATAGGAAAGAAAAATAAAACCACAATAAATTTTTCTGCAGATAATTCTAAAATTAATGGTAATGATGTTACTTTGAAAGAGCCTAGCAAAGATCTTTCAAAAAATAATCTTATTAAAGTAAGGGGTGATGCTGACTCAATAGGAACGCAAATTAGATATCATAATTCCTCTATTCATAGAAAATATTTAAGAGGTGATCCTGTTTCTGAAAAAATCTTTAATTCATTAGAAAGAGCAAGATGCCAGGCTTTGGGATCAAAAAAATTAAAAGGTATTTTAAAAAATATTACCAATAAATTAATAATTGATAATGAAGAAAAAATTCAAAATATTCAATCAAATAAAGATTTTCAAATTGAAGACTATATAGAATATTATAGTTTTATAAACTTTACAAAGCAGAATATGGATAATAATTTTTTAAAATTAAAAAAATTATATTCTGAAAAATTTGGAAAAAAAATTTTATCTCATTTGGAAAACTTAAAGGAAAATCTTGAAAATCAGGAAGCTTTTGCTTTAAAAACTTCTAAAATATTAACTGAATTAGGATTTAGGAGCTTATCTGACCCTAATGAAAAAAACAATTCTAAAACTGAAAATGAGGAAGATAATATTACTAATAAAAATAGTGATCAAAATCAGATAGAGGATAATAATCAACAAAACCAAGATGATGATTTATCTTCAGAAAAAAATCAATTAAGTAAAAATATTTTAGGTGATGAATATGATGAATTAAATGAGGATAGTGAAGAAATTGAAAAGAATAATTACGAAAAAAATATAGATCTTAAAAATATAATAAATTATAAAATTTATACATCAAAATTCGATGAAATTATATCTGCTAATGAATTATGTGATAATCAAGAATTAGAAAAATTAAGACTATCTTTAGATCAACAGGTTTTCTCATTTCAATCATTAATAGCAAAAATCGCAAATAGACTTCAAAGAAAACTACTTGCTAAACAAAATAGATATTGGGAATACAATTTTGAAGAAGGATATTTAGATACCTCAAAATTAGCAAGATTTATTGCTAATCCTAGTAATAAACTAACTTTTAAAAAAGAAAAAAATATTGAATTTAAAGATACTATAGTAACTTTGTTAATTGATAATTCTGGATCAATGAGAGGAAGACCAATTACTCTTGCCGCAAGATGTTCTGATATATTAGCCAAAACACTAGAAAA
>CEUZ01015010.1_pt1 | contig 14753 bp, 25 predicted proteins | sample 361511 | NCBI WGS metagenome assembly CEUZ01 (sample SAMEA2622822, study PRJEB7988) | marine metagenome | biome: marine biome (ENVO:00000447); feature: surface water layer (ENVO:00002042); material: "saline water (ENVO:00002010), including plankton (ENVO:xxxxxxxx)" | depth 5 m
GTAAAAATTAGCGTAAAACCAATCGAATACATTAAATCGGTGAATATGCTAGAGAGAAGAGTAGCAGATGTTTTAGAGGGTAAAAAACCAGAATTGCTATGGATACTTGAGCATTACCCAGTGTATACGGCAGGTACAAGTTCTAAAATGACAGATTTGTTGGATAAAAATCTTAACGTAATTAAAACAAATAGAGGTGGAAAACTGACTTACCATGGTCCAGGTCAAAAGATTGTATATTTTGTTTTAAATTTAAACAAAAGAGAAAAAGATATAAGAAAATTAATTATAAAAATTGAAAATTGTATTACTAATATACTTAGTGAGTATAAGATTAAATCATATCCTGATAAAAAAAATATTGGAATATGGGTTGGGGACAAAAATAAATCAATGAAAATTGCTGCTATAGGTATTAGAGTAAAAAGGTGGATTGCATATCATGGTTTCGCTCTAAATATTAGTAACGATTTATCAAAATATAAAGGAATAATTCCTTGTGGCATTAAGGATAAAGGTATTACAAGTTTAAAAGAATTAGGTGTTAAGAAACATGATGACATTGAGAAGATTATTACTAAAAATTTTTTAAATATTTTTCCTTAAGAGTTTTTATAAAAGTCATTGGTGGGTTTGCAGAGAAGTTGTACTTTATATTAGCAATTGAGAAATTAATTTTATAAGCATGTAACATTAAATTATTTTTCTTATTTGGCAAATTCTCTAACATATTATATTTTCTATCGCCTAAAATTGGGTTGCCATGAATTAATAATTGCTTTCTTAATTGATGTTTTTTTCCAGTCTCTGGGTTTAATTTTAATAATGAATAATTATTATTACTATCAAGAACCGTATAATGAGTAATTGCAGGGGTTTTAATTTTTTTATCATTTTCATAATAGATTAACTCATCATTAAAAGTGCCTTTATTTTTTTTAAGCTGGCCTACGACTATACCTAGGTAAGTTTTGTGAATTTTTCTAATACGGAATAAAGAAGTAAACAGCTGCGCGTACTCTCTATTCTTTGCAACAATAAGAATACCGGTAGTTTCTTTATCAATTCTATGAACAGTATAAGGAGAATATCCATCAAACTCTTTAGTCCTACGTAATATATCAATAATATTTTTTTTAGATTTAGTTCCAGATTGAACTGAGATTCCTGAAGGTTTATTTATAACAACAAAATTCTCGTTATTCTCAATAAACATACTTGAAGAAAATGACAGATCCTTTTTAGTAGGTTTATATTTTTCCTTTTTTTTCTTATGATTTTCAGTTTTGAAATTTATATTATAAGTCAAGATTTGATCGTTGGCTTTAAGTTTGTATGAGCTTTTTTTTTTCTTAAAATTTACTTTAATATTTCCTTTCCGGATATTTTTTTCAATTAAAGATTGAGGAACATCGCATATATTTTTTCTAAACCATCTATCAAGACGTGAATTATCAAAGTCTTTTGTTACTAAAAAAATCTTCTTCATAAATAAAATTTAATGTCACTAATTAGGTAACATATTATATCTTAAATAATTAATTTATTTTTTTGATTTTGTTTTTTTTGGCTCTGGATCTGATTTTTTAGGAGTCTCAGATGTTTTTTCAGATTCTGTTGTTTTCTTTTTAACATCAACTTTTTTTGCATTAATATCACGATCAACTAATTCAATAACAGCCATAGGAGCATCATCTCCGTACCTATATCCTGCTCTAACAACTCTGCAGTATCCACCTTTTCTCTTCTCATATCTTTGTGATAAAATCTTTGACAACTTGTCTACTGAAAATTTTGATTGGAGTTGATCAAATAAATTTTTCTTTGATTGTAAACTTTTCTTTTTTCCTAACGTGATTACTTTGTCTATTTTAGGTTTTAGCTCTTTTGCTTTAGGTAAAGTAGTGGTGATTTGCTCATATTTAATAAGAGAATTTAACATATTTTTAAACAATGCTTTTCGATGTTCTGAAGTTCTGTTTAACTTTCTATATCCTAATAAATGTCTCATTTTACTTATATGTTTATGTGTTTTCTTCTAACTTCTTAGACAATTCAATAATATTGTCGGGTGGCCAATTTGGTATATCCATACCTAAAAAGAGTGACATTGAATTTAAAACCTCTTTTATTTCATTTAATGATTTTCTACCAAAATTAGGTGTTCTTAGCATCTCAGACTCAGTTTTCTGAACTAAATCCCCAATATAAATTATATTATCATTTTTAAGACAATTCATTGATCTTACAGAAAGCTCTAGTTCGTCGACTTTTTTAAGTAAATTTTTATTAAATTCTATTTCAGTTGTTTTAGGTTTTTTCTCAATTTCTGCTGGTTCATCAAAATTGACAAATAATGATAATTGATCTTGGAAAATTCTTGCAGCATAAGCTACCGCATCCTCGGCAGATAATGAGCCGTCTGTTTCTACCTTCATTACCAATTTATCATAATCTAATGATTTTCCTTCCCTTGCATTTTCTATAGTATATGAAACTTTTTTTACTGGAGAAAAAAGTGAATCTATAGCAATAAGACCTAGTGGAGAATCGTCAGTTTTATTTCTTTCTGCGGGTCGATATCCCTTACCTCTGCTTGCTATTAACTCCATGTGAAGTTTTGTGTTTTCGTCTAGATGGCATAAAACCAAATCTTCATTCAAAATTTTTACATCTGGATTTGGTTGAATATCTTTAGCTTTAATCTCTCCAGGACCTTTTACATCTAATATTAATTTTTTTGGTTCATCTGACATAACCTGAATTGATAATAATTTGACGTTAAGAACTATATCTGTAACATCCTCTCTTACACCTTTAATTGAGGAGAATTCGTGTAAAACACCATCAATCTGTATTGCTGTAATTGCTGATCCTTGTATTGAGGAAAGAAGTATTCTTCTTAAGGAATTTCCTATAGTTAGAGCATATCCTTTTTCAAGTGGTTCTGCTGTAACAGTAGTGATGGATTTATCATCATTATTTTCAATATTTAATTTATTTGGTTTAATTAAAGCTTTCCAATTTTCATTTATTATTGTGTTTTGCATTTTACTATACTCTCCTCTTTTTTGGTGGACGAGATCCATTGTGTGCCATCGTAGTAGTATCTTTTATCGAGAGAATTTTAAAACCCCTTGATTGTAAAGCTCTCAAAGCTGTTTCTCTTCCGGCGCCAGGACCTTTTATTTTAACTGTTAAAACTTTTAAACCGTGTTCTTGAGCTTTGGTAGCGGCTGTATCAGCAGCAATTTGAGCAGCATAAGGTGTTGATTTTCTTGAACCCTTGAAGCCTTTAGATCCAGCTGATGACCAGGCTATTACATTTCCACTATCATCAGTAATTGAAACTATTGTGTTGTTAAATGTGGCGTTCACAAATGCTATACCTGTAGTAATATTTTTTTTAACTTTTTTTTTTACATCAGCAACTTTTTTATCAGCAACTTTCTTGACTTCAGCAACTTTCTTGATTGGCTTATCATTTTGTTTTTTTTCAGGTTTATCCATAAATTATTTTTTTAAAGGAGTTAATTTCTTTCCAGCTATTGCTATAGCTTTACCTTTTCTTGTTCTTGCATTGCTATGAGTTCTTTGTCCTCTTACTGGTAGTTTTTTTTTATGTCTTGATCCTCTATAAGTAGCTAGATCTGTGAGTCTCTTTATATTCAAAGAGATTTCTCTACGCAAATCTCCTTCTACCTTATAATTTTTATCTATAAATTCTCTAATTTTTAAAACTTCATCTTCTGATAAACTATTAACTCTTTTATCCTTAGATATATTGAGTTTTGAGCAAATTTCACCAGAAAATTTTTTTCCTATACCATAAATATAAGTCAATGCTACATGTACTACTTTAGTTTGGGGAATGTTTACACCAGCTATACGAGCCATAATTTTAATGAAAGCTATTATCTAAATGCGCTATTTATATAAATACAGGTTATAAAGTCAAGTCTCTAAAGGACCTATAATACCACATATTTCTTCAAATATTTGGTCAATTTTTGCCATACCATTAATCTGTTGAAGTAAATTTTGCCCTTTATAAAAATCTAATATAGGTAACGTTTTGTTTAAATAAGTTTCAAATCTATTTATGATAGTTTCTTGATTGTCATCCGACCTTTTACTTATATACTTTGGATCACAAGAATGATTTTTGCTTGATGGTGGATAGTAATATTCATTAAAAATCAATCCACAATTAGTGCAGGTTTTTCTACCCAAAACTCTTTTAATTATAGATTCTTTATCTACTTTTAAACAAAGCACGCAAGATATTTTCTGTTTATTTTTTTTTATTTCAGAATCCAAATTCTTTGCTTGTGTCAGATTTCTTGGATAACCATCAAATATTAAACGATTATAATTTTTTTTATTAGATATAACTTTTGATATTAAATCATTAATAATATTATCTGGTATCAACAAACCTGTATCCATCATAGATTTAATTTTATTGCCTAAATCAGTATTATTTCTAATTTCATCTCTAAGCAAATCACCCGTAGAAACTTTGTATAGGTTAAATTTTTTTACTATTTTATTAGCTTGTGTTCCTTTTCCAGCTCCTGGTGGTCCGAATAATATTATATTCACTTAAATAATTATCTTCCAAATTTTGTTTTTTTAATTAATGACTCGTATTGTTGACTCATTAATCTTGTTTGGACCTGTGAAACTGTGTCCATTGCTACAACAACAACAATTAAAACTGATGTACCACCTAAATAAAATGGGATTGGATATTTTGATATTAGAAATTCTGGCATCAAACAAACCAAAGTTAAATACAATGCTCCTATAGTAGTTAATTTTGTTAAAATTTCTTCTATAAAATATGCTGTTTTTTCACCAGGTCTTATTCCTGGAACATATCCTCCATGTTTTCTCAAATTTTCAGCTGTCTCCTTTGGATTAAAAACAATAGAAGTATAAAAAAAAGAAAAAAATATTATACCTGAAGCATATAACATCATATACAAAGGTCTGCCTTGTGAAAATAAAGCAGAAAAGTTTAAAAACGTTTCCGAATCAGAAAAACCAAAGTTTGAAAATGTCATAGGGAGTAATAATAAAGCTGATGCAAAAATAGCTGGTATCACTCCTGCTGTGTTTATTTTTAACGGTAAATGTGAAGATTCTCCTCCATAAACTTTCGTACCCATTTGTCTTTTTGGATAGTTTATTAATATTTTTCTTATAGCTCTTTCAATAAAAACTATAAATCCAACAGTTAAAATCAAAAGGGTAAATATAGACAATATAGTAGTTGCTGATAAAGCTCCTGTCCTTCCAAGTTCAAATGTTGTTGCTAATGCTCTTGGTATTTCAGCTACAATGCCAGAAAATATGATTAATGATATTCCATTTCCAATTCCTCTTTGTGTAATTTGTTCACCTAGCCACATTAAAAAGATAGTTCCTGCTACTAAGGTAATTACGGTCGTTAATTTAAAATAAGATCCTGCATCAGCAACAGTTACGCCTGAATTTTCAAGTCCCACTGATACTCCATATCCTTGTATAGTAGCAAGAAGCACTGTTCCATATCTTGTATATTGAGTAATTTTTTTTCTTCCTGTTTCACCTTGATTTTTTAAATTTTTAAATGTTTCAGAAACTCCAGTAAGTAATTGAATAATAATAGAAGATGAAATATATGGCATGATACCTAAAGCAAATATAGCCATTCGTGAAACAGCACCACCTGAGAAAATATTAAACATTCCAATAAGTCCTTTTTGACTAGATTGCATTAGCGTCGTTAATGATTCTGGATTTATGCCAGGTAGTGGAACGTACGTTCCTAATCTATAAATTGATAAAATTAAAATAGTAAATAAAATTCTATTTCTTAAGTCATTACTCTTTGAGAAAAAACCTGTTCCTGCATTATCAGTAGCCATTTTATTTATAATATTTAATTATTTAATTAATGTAACTTTTCCGCCTAGTTTTTCTATTTTTTCTTTAGCTGACTTTGAAATAGCATTAACTTCAATATCAAATTTTTGTTTTAGATCTCCCGCACCAAGAAGTTTCAGTTTTGTATGTTTTTTGTTAATCAAATTAGACTTTTGTAAATTTGTTAGATTTATTTTATTGCTGAGTATATTTTTTTGTTTAGTGATGATTTCCTGAATTCTAGATAAATTAATTATTGCTATATGTTTTTTACTTGTAAGACTATTAAATCCACGTTTTGGTAATCTTCTATATAAAGGCATTTGGCCACCTTCAAAACTTTTTATTGCAACACCAGATCTTGACTTTTGACCTTTATGACCTCTTCCGCTTGTTTTTCCTTTAGTTGATCCAATTCCTCTTCCGAGTCTCTTCCTGGATTTTCTTGCTTTCGATTTTAATTTATTTAGCTCCATGAATATTCACTTATTGTTTTTTTTTTGTAATTTCAGCTATATTTTTTCCTCTTACACTAGCTATATATTTAGGCGAATTTTGACTTTTTAAACCTTTTAAACAAGCTCTCAACACATTTATTGGGTTAGAAGATCCTAGCGATTTTGCAACAACATCCTTAATACCAACAACTTCACAAGCTGCTCTTATTGGCCCGCCTGCAATAATTCCAGTACCTGATGGTGCGGTTCTTAGTAAAACCTTACCAGCTCCATCTTTAGACAAAACATCATGATGAAGCGTTCTACCTTCTCTCAAAGGAACCTTAAAAGTATTGTTTTTAGCTGTTTGTGTAGCTTTTTTTATAGCATCAGGAACTTGTTTCGCTTTTGCGTGACCAATTCCAATAGAACCAGCATAATTGCCTACAACCACTAAAGCAGAAAATGCAAATCTTCTTCCACCTTTCACAACTTTAGTTATTCTATTAATTGAGACTAGCTTATCTTTATATTCGTTATTTTCCATAGTATTTTTTAAAATGTCAAACCGCCTTTGCGTAAAGCATCAGCAAAAATTTTAATTCTTCCATGATATTTATATCTACCTCTGTCAAAATATACTTTTGTAATTTTTTTTTCTAGAGCCTTTTTAGCCAATATTCCAGCAACATGATTAGATAAGTCAGTTTTTTTTTTACCGCCTATTTTTTCTTTAATAGAAGATGCAGAGACTAAAGTTTTGTTATTTAGATCGTCAATAATTTGTGCTGATATATTTCGAGATGATCTAAATACTGTTAACCTAAATCTTTCTGAGTTAATTTTCTTTAACTTTCTTCTTATTCTTGCAGCTCTTTTTTGATGTAAAATATTAGTCATTTTATTTTTTTTTACCTTCTTTTCTTAAAACGTATTGACCTCTTTCTTTTATTCCTTTTGCCTTATAAGGTTCAACAGGTTTTAACATTTTGATTTCCGACGATACTTTTCCAACCAACTCTTTGTCTATACCGCTGATTTTTACAATGTTACTCTTTTCAACAACAACTTTTATTCCTTCTGGGATTTTGTATGTAACATCGTGACTAAATCCAATTTGTAATTGTAAGATATTTCCCTTTAAGATTGCTCTAAATCCAACTCCACTCAATTCAAGTATTTTTTCAAAACCAACTGATACACCAATTAATGCGCTATTAATAAGACTTCTAGTTGTTCCCCACAGTATATTTGATTTTTCATTTTTATTAATTAACTTTAAAACTAAATTTTTATCATCCGCTATAGTAGCAGAGAAAATTTTATCATTTATAGATAATTCTTTTGATCCTTTTGGACCAGTCAAAATTAATCTTCCACTTTCAAGTTTAATTTTTGTGTCTTTAGGTATGACGATAGGTTTTTTTCCAAGTTTAGACATAAAAAATTTAAAACACCCTACAAATTATTTCGCCACCAACATTTTTAGTTCTTGCATCATTATCTGACATAATTCCCATCGATGTTGACACAATTGCTAGACCTAAACCATTTTGAATTTTTGCTATACTTCCTGCTTTTGCATAAATTCTTCTGCCTGGCTTTGATACTCTTTTTATTTCTTTTATAACTGGTAATCCATTACTGTACTTTAAATCTACTAACAAAGATTCCTTTTTCTCATTATCTGATGAAATTTTATAATTAGCTATGTACCCTTCTTGCTTTAATACATCCAAAATTTTTGCTCTAAACTTTGAGTTTGGAATTGCAACATTATTTAATGCTCTAAGCTGAGCATTTCTAATTCTAGTAATCATATCTCCAATTGGATCTATATTCATTTTACCTCCATTAATTTACCAACTTGATTTTGTCATGCCTGGTATTTTTCCCTTTGAAGCTAAATCTCTAAGAGCTATCCTAGAAATTCTAAGTTTTCTATAAACTCCATGGGGTCTACCTGTTATTTCACATCTATTTCTAATTCTTACCCTTGCTGAATTTCTTGGTATCTTTGCAAATTTTAATTGTGCAGCAAATCTTTCCTCCAAAGGTAACTTTTTATTCATGATTATCTTTTTAAGACTTTCTCTTTTCTTTAAAAACCTCTTTGCAAGTTTAATTCTCTTTAAATTTCTTTGTATCGAGCTAGTTTTAGCCATATCTCCTCAATTTATTCCCTTCTTTTCCACTTTTTTACTGAATGGAAAATTCAATGCTTCCAACAGTGCTAATGTAGTTTTTTTATCTTTTCCTGATGTTACCAAAGTTATATCCATTCCTCTAATTCGATTCACTTTATCAAAGTCGATCTCAGGAAATATTATATGTTCCTTAATTCCGAAACTATAATTACCAAAATTGTCAAATCCGGACATACTTAAACCTCTAAAATCTTTAATTCTGGGTAAGGCTATATTTACTAATCTATCTAAAAATTCGTACATCTTATTGCTTCGTAAAGTAACTTTTATACCAGCTGGCGCACCTTTTCTTGTCTTGAAGTTTGAAATGGATTTTCTAAATTTTGTTACAATAGGCTTTTGACCACTAATTAACGAGATATCTTCAAGAGAACTTTGAACTATTTTTTTATCGCTTGAATCTGCTCCGAGACCCATATTTAAAACTACTTTTATCATTTTAGGAACCATTAATTTATTTTTCATTGAAAATTTTTTTTGTAAATCAATAATGATTTTTTTATCGTACTGCTCTTTTAATCTAGGTATCATTATTTTTTATTATCTACTTTAGTTTTTTTATCGATTGAATCTAAAATTTTAATATTAGAAATATCAATAAAATTTTCCTTCGTGATAATACCTCCTTTTTTTTCTTTTGTTGTTTTCTCATGTTTCTTAATAAAATTTATTCCTTTAACTTTAACTTTATTCTGTTTTTTAATAAGTTCTATTATTTCACCTTTTTTACCTTTATCATTTCCGCAAATTACTTCTACTTGTTTACCTTTTTTTAACATAATTATAAAACCTCCGGCGCAAGTGAGATTATTTTTGTTTGTCCTTTTATTCTTAATTCTCTAGTTACAGGACCAAAAATTCTAGTACCAATAGGCTCTCCTTTATCATCAGTAAGAACTACTGCGTTATTGTCAAATTTGACAGTGCTTCCATCATTTCTGTGAATTGAATATTTGGTTCTTACTACAACAGCCTTATGCACAGAGCCCTTTTTAACTTTACCATTTGGAATAGCATCTTTTACGCTTACTACAATATTGTCACCAATAGAAGCATACCTTCTCTTAGATCCGCCAAGAACTTTAATACACTCAACTCTCCTTGCTCCGGTATTGTCAGCAACGTTTAATTCTGTTTGTACTTGTATCATTTATTTATTACTTCCCATCTTTTTTTTTTTGAAAAAGGTTTAGATTCTATAATTTTTACTTCATCACCTATTTTAAATTTATTTTTTTCATCGTGGGCATGATATTTTTTAGATGAAGTTATAACTTTTTTAAAAAAAGGATGTGCATATTTCCTTTTTACCAAGACAATTATGGTCTTGTTGTTTTTATCTCTTATAACCTTTCCTTTTAATATCTTTTTGCTCATATTAATTCTTTTTATGTAATTTGGTTAATAGTTTTGCTACATCGATTTTTATCTGTGCAGTTTTTGATGTATCATCAAGTTGACCATTTACTTTTTTAAATCTTATATTAAATAAATCTTTTTTTAATGAATTAATTTTTTTTTTAATTTCATCTATATTCAATTTATTAATCTCTTTATTTTTCATATCCTAATATCTTTTTATAAATTTAGTTTTTATTGGTAACTTCGTAGAAGCTTTATATAAGGCTATTCTTGCTGTAGGTTCATCAATTCCATCTACCTCAAAAATTATTCTGCCAGGTTTAACTCTACAGGCATAATATTCAGGAGCGCCCTTACCTTTACCCATTCTTACTTCGGTTGGTTTTTTTGATACCGGTATATTAGGAAATACTCTCGTCCATACTTTTCCGGTTCTTTTCATGTACCTTGTTAAAGCTACTCTAGCTGCCTCGATTTGCTTACCAATAACTCTTTCTGGCTGTAAAGCTTTCAGTCCATATTGACCATAGTTTAGAGATGATGCTCTTGTAGCATTACCATGAATTCTGCCCTTATGTGCTTTTCTAAATTTTGTTCTTGTTGGTTGTAACATTTTTTGTTTCCTTTTTATCTTTATTTAAATCTTCTGATAAAATTTCTCCTTTATAAATCCAAACTTTTACCCCGATTAACCCATATGTGGTTAATGCTTCAGTTTCTGCATAATCAACATCAGCTCTAAATGTATGAAGGGGAACACTTCCTTCTCTTATCCATTCCGTTCTGGCAATTTCATTTCCGGCTAATCTTCCAGCTAAACAAACTCTAATTCCTTTGGCACCTAAACGTAAAGCTGATTGCACAGCTCTTTTCATCGCTTTTCTAAAGCCTATTCTTTTGACTAATTGTTGAGCTATGTTTTCAGCAACAAGATAGGAGTTTAATTCAGGCTTTTTAATTTCTTTAATATTTAAACTTACTTCAGTACTAGATATCTTGGATAAATTTTGTTTTATCTTTTCAATATCTGAACCTTTTTTCCCAATAACAAATCCAGGTCTAGATGTATAAATAGAAATAATGCATTTTTTAGATGTTCTTTCTATTATAATTTGTGAAACTCCAGAATTAACAACATTTTTCTTGATATATTTTCGTATATTAAAATCTTCTATTAAAAATTTACCGTATTCACGTTTTTTTGCAAACCAAATAGAATCCCAACCTCGATTTATACCTAATCTTAAACTTATTGGATTAACTTTTTGTCCCATGCTGTTCCTTTTTTTGGTTAGAATTTTCAGATAATATTATTGTAAGATTGCTGTAGGGTTTTTTTATTCCACTTGCTCTACCTTTAGCTCTAGCCCTAAATCTTTTTAAAACAATAGATTTACCAACATAAGCCTCTTTGATGTACAATTTATCAATATCATATTGTTGGTTATTTTCAGCATTAGCCACTGCTGATTGAAGTGTTTTTTTAATCTCAAAAGCAATTCTCTGTCTAGCAAAAGATAAGTTTCTAATAGCGATATCTGCTTTTTTTCCTCTGATATTTTTTAGTAAATTATTTACTTTTCTAGGACTTGATCTAAGGTTCCTATTTACGGCTTTTGCTATATTTTTATTATTTTTTTCCATCTTTAGAACTTTCTTTTGGTTTAGCAGGTGATGATGCAGCTCCTGGCGCAGGTTTTGCAGAAGCAGTTGATGACGCTCCATCTGAAGCTTCTTGAGCAGCTTTTTTGTCTGCTGGTGTATGACCTGAAAATTGTCTAGTTGGAGAAAATTCTCCTAACTTGTGTCCCACCATCTCTTCAGATATTTTAATTGGAATAAATTTTTTTCCATTATAAATTAAAAAGCTGATCCCAACAAACTCTGGAATTATTGTTGATTTTCGTGACCAAGTTTTTATTGGTGTTGGGTTAGATTGAGTTTTTAATTTTTCAACTTTCGCCAATAAACTTGGATCTACAAAAGGTCCTTTCCAGACAGATCTAGACATATATTATTTTTTTCTCCTTGAAATTATATATTTGTTTGTTCTTTTATTAGCTCTAGTTTTTAGACCTTTAGCAGATTGACCCCATGGAGATACCGGATCTCGACCACCTGAAGTTTTTCCTTCACCCCCACCATGAGGGTGATCTACGGGATTCATTACAACTCCTCTTGACTGTGGCCTAATTCCCTTCCATCTATTTCTTCCAGCTTTACCTATTTTAATATTTTGATGATCGGCGTTTGATACAGTGCCTACAGTTGCTCTTGCTGTATTTATTATTTTTCTTATTTCACCTGAGCCAAGTTTTATTATGCAATAATTTTCATCAGAACCAGTTATTTGAGCAGAAGAACCAGCTGAACGAGCAATTTTTCCTCCACTATTAGGGCTTAATTCAATATTGTGAATATCCGTACCTGGGGGAATATCCATCAAAGGCATACAATTTCCAATATTTATTTCTTTATTTTTTCCTGAAACAATCTTGTCACCAGCTTTTATTTTGTTTGGAGCAAGGATATAATTCATTAATCCATCTTCGTATTTAATTAATGCTACATAACCAGATCTATTAGGATCGTATTCAATTCTTTCAACAACTGCATTGATATCGTCTTTTTTCCTATAAAAATCTATCTCTCTATATTTATTTTTATGTCCCGCTCCTTTATGTCTGGATGTTATTCTACCCAGATTATTTCTTCCACCAGTAGAATGTTTACCAAGTGTAAGTGATTTAAGCGACTTTCCTTTCCATAAATTCTTTCTGTCGACCAATACGGTTCCTCTGGTAGATTTCGTATAAGATTTAAAAATTTTTAATGCCATAAAATTATATTCCTGTTGCTAAATCTATGCTTTGACCTTTTTTTAGAGTGACAATTGCTTTTTTATAACCAGATTTATAAGCTTTTTTATTTCTCACTATTTTGGTTTTACCTTTTAAATTTATTGTATTAATTTTAACAACATTTACTTTAAATATTTTTTCTATATTTCTTTTTATTGAATTTTTACTTGCCCCTTCATGTACCTTGAAAACAATTTTGTTAAATTCAGATAAAGAAGTGGCTTTTTCAGTTATAGTAGGTGAAATTATAGTATCTAAATAATGAATTTTTTTCATTTTGACACTCTTTCCTGAAAAGATTTTACTGATGAAGTAGTAAATATTACATTTTTGAATTTTAACAGATCGTATACATTGGTTCCTTCTTGGTCGATAATTTTTAAATCTGGTATATTTCTTGCTGACTTAACTATTTTTGATGTTGAGGCCTTATCTGATATTATAAGAGAATTTCTTAATTTATTTTTCTTTAAGAATTCATTGAATGACTTTGTTTTTTTTATCTCTTGTTTAAAATCCTCGATTACAAAAAGAGCTTTAACTTTGTTTTTTTGCGACAAAATATGAAATAAACCTAGTTTTCTGACTTTTTTATTAATTTTCTTAATTTTATAAACTGCACCTTTTGGACCATGAGCAATACCACCGCCAACAAATAAAGGAGCTTTTCTACTGCTATGTCTTGCACCACCAGTACCTTTTTGCGCATATATTTTTTTAGTTGAACCTTTAACTTCATTTCTTTGCTTAGTTTTAGCTGTCCTTGGCTTAATATGATTTAATTGCCAATCCACTATTGATTGAATTAGATATTCGTTCGGCTTTAAAGAAAAAATTTTATCTGATAACTCAATATCATTAGCTTTTTTACCATCAATGTTAATTACTTGAAATTTCATAATTATTTCTTAACCTCTTTTTTTTCTACTTTTGCAGCTGGTGTTGATTTTTTATCAGCGGGTTTTTTATCGGCTGACTTTTTTGGTGCTGGTGTTGATGATGTTTCTGTTTGAGTTTTTGTAAACTTTTCAGCAGTTGTTTTTTTATTAACTTTTCTTGATTTCTTTTGTATTAAAACTATAGAATTTTTTGATCCAGGGACTGATCCTTTTATGTAGATAAGGTTATTTTCTGGATCAGATTTAATAATTTCAAGGTTTTGAATTGTTCTGAATTTATCCCCCATATGACCTGCCATTTTCTTTCCTTTAAAAACTTTTCCTGGATCTTGGTTTTGACCAGTAGATCCATGAGCTCTATGACTAACTGAAACACCATGTGAAGCTCTCATCCCAGAAAAATTATATTTTTTCATAACTCCTGCAAAACCTTTTCCTATGGTTTTTGAAGTTACATCGACAAATTTCTGATCCTTAAAAAGCTCTAAACCTATCTCATTACCTTCTTTAAATTCAGAAATGTTATCCACTCTAAATTCTCTTAAGATTTTTTTTGGTTCTGTAGATTTTTTTGCAAAAAAACCTTTCATTTGTTTGGTTAATTTTGAGTTTTTTTGTTTGCCAAAGCCTACTTTAATAGCATCATAACCTCTTTTCTCTTTGGTGATAATGTCTATGATTCTGCCCTTCTCAATGGACAGTACAGTTACTGGCACAGAAATACCCGCATCAAAAAACTCTCTAGTCATCCCAATTTTTTTTCCTATTAATCCTATGCTCATATATTTCTTTATAGTTTTATTTCTATATCCACACCTGAAGCTAAATCTAATTTCATAAGTGCTTCTACAGTTTGTGGTGTTGGCTCTAAAATATCAATCAACCTCTTATGTGTTCTTGTTTCAAATTGTTCTCTACTTTTTTTATCAATGTGTGGAGATCTTAATACTGTAAAAACTTCTTTTTTGGTTGGCAAAGGAATTGGTCCTCTAACTTGAGCTCCTGTTCTCTTTGCAGTATTTACTATTTCAATTGTAGATAAATCTAAAATTTTATTATCGTACGCTCTCAAAT
>CEUZ01037035.1_pt1 | contig 14752 bp, 12 predicted proteins | sample 361511 | NCBI WGS metagenome assembly CEUZ01 (sample SAMEA2622822, study PRJEB7988) | marine metagenome | biome: marine biome (ENVO:00000447); feature: surface water layer (ENVO:00002042); material: "saline water (ENVO:00002010), including plankton (ENVO:xxxxxxxx)" | depth 5 m
ATCTCGTATTTGTTCTATTCGCTGATCAATCCCTTTTTTATGACTGAAAGACCAAACTGTAGCTATATTATCTTTTATGAAGAGAGAAATAGATATTTCATGGAAATTAGGATCTATCGAAATTAGGCTTTCACAATTACCATATTTCTGTATCGTATCTTCTACTATGCTAAGTTTTTTACTCATAATATCCTATTTATAAAATATCAAATAATGTATTTGTATATAGTAATCTGATTTAATTATATTTTCAATTCTTTGGAAAGAGAATTGATATGCTCAGGAGTTGTACCACAGCAGCCTCCCACAATATTAATTCCAATATTTTTCATTTTAAGAAATCCTTCAACCATATATTGTGGTGATTCTGGGTAAATCAATTCATTTTTACGTATTGATGGTATCCCAGCATTAGAATGAATTAATGTAAGCTGGTCTGTAGAGTCTCTTATTTCTTGTGCTAATTCTACCATAGCGACAATTCCATTACCACAATTGGCCCCCACAACATCAGCTCCAGCATTTTCTAATTTTGATATAGCTTTAGCAGGAGAGTCTCCCATCATTGTAAACCAACCACGAGGACCTTTATTAAACATCATAGTTGTAAATATTGGTAAGTTAGAAGTAGCCTTTGTAGCTTTAACGGCAAGGCATGCTTCTTCAGTAGAAATCATAGTTTCAATAATTATTCCATCAGCCCCAGCGTTATATAATTCTGATGTTTGTTCTGTAAATACATCGAGAACTTCAGCATCTTCAGTTAATCCGCTATTAGATTTAAGAATTTCACCAGTTGGACCTATAGCTCCTAGTACAAATCGGTTGTCTGGTTTGTGGATTGAAGCATTTTTGATAGCAAGTGAATTGAATTCGCTAACTTTATTTCCATAACCATATTTTTTTAACATAAACCGATTTGCACCAAATGTGTTAGATAATACCATTTGGGAACCTGCATCAAAGAAACTTTTTGCAATATTAGATACTATTTCTGGATGGAGCAAGTTAAATGATTCAGGACACCCTCCAGCTTCGAGGCCTCGAGATTGTAAGTTTGTTCCCATAGCTCCATCTGATATAAATATAGATGAGTTGGATATTATATTTAGTAGATTCATGATTTTATTAAATGGTTATTTATTAGTTTAGCCAGTGGTCTACAGCACCAGGTGATGGTTTACGAGTTCCAGATCTATGCAAATCACGAATACGTTTGACGAAGTCATTTGGGAAATTCTTATTATATTGGTCAGCTAAATTTTTAGATTCAGTCTCAGCATTTGTTGTTATATTTTGTTCTTTACCCCAATGCCAAGAATCTATATAGGCATCAGTTCCAGCAGACCCATCAAACATTGCTATTGCATCAACTCCTTCTTGAAATCGAGAGTCTAATTGAATTGACTTGCTGTTAGGGCCATCTAATATTTGAATTTGTACAGGGATTTCTTTCCAATACATGATACGTATTGTAGCCATAATATAACCTTATTGAATTATTGAATTGTCTTTAGTGTATTTTATTACAGAATACCTTTAAGTGGTAGGCATTTGTTATTATTATAGTTAGCAGAAATATTAAATAATATTGAGGATAAAGATGGATGAAATTCTTGCTTTTTCTACAGTTACTGAATTAAGAAATCTTATTGTATCAAAAAAGTTATCTCCAGTTGAACTTACCGAAGGATATTTAAGAAGGATTGACTCCCTTAATCCACTAATTAATAGTTATTTAACAGTTATGTATGATTATGCGATTGGTCAAGCAAAACAAGCTGAAAAGGCTGTTATGGATAAAGATTCTGTATTGGGGCCCTTGCATGGAATTCCTATATCCGTTAAAGATTTAGATGCAGTGAGAGGCATTAGAACTACCTTTGGATCTCTAGTTTTTCAAGATTATATATCAAAACAGGATTCTATTATAATAGAACGGATAAAGAATTCAGGTGCCATTATTTTGGGTAAAACAAATACTTCTGAATTTGGTCTCCTTGGTCATACCGAGAATAAACTGGGAGATCATTGTCGTAATCCTTGGAATTTAGAACGTACAAGTGGAGGATCAAGTGGAGGTGCCGCTGCCGCAGTATCTGCGGGTTTATGTGTTCTAGCTCAAGGAAGTGATGGTGGAGGATCAATTCGTAATCCTGCAAGTTTTTGCGGAGTTTATGGTTTAAAGCCAACACAAAATAGGATTCCCCTTCTTGCTACTTCAAACAGACAAGAAACACCTAATCAGTTTAGTCAATCAGGTCCGATTTCTCGTTCAGTAGAAGATGCAGCTATATTATTAGAAGTAATGTCAGGTTATGATGAACGTGACCCTAGATCTATCAAAGATCCAGTCCCAGATTTTATAAATGAACTCAATAATTCAATAAATCATTTTAAAGTAGGATGGTGTTCCAAGTTTGGGTTTTCACCTGTAGATAACAGTGTTATGGATGTTATTAGAAATGCACTTCTTTCAATTAAATCTTTAGTTCACACCTCTGATTTCATTGAAATAAATATTGAAGATCATTTTTCAGAATTTTGGCAAATATTTACAGCAAATTTTTATACTAAATATTCTTGGTTATTAAGTGAGAATAAGAGTGATTTAACCTGGTATACAATTGATGCTTTAGAATATGGAGCTAAAGTTTCTGGGTCAGAATATAGCAGTGCATTAGGTAAAATTGATTTATTGAAACACAAGTTTTCATTAAAATTTGAATCATATGATCTAGTATTAACTCCTACTATGACAGTTGAAGCATTTCCAGTTGGTTGCCCGCCAACTCAAATTAATGATGAGGATATTAATCCTTTTTATGGGGCATTTCCATTTACCTTCCCTATTAATATGATTGGATTCCCTGCTGCAAGTATTCCATGTGGATTTACCAAGAATGGTATGCCAGTTGGTCTCCAAGTTATTGCAAATATAGGTGAAGAAGGAAAAATTTTAGCATTCTCAAGAGCTTTTGAAAAATTAAATCCGTGGATTCAATTAAGACCAACACAAATTAATTAATTGTATAGATAAGTGTTGCAATTTGTTCACGTAAGGTTAGGTAGTAATTTAATACTTCATTACCAATTATTATTGACAAAAAAGTACCAAATGAGAGATAAGGTCCTAAAGGTAGTTTTAATATTTTCCTTTTAGTGAATGCAATTTGCATATATGTATAGATTGTACACGATATAATACTTGTTACTAACGCTATGATTGCAAGAGGAAATCCAAGGAGTAAGCTTATTAAAATCGAGTATTTGATATCTCCTTTTCCAATACTTCTAGGTTTGGCAAGGTTTATTGAACTTAAGAATAAAAAAATCCAAAGACTTGTTAGTATGGCGTTAATGATATTATATTGATGTCCTGACTCCCATAATATATTCAAGAAACTAATATTCCATTGGAATGCATGTTGGAGAAGAAGAAATAGGATTAAAGGAATAACGATCTTATTAGGAATTATATTTAATTTTTGATCTAGAAAGCCAATTGATATCAAGAAGTATAAAACTATGGTATAGCTTAGTAGATTATCATGATAACCAAATTTTGAACTTAATAATAACAAACCTGCTACAGATGAAATTAACAGTATGAAAAAAGTCATGTTTGTTTTTTTCATACTGTTAATAGACATAGGGTTACTTGGTTGGTTTGAAAATAATAGTGGAGTGAAATATGTAGCAACGGCTATTAAAAAACTAAAAAATAAGTATGATGCTATTAACATTGGTAATAGTATTTTTCTAGATATAAAGAATTTGCTTTATTGTACTTCATAATTAAAATGAAGGTGAAACGTTTAGTAGGAGTATAATAGTTTGTAGAAGTATATTTGGTTAATAAATATTTATGGATGTATGAAGTTTGTCTGAGGATAGAGAAAGCTGTGAATAAAAAATATAAAAGAATAGTAGTTAAGGTTGGTTCAGCCTTAATAACACATAACAGTGACAGTATATCTACAAAAGTTATGACACAGTTGATTAAACAAATAGATTATCTAATGTCTAATAATATTGAAGTCATATTAGTTTCTTCTGGTGCCGTAGCTGCAGGTAAACAAGTTTTGAATTCTACTGATGACAGTACTAATGTAAAGTTAAAACAAGTTTTTGCTGCAGTGGGTCAAAGTGTCTTAGTAAACAAATATAGTGAATTATTTGAAAATTATGATTTAAAAGTTGCTCAAACATTGCTAACACGTGCTGATATTATAAATAAAGTTAGTTATCTTAATTTCAAAAATACACTTTTAAATTTATTGATGATTGGAGTTGTTCCTATAGTAAATGAAAATGATGTTGTAGCAATAGATGAATTAGTTGGGATACATTTTGGGGACAATGACACTTTATCTGCAATGGTTTCTAAGGTTGTTGACGCAGATCTATTAATTCTTCTAGGAGAACTAGATGGTTTGTATACATCTGATCCTAATATTGATCCTACTGCAAAGTTAGTTCGCAAAGTTGAAAATATTAGTGATGATATTCTTAATATGGGTAGTGGGTCGATTGATAGTAAAGGACAAGGAGGAATGATTACAAAGATAGATGCGGCCAAAGTTGCCACTACTTCTGGTGTTGATGTAATTATTGCTAGTGGCTTAGAAAAAAATATTTTAACAAGGTTGGTGGGCAACGAAGATATTGGTACTTGGTTTCCTGCATCTATTACAAAAATAGAGAGTAAGAAAAAATGGATGTTAAGCCAGGCAGTAGATTCTGCAGTAATAAAAATCACTGATAAAGGGGCAAAATCTATTCTTGGAAAGTCTGAAGATTTGTTATCTAGAGAAATCATTCAAGTTATTGGTACATTTAGTAGAGGCGATATAGTATCTATTTCAAACCCTAACAGTAAGACTATTGCATTAGGTATAGTTAATTATAATGTAGATGAAATTGCTCAAATCATAATGGGCAATTATAACGAAAATTCAATGATACAAGGTAGCACATATGGTAATGAAGTGATTTATAACCATAATATGGTTATAAATCTTTAGGGGATTTGTTTAATAAACAAGGATAGATATATTAATGGTTGACTTAGAATTAATAGGGAAAAAAGCAAAAACTAGTTTGCAAGAAATGCTATCAGCAGATGCTGCTTTAAGAGATAAAGCTTTAGATCAAATAGCTAAGAATCTTATTATTAGAAAGAAAGAATTACTTGATGCAAACACTAAAGATTGCAAGATGGCTATAGCAAATAACATAGATGATGCTGCATTAAAACGTTTAGAATTAACGTCAACAAAAATCGATTCTCTTGCAAAAGATGTTCAAAAAATCCGGAATATGCCTGATCCATTAGGAAGTTGGTTTGATACTAAAGAAATGCCTAATGGATTACATGTTACGAAAAAACGAGTTCCACTTGGTGTTATTTCTGTTATTTATGAAAGTCGTCCTAATGTCACGGTAGATGTATCTGTATTATGTATTAAAACTGGGAATGCATTGATTTTACGAGGTGGCTCTGAGGCATTTGAGTCGAATTTAGCTTTAGCGAAAGTTATTATTGATAGTATTGTTTTAGTTGGATTACCAAAAGATTCTATTCAATTCATCCAAGATAAAGATCGGAAAATTGTAGATGGTATCTTAAAAATGAACCAATATATCGATTTATTAATTCCTAGAGGCAGTGCAAATTTAGTTTATAAGGTTGCTAGAGAAGCTACAATGCCTGCTATTACAGGTGGAGTGGGAGTATGTCATATGTATGTTGATAATGAGGTTGATGTGTCTGTTGCAACAAAAGTATTAACTAATTCGAAATTATCTAGGCCGTATGCTTGTAATGCGTTAGATACTATACTCATACACTCATCAAGTGCTAAAGAAATACTCTTATCCATCTCTTTAAATCCTGAATGGAAGAATGTGGAGTTGCTTTGTGATGAGAATGCATTTTCTATATTGCATGAAACCCCAAATGCGTTTAAGGTTGCTGATGACGATTGGGGTAAGGAATTCCTGTCTTTAAAGATAGCAATTAAAATAGTTGATTCTATTGATGAAGCTATAAGACATATATGGCAATTTAGTTCGGGACATACTGATGGTATATTGACTACAAATGCTTCGGCATCCAATCAATTTTTAGATGAAGTTGATAGTGCTGTGGTTGTTGTTAATGCTAGCACTGCTTTTAATGATGGTGGGCAATTAGGATTGGGGTCAGAAGTGGCAATAAGTACGGAAAAATTTCATGCTAGAGGTCCAATGGGAATGGAATCATTGTTATCATATAAATGGATAGTTTTAGGTAATGGTCAAATTAGAGCAAGTGATTAATTTGACCATTGAGTTCTAGTATTGCCTGAATAATTCTCCCCATTCAGTTTTCATCGCAAGGTTCACACGTTTTTTCCCAATGAATTGCATCCAATATGTATTGTAATAAAAATTTGATGCCCAAAATGACCAAGGAACGATAGGAGATTGTAATAATATTTTTTCAAGTTTTTTAAGTGGTCCCCAATAGATCATTTTCTGACCTTTACTTGCCAGCGTATCCATTCCAGAATTAAAATTCCATTTTTCATTATTAATCGAGTCGCCAACGATTTGAATTTTGTTAATGTCTCCACAACCAAGGCCTTCATCATGTGCTAGCTTAATAAATTTTATAGTAAAAGGATCAAATCCCATAAGATGTGCACATACAGCATCTATAGCAACTTGATCTTTACTCACGAGAATCAAGTTTTTTATGTGCCACTGCATTGCACGGGGACCAGGGCCATCACCAGCGAATGTAGCATCGGTAACAGCAAGTATTTCAGGATGAATTTCTTTCTGAATTCTAAGCAAATCAACGAGAGTTTCATGAATTACAGAGTGAGTCCAATGACGTTTACGATTCAGTAAACCCCCAAAAGCATTTTTCATTGCACCTGTCATAGTAGTAAAAACATGAGTTTTAGCAGTAGGAAGATGAATAATATTAGAACCTATAAATACTTCAGGTATTCTAATTCCTTCGGGGAAAATGGTATCTAAAACTAATAATTTTGATTTAGGCGTATATTCAATCCACTTTGTAGGAGGAAAATCAAGGATAATACTCTTTAGTCCATGTTTTTCTTCAACTGCTGTATGTTTATTATTTTTTGCACCATCAATTGGGTTAACTACTACAGTACCGTTGTACGCAGGTAAGAGATTATTATAGTTTGCTGATTTTAATTCTGAAATAACCCCATCAAATTGCCAAGGAGTTGTGGAACATGCAGGAAAAAAATGTTGCCATGAGATGTTAGTTTTTAATATGGTAGTATTTTTTTTCTCTAAACTTTTTTTGTATTCTACTAAATTCATTCCACGACTAATTCCATCCAAAACATTATCTGGATTTACTCGTATGACAGCTACAGTACTCATTTTTTGTGTAAATAACCCCAGTCAGTAAAAGAAGATAATAGTTTAGTCAAGAAAGTCTTTTAATTTAGTTGCTCGGATAGGATTACGGAGTTTACGTAAAGCTTTTGATTCAATTTGACGTATTCGTTCACGTGTTACACCAAAAACTTTCCCAACTTCTTCTAGAGTTCTTTGGCGTCCATCTTCAAGTCCAAATCTAAGTTTTAAAACATGTGCCTCTCGTTCACTCAAACTGTCTAGAACATCTTCAACCTGTTCTTTAAGTAGTTGATGAGATGCAGCATCTACAGGTGCTAGGGTATTCTTGTCTTCTATAAAATCACCGAGACGACTATCTTCTTCTTCTCCAATTGGAGTTTCAAGAGAAACAGGTTCTTGTGCTAATTTCAAAATCTCTCGAACTTTTTCTGGAGGTAAATCTAGACCTTCACCGATTTCTTTTTCTGTAGGTTCTCTCCCATATTCTTGAATTAGTCGACGTGATGCACGCATTAGTTTATTAATAGTTTCAACCATATGAACAGGTATTCTGATTGTCCTTGCTTGGTCAGCAATAGCCCTTGTAATTGCCTGCCGTATCCACCAGGTTGCATAAGTACTAAATTTATATCCTTTTCTATAATCAAATTTTTCTACAGCTCTCAGTAGACCTATGTTACCTTCCTGTATCAAGTCTAAGAGGGACATTCCTCGTCCGATATATTTCTTTGCTACGCTTACAACCAACCTTAGGTTTGCTTCAGTTAAATGTTTTTGGGCACTCTCTCCCTCTATCTTTATATTATTAAAGTACCTGACCCAGCGCAAATCAAATGTTTTGAAATTAGTGATAGTACTTTTCTTAGCAAGTTTGGATTTTAAATTCTCAGGACTTTTAATAGATGCAATAAATTCATTTAATTCAGGAGGTAGTAGCCTAGTACAAAGTGATAGCGTTTCAACATTGCTTTTAGTTATTTCAGGATCCTCTTCCAATTCAGCAGATAATTTTTCTATTAATTCATCAATTGGTTTGTTATCTAGGGCATCTCTTATTACAGTATGATTAATTAAATCTCCTAATATTTGCTTTTCTTTGATATCGAGCAGATTTTTTAATTGTTGTAGCAATGGAGCAATTTTTTGCAAACTAGTTAGCATATGGATAATAATTTCATATGGTTTCGGAGCGAGACTAGATTCGTTTGATATTTCTTTTTCTATTTTTATCAAGAAATTAGCAGATTCTATTTTTTCAGCGAGATTACGTTCGTCAGCTGCCTTGAGTAATGTGACTTTGCCAATTTCTCGCAGATACATTCTTACAGGGTCATCGATTATTTCATCTTTAGTAGGTGTTGTGTTCCAATTTTCTGAAAGTAAGGATTTTACTACAGTTTCTTCTGTTTCTAAATTATTTTCTTCTAATTCAAAGATGTCAAAGGTTTCAGGAGATTCATCTTTTTCAGTAGAAACATTTGAATTGATTTCTTTTTCACTATTGGATTCATTAAATTCATCGTATTGCTCTTGAGAATCGGTAACAATGTTTTTTCCATTGAATTCTGAATAGTTTGTATTATTATTTTTTTTCATTATTTACCTGCTAATAATTTTTAAAATTCATTTATTAAGATCTTTATCTTTATACATTATATTACGTAATTGCTCATTTACCGATATGATTTGTGATTCTAATTTAGTAGGTAATGGTTCAAGATTGTCAGTCGACGAGAGTAATAATTCTTGAGTATTACGTAGATGTTGTTCTGATAATCTCCCTGATATAATACGAAATGTTGGCAAGGAAGAAGAGTTAGATATCTTGTGTAGATTAATAGATTTTATGTATTCTAAATGTTCTTTTAAGGCGATTGAAGGTGTTTTCAGATTAGTGATTTCACAATTAGCTTTTTCCCAACTAAGAAGGAGTTCTTTGTTTTCGATGCTTGTAAACTGAGAAATATCAAGTTTGAAATATTGTTCTTTAAGCTCAGGTCTTTGGATTAATAAAGCAGTTAAATAATCTTCTAAATAATAGGTGCTTCGTATGTCAGTTTGTTTTAAAACCATCTTGCTGGGTTGTAGGGTATTATTTTTTGGTCTAGTTTTAGAATTGCTAATATCATGTATTGATACTTTCAGAGTTTGTTCTTTCACATTTAGTTTTTTGGCAAGAGATGTGAAATATTTTTCTTGTTCGAAGGAATTACGAGTATGAGCAATAAATGGCAATAATTTTTCTGCGATTTTTGTTTTATCGTTTGATGTATTCATAACAAATAAAGTTCCGATTCCATTGATTAAGAATTCGATAAAAGGTAAAGATTGATCTAATGTTGATTTCCATTTTGCTCCATTATTTCGAATTAAGGAGTCTGGATCTTCATTTGCAGGTAGAGATGCAATGTGCAGTTCAATTTCTTTTCTTTGTCCCAAGTATCCTTCTTCAAATATTGAATAAGTAGATTCAAGGCTTCTTAAAGTAGCATTTTGTCCAGCTTGATCTGGATCTAATGCTTGTATAATTTTTTTAGACACTTTTTTAAGTTGAGATAAGTGTTGTTTAGTGATCGATGTTCCGAGTGATGCAACTACATTGTCATACCCATGCTGATGTGCAGTAATTGCATCCATATATCCTTCGACAATGATAATTGGTTGATTCGAGGCAAGTAAACGGCCGATATGATTATAGGCATAAAGTGTTGATTTTTTATCAAAAATTGAAGTGGTAGGAGTATTTAAGTATTTGGGTCCATTGTTATTTAGAGATCTTCCTCCAAATCCTATGATTTTATTTTTAGGGTTTTGAATTGGGAACATAATCCGGTTCGAGAAAAAATCGCGGAACACTTTTTGATTTTCAGAGGCTAATCCAACTTGTGCAAGCATAGAACCTGGTATGTTAATAGATCTAAAATATTCTATTAATGCTGTTGGTTGTTTAGGACTAAGTCCTAATTTAAATTGTTTGATAGTTTTTGTATTGAGCCCTCTTTCAATTAAATATTCTCGACCGGTATTTCCTTCTTGAGATTCCAGTAAATTGGAAAAGAAATTTGCTGCTAATTCATTAATTTCAAATAATTCAGAATTTTTTGAAATATCTTTTTGAATATTTAATTGATTATCTATGCCTAAGGTGTTAGCTAAAGATTGTATTGTTTCCGCAAATTCTTTATTTTCAATTTTCATCATAAATGATATGATGTCTCCCCCATCAGAACATGCACCAAAACAACGCCATGTTTGCCGTTCAGGACTAATAAAAAATGATGGGGTTTTTTCAGAATGGAACGGACATAATCCTTTCAGGTTTTTGCCTGTTTGTTGCAGAGTTACATAAGGGGAAACAATTTGTACGATCTCTGCTTTCGTTTTTATATCATCAATTATACTCATGTTATATAAACTACTTACGATTAATGTTAAGGATTTATTAAATATTCTTAAATTTTAGAATATTTTGGTTTGGCGGTTAATGTTCCGTCAGGTAATTTATCAATAGTAAAATCAGAAAAGAGAAGAGGAGACTCTTGCTCTAGGATTTTTAAAATAATAATTGCAAGATTTCTAATTTCCCAGTCAGCAAATCCAGCTCCACGCATTTCAATGAAATGTCGCCAAGCACGAACATTTGCTGTAACAAAAATCTTAGTTTCGGTTGCATTGGGTAATACAGATCTTGCTGCTTGGCGTATAGCTTTTCTGCGATCGCTAAGTGATTCGAATTGTTCTTCTGGAATAATTTTATCTAATTCAGAAACTAAGTTTTTATAAGAAGACAAGGACGATTCCATAGCAGCTTTCATTACGTCCGCAGCTTTGATTGTTTTGGCATCATTCTCATTTAAAGCAGGCGGGATAATAAAATCAGATTCTGATTCATCTACGTAACGTTGTGATCTTTGACTATAAGCAAAGCCGGCCCGATGCCTGACTAATTCATGAGTCAAAGATCGAGAAATGCCTGAAATTACAAATCCGTAATTTACATGTTCAAAAACACTTCCATCACCTTTTGAAAGCAGATTATTGATAAAATCAGAAATATCTTTTCTACCTCGACCGTAACTCATGTAACAAAGGCGTGCTGATATTTCAACGACTGCAGAAGATTCATCATCCCCTGATCGAATACTGTCTGGTATTGGTGGTAGGCCTTCACTATCAAGGAAATCAGCAATTGCAGCCCAATTTATACTAGGACGTGTAACTAAGCGAACTTGTGGGTCAGATATATATTGCATTAGTTAGTTGTTCTCAATCATTTTTAAAATCATCATATCATACTCTGTATAAATGGTTTCATAATATATAGAGTATCTTTGCTATTCATTTAAAAGCATTAGTAAAGGTGATTCAAGTAAACGTTTAATTTCAGTTAAAAGTTGTGCTCCATCAACACCGTCAGCGATTCTATGGTCTGCTGATATAGTTGCAGTAAGAATAGGGGCAATTTTAATTTGATCATCCTTAATTACAGGTTTTTTGATTATTTTCCCTACCGCCAAAACTGCAGATTGGGGAGGTTGAATAATTGCAATAAAATTATCTACGTCAAATGTACCTAAGTTACTTATGCTAAAAGTTCCTCCAGAATACTCTTCACTACGCAATGATCCATTTTTAGATCTAGCAATTAAATCTTTAGTTGCTATAGCTATTTCCTCTAAGCTTTTATTTTGGCAATCAAGAATTGCTGGCATTATTAGTCCATTAGTATTACCAATTGCTATTCCAATATTAATTTGGCTATGTTGTTGAATAGTTTCATTAATAAAAGATGCATTTAGTTTGGGAAATGCTTTTAAAGCCATTACACTCGCTTTGATGAGAATATCATTAATGCTTACCCGTGTATTGTCAGAAGATAACGCTTCATTTAATTGTTTTCTTAGTTCTAATGTGTTTGACATATTGATTTCAGTAGATACATAAAAATGAGGAATTTCCTGTTTACTTTTTGTAGTAACTCTTGCAATTTGTTGTCTCATTTTATCGAGTTGCTGAGGTTCAGGAGATGCATTGATTTCTGCAGGAAGATCTTCGGTTTTGGTATTAGGCAGGCTAGTTTCATTGATAGTAGTTTCTGACGTGTCGTCAATTGCGTCTAATACATCTTTTTTATTAATACGATTTCCTGGTCCAGTTCCAATGAGTTGAGTAATATCAATGGAATTTTCTTCTGCAATTTGGCGAGCTATAGGAGAAATTTTAATTGATTGTTTTTTAGTTGATGTAGATTTAGATAAAGGGGGTGGTGTTTTTGTAACATTTGGCGGAGATGGTTTGGTTATATTAGGAGATGTATTGTCGTTAGAATCTTCATTCATAGTACTCGAAGGGATTTTTTCTCCAGAATCACCAATTAATCCGATAGGGTTTCCCACAGGAACGGTAGTTCCCTCTTTTGCGGTAATTTTTAGTAATGTCCCTGTAGTAGGTGCTTCAAATTCAACGATTGCTTTATCTGTTTCGATTTCTGCAATAATTTCTCCAGTTGAAACACTTTCACCTTCAGATTTCATCCAACGAACTACAGTTCCTTCTGTCATATCGTATCCCATTTGAGGCATATTTATATCTTCAGCCAAAACTTATTCTCCTGAATTATTCTTTATTAATTACTGATTGTATTATATTAGTGGCTATTCTACAAAACAACATAACTTATATCATTAAATACCATATAGGTCGTGTGCTAAATCAACTATTTTATTCGCAGAGGGTAATATAGAAGATTCTAAATTACCAGAATATGGAGATGGAACATCATCACTATTAATACGTCCAACAGGTCCATCTAGAGAATCAAAAACATTTTCTTGGATTCTTGCAATTAACTCACCATTAAAACCTCCGGTTTTCCATGTTTCTTCTATTACTATGGCACGGTTGGTTTTTTTAATTGAATTTACAATGGTTTCAGTATCTAGTGGATTTAATGTACGTAGATCAATAACTTCTGTACTAATTCCTTTGAGTGCTAGTAAATCTGCTGCTTCTAGTGCGGTATGTACACTTTTAGAATATGCAATTAATGTAATATCGGTTCCTGATTTTTTGATTTTTGCTTTCCCAAAAGGAATGCTATAAGGTTTTTTAGGCACATCACCTTGAGTGCGATATAGAGTTGCGTGTTCAGTGAAAATAACAGGATTTGGTGAATTAATTGATGTTCTTAACAACCCTAGTGCGTCATAAGGATCAGATGGTGTTACGACAGTCAATCCAGGGACAGAAGCAAACCAATTTTCAAAATTTTGTGAGTGAGTAGCTCCTAATTGTGCACCACCACCTGTAACAGTTCTAATTACTATTGGAACTTGAAGCTGGCCATCTGACATGTAGCTTAATTTTGCTGCATGATTAACAATTTGATCAATAGCTAATAAAGCAAAATTGATAGTCATGATTTCAATAATCGGTTTAAGTCCAATTAGTGCCGCACCAATACCAGAGCCCACAATTGCAGATTCAGAAATAGGTGTGTCACGAACACGGTCTTTCCCATATTTATCTAAAAATCCTTTTGTTACAGCATATGATCCTTCAAATTTGCCAACATCTTCTCCCATGAGGAAAACATCACTATCATTATCTAATGCTTCTGTTAAACCAAAACTTATTGCTTCTCTGAGCGTCATTTTAGGCATATTATTATCTCCTCGAATGGAATTTAGGCATAAATATGCTCATATGCAGATTCTATATGAGGTAATGGGCTGTCTTGGGCAAATTTAACAGCAACCTCTACTTGTTCACGAATTTTTCTTTCAGTTTTTTGTATTTCATCCTCAAATAATGTACCGGATTCGATTAAGAAATTTTTAAATGTCTGAATTGGGTCACGGTTGGACCATTTTTCTATTTCCTCTTTATCTCTATAAAATTGAGGATCTTGTACGGAATGCCCTCTAAATCTATAACATTTAGCTTCAATTAATACAGGACCATTTCCTTTACGAATTTTTTCTATTGCTGATTTTGTCTTTTTTGCAACATCTAGTACATCCATACCATCTGCTTGTATAGATTTGACTGAATAAGAATCAGCAATTTTACTTATATTTTCACCCATCGAATGAGTTCGACTAATATGACTTCCCATTCCATAGTAATTATTTTCTAGAAAGAAAATAACAGGAAGGTTCCATATTGCAGCTAAGTTCATAGATTCATGGAATTCACCTTCGTTAACAGCACCATCTCCAAAAAAACACACAACTGTACCGTCTTCTTTTCTGTATTTTAATCCTAACGCTAATCCAGTCGCTATTGGTAAATGTCCACCAACTATTGCATGTCCTCCCATGAAATTTAAGTTAGTATCAAATAGGTGCATTGATCCACC
>CEUZ01291936.1_pt1 | contig 14743 bp, 12 predicted proteins | sample 361511 | NCBI WGS metagenome assembly CEUZ01 (sample SAMEA2622822, study PRJEB7988) | marine metagenome | biome: marine biome (ENVO:00000447); feature: surface water layer (ENVO:00002042); material: "saline water (ENVO:00002010), including plankton (ENVO:xxxxxxxx)" | depth 5 m
CTTCCAGGCGATTCATATTTTACATTTTTTTTGAATATTATCTGATCGTTGGGAAATAAAATAATATTGACTTTCTCAGAAATTATTTCATCTAAATTAAGAGATTTAGATAAATTGCTTGATCTATAATTTATTTCGGTCGACCAAATAGACTCATTATTATATACTTCAACTCCACCAATTATATCAATAAGTGATTTCATTGACATATCTTTCTGATATGGCAATTTAATTGGATCCGTTTTTAAACCATATACATAAATATAATCTAAAGGATATCTAAAGCTTGAAACGGAAACACTATCTCCATCTTCTACTTTAATGTTTTTTAAATCTTCCCATTTTAGATATTTGCTAACGTCAGTTGAATTAGAGAATTGAGAGTTAATTCGATTTAAGTGAATCGAACTATTATTCCGATTTTTCATACCACCAGCATATTGAATAGCTTGAAAAATAGATTCCCCCTCTTTCATTTCATAATGTGCAGGACGATATACATCCCCAACAACAGTGATTGTTTTGACACGACGCGGGACATGTACCCTATCTCCATCTCTTATAAATAGGTAATTTTGATGATTACCATTAATCAAATAATCGTAAAAATCTAAAGTATCAACAATAGTGCCATTTCGGTAAATTAATATTTCTCTGAGAGTTCCAGTTGTATCAACACCACCAGCATAAATAATAGATGAGATTGGATCGACATAAGGTGTAACAACATGGAAACCAGGAACCTTAACAAAGCCAGTATATGCTATTGTTTTTCCTGATATTTTACCATGTGAAATATCCACAAAAGTTTGTGGGTTAACACCTTTGATTGTTTCATAAACAGTACTTAATTTTTTTTCAATAAAGTTTTGAGCTTCAGAGAGACTTTTACCACCAAATTTTAATTGTCCAATATCATTAATAAAAACAGTGCCATCTCTTCCTATGATTTTCTTTTCACGGCGCTCAGTTTGTCCCCAAATAGAAATGATAATTTCATCCCCAGGAGTTAAAATATAATCTTGAGGAGGAATTGCTCTTTCCCATAGTTCTCGCTGTTCAAAATTATAAAAATAATCATAACCGAAATATTTTATTGTTCCTGCAGTATCAAGCAATGTTTCAATAACATTCAAACCAATTATGTCATCTCTAATTCTATTTAATTTTAATCTGTAATACTCTTCAATATCTCCTGGCGTTACAATAATTTTTACTGGAACATTTGTAGAATCAAATTGTTCTTCAAGCTCAAGTATATCATCTAATGATTTTTTCGCTTTATCAGGTTGATCTTGGAGTAACTGGTCTCGAAGGATTGATTGATTGATTTGCTGGTTATTCGCATTTTGCAATTGATTGGTTGACTGACCAACGATAACTCCAAAAAACGATACAATAAAAATATTTCTTAATACCATAGATAATCCAATACGGTTTATACGAATTTAACCGAATTTTTTTTAAAAATTAAACAATATTTCTTCGGTTATCTAATAATATACTGCATTCGAATTATTGCTGTTTTGATTTTTCGCTGACCTGTTAGTTCACCTGCGTACACATTATCTTCAGGAAATCCCAAGTGTCGTGAATCTTCTCCCTCGTAGAGAAAAATTAAATGAAAATTGTTAATTTTGTAACTGGCCTGAAGCCCAAACTCTATTTTCACTTCAGCTGGCTGATGGCTAGTTATCCCATGGCGTTCATAGTTAAATTTTGGAATAAAAGAAAATTTATTGTTTAAATATCCAAATTCTATCAAAAGATCATCAGAATCACTTCCACTATGAGCCCCCCACCTACGACCATTGTAAGAAAAATGATTATAATGTGCTCTATAATAAAAGTCTGGAGTTGTTCTTGTATTCCAAAATTTTCCTCGAGCTAAGTTTAAATATTCGAAACCAAAGTAAAGGTTGTTATTTCCAAACATTTTATAATTTCTAAATCCAATTAAGTAACCAAGAGCATGATCAGGCTGGCTAATTAGATCTACCATATTTTGCCTATGATCATTTATTCCTACTTCTAAGAATATTTTCATTTTTGATTCAGGGAATGTCATTGAGAAATATCCTTCAATAGTTTGATCAAATGGATCATGACCATCAACTGTATATATCAATTTCTGTTTAGAATCAACAAATAACCCTTCAAAAATTAATTTTGAAGCATCACTTTGTGTCCATGGAATTCCTGTCTCTATGCCACCAGAAAGATAGTTTCTACTTAATCCCACTGAAATAATTGTTTCTCCATAGTATGAAAATCCCAATGTTAAGGCAGTATAATAAATTGAACGATAATCATCGTATTGATTCAGTTTCGATAGAACGTATCGAGCATTAAAACCAAAATTTCTTAATCTAAATTCTTTTATAGTGCCTATATGATACGCATTAAATGGCTCTGTGTTATTAGTCATTGCAATTGAAGAGTGTTGCCCATCACCCCACCACATATTTATTCTACCATAACCTAAGCCGAGACCCTTCCAATGTAGGAATAATGCACCTTGCCTTAATCCACCTTTAGTAAAATCAGTCTCAGTGATAATACGGTAATCATTTAAATAACTATAAGGACCTGATCTTTTAATTTCAATTGAATTTAAATTTTGCCCTGACAACATATATGGCTCAATAACAAAAGCAATAAATTTCCCATAATAAGCTAATTTATAAGCTAAATATTTTCCACTTCCCTTCCCTAGGTACCTAACATCCATGTTCTCTTGATTTGGCAATCCATTGTTAAAATAATATTCATTAGTGAATTGAATATCCAAAATTGAGTCTGCTTTATCATTAAAAAAAGGGCGAATAAACGTTGATTTTATATTTTTAGTTGGTGAATCAAATTGGCTATATTCAAAAAATTTTAAATTAAATGGATCTGCGGAGATATAGAACTGACCTTCCAATATCGTAAAAAAAAATAAACAGGAGGGAAAAATTAATTTTTTAAACATTTTATTTATAATGATATTATTTTAAAAATAATCATAATTTAAAGATACATGAAGCTGAAGTTAATATGCATAATTAATTTTGTTACAATCCTATTTTCTTCTGGGGGTTATGATGATGGATCCTCTGCTGGGAAAGGGAAATTTGATCTTTCATTCACTTTAAATCCTTTTAATTATTTTGAATACGGACAGTCTTACTTAATCGTTGGGTATGGGCTAACAGATAAATTTGATCTGCATGGATATTTTTCATCAGGTCAAGATAAACAACAAAATTATTATGGCGGTATTTTTTATCAATTTTTTAAAAACAATAGGTTTCACCTTGCAACAGCTGTTGGAATAAGAAAATTCAGACAAAGCCAAATAACACATATATTTTTTCCGCAATTTCTTTATAATATTAAAATTAGTGAATATTGGAGCATTGGTGGGAGTGTTGTAAATATAAGAGAGATGAAATTAGAATCTGAGATAGGAACAAGCTTTGATATTTTTATAAAAAAGAATTTATATGAAAGTAATAAATATAAATTGGATATTACGTTTGGTGGTTTCAAGCCAGTGATGTGGGAACCTAAAACGGGAGATTTTTACCCAACATATAGTATAGATATAAAAATAAAGTAGGGTATTATGTCATAATATAAATAAACTATTTATCAATAAGCTTTTGGAATTCTAAATGTTAACATTTGCCAAACTGTAACAAAAATAATTTTTAAATCTAAAAAAAACTTCCAATTCTCTAAGTACCAAATATCAAATTTAATTCGCTCCTCCATAAGCTTTAAATCATCAGTACCACCCCTGTATCCTTTAATTGCAGCCAAACCTGTAACCCCAGGCTTAACAAATCTCCTTATACGATATTTAGGAATTTTTTTTTCTAAAAATAAATCTTCACCGACCATATGTGGCCTTGGTCCTACTGTACTCATTGAACCAAAAAAAACATTAATAAATTGTGGATACTCATCTAGATTAGTCCTACGTAAAAAACGCCCAAAAGAAGTGACTCTTTTATCCAACTTTTTAGTTTTCTCTGACCAACCTTTTTTGGCCTTAATTAAATCGGAACAAAACTTCATAGTACGAAATTTATATAGTTTAAATATTTTACCATCCCGTCCAACTCGATCTTGAACAAAAAGTAATGGACCAGGATAAGTAAATATTTGCGCTAATTTGACGAGAATTGGCAACCATGATAAAACAAGAACTATCGAAAAGAAAGACACGATAATATCTAATATTCTTTTTATCAATCGATTATGAATATATAATAAAGGCTCATGTCGAACATCCATTATGCTAAAATCACCAATCATATCTAGTCCTGTTCGCTTTGCAGTATAAGATGATAAAGGAATTATTATTTTTAAACGTATTCCATGATTATCACAAAAAACACTGATAGGTTCGGCTAAAGATTGATCAGAATTACTATAAAATATTATATCAATTCTATGTTTATTAATAAGATCATTTAATTCTTTAAGATATAATTCCGGGTGCGAAAAAATTTTAATAAAATGATAACCAAGATTTAAGGCATCCGAATTAATATTTTCAATTTGATTTTTAGTAAAATTCCCTAAAAGAACTCCGAATCTCGTATTTTTTCCCTTTAATCTATATTTATGGAAAAAATAGAATCTTGAAAAACTAAAGGAGTGCTGTAAAAGAAAAAGATAAGCTAAATATTGAAAGTGAAAAAAAGGTGAGGGTTTCTGTGAAGAATCCAATAATATATAAAAAATATATAAAATAGAAAATCCAATAAAGGTATAAAAAGTTGGTTTTATAGAATTTAAATAACTATATACTCTGGGAACATTATAAGAATTAAAATAAAGAGCAGGAATAGTCCATAGTAAACTAAGTATTACAATTATATCAAATTTAGATAATAGCTCATTAAAATCAATATTTATTAGATAATAAGATAATACTACAATAACTAGATCAGAGAAAAATAAAAAAGGAAGTACAATGCGATTATATTTATTCTGAAACATTTAATTTAAAATTTATTTTTAATTATCTACGTTTTCCCTATACCAATTATAAAGATTTTTTATCCCATCTTCTAAGTTAATTGATGACTCCCAACCCATTGATCTTAATCGTGATATATCTAATAGCTTTCTTGGAGTACCATCAGGATAATCAGAATTAAATATTAAATTCCCCTTGAAACCAACTATATCCTTTATCAGGATGCTTAATTCTTGAATTGTACATTCTTCGCCACTTCCTACATTTATATGCGAGATTCCCATTTCATGCAATTTCTTTGCATCTAGATTTTTCATTAAAAACATACAAGCATCAACTAAATCATCAACATGAAGAAATTCGCGTTGTGGCGAACCAGTACCCCAAATTTCAACATCACGATTAAAATTTATTTTCCCTTCATAAAATTTTCTTATTAATGCAGGCAAAACATGGGATGTATTTAAATCAAAATTATCATGTGGTCCATAAAGATTGTTTGGCATTATTGAAATAAAGTTTTTCCCATACTCCCTAAAATAATTTTCGCAGAGTTTTAGTCCTGATATTTTTGCAATAGCATATGGCTCATTGGTTGATTCTAGATAATCAGATAATAAATATTCTTCTTTAATTGGTTGTTTTGCATTTCTAGGATAAATACAGGCTGAGCCAAAAAATAAAAGTTTTTTCACATCTGTTTCAAATGCAGAATGGATAATATTGTTTTGAATAGTCATATTTTCATACAAAAATTTTCCACGGTATTGATCATTAGCTTTAATGCCACCAACTTTTGCCGCTGCTAAAAAAACATAATTTGGTTGCTCTCTGGTAAAAAAATTGGCTACTGCATTTTGATCAAGTAATTCCAATTCATTATGCGATGCAAGAAGGAGATTATTGTAACCATCATATTTTAATCTTTTTACTATTGCGGAACCAACCATACCAGTATGTCCAGCTACATATATACGATCACTTTTTTTCATTAACTTGTAATTCTAGATTTTTGTTTTATAAAATCTGCTTCAACCATTATTTTTACCAGATTTTCGAATTTTGTTTTAGGCTGCCATCTTAATTCCTTTTTTGCCTTTGAAGCATCTCCTATAAGTAAATCAACTTCCGTTAAACGATAATAGCGTGGATCAACCTTAACTACCTTTTTCCCAGAACTGCTTAATAAACCAACTTCATTTTCTCCTTCACCTTCCCAAGAAATATCTTCACCCAAAACATTAAAAGATAACTCAATAAATTCTCTGACAGTATGTGCTTCACCAGTTGCTAAAATGTAATCACCTGGTTTATCAATTTGGAGCATAGACCACATACCTTCAACATATTCTGGGGCATATCCCCAATCTCTTTTAGCATCTAAATTTCCAACTGATAAAAAATCTTGAACCCCTAGTACAATTTTAGAAACAGCCAATGAGATTTTTCTTGTTACAAAAGTTTTCCCTCGTCTTTCTGATTCATGGTTAAACAAAATCCCATTAGAAGCAAATAATCCATAGGCTTCTCTATAATTAATAACAATCGAATAGGCATATAATTTAGCAGCGGCATATGGTGATCTAGGATAAAATGGAGTATTTTCTGATTGAGGGACTTCTTGAACTTTACCGAATAATTCGCTTGTTGAAGCCTGATAAAACTTTGTTTTTAAACCAGTATCTTTAATCGCATCAAGAAATCTTAAGGTCCCGATACCATCAACCTCAGCTGTATACTCGGGAACTTCAAATGATACTTTAACATGGCTTTGTGCTCCAAGATTATAAATTTCAATTGGCTTAACTTTTTCAACTAAGCGATTTAAATTACTTGAATCAGTTAAATCACCATAATGAAGAAATAATTTTTTATTAATTATTGAATCATCTTTGTATAAGTGATCAATTCTAAACGTATTAAAACTTGAAGAACGTCGGATAATTCCATGAACTTCATAACCTTTCTCTAATAATAGTTCTGTTAAATAAGATCCATCTTGACCAGTTATACCAGAGATAAGTGCTTTTTTCATTTAGTAACTTCTATTTTAGTTTTAAAAATTAATCCAATTAGGCTGAATGCACGCATATAACGAGGAATAAATATTTTGGGGTATTTTATACACCTCCAAAGCCAACCTAATCCAAATTTGTCAATATATTTATTAATATTTGCTTGAGCCCCTGTTAGGAAAGCAATAGCTGCTCCCGTACAAATAATTGTTGGTTTATAATTCAATTTTTTCTTTAAATAATACCCTAATGGCTCTTGTATTCCAGATCCAAGATTTATAATAATATATTTTGGTTTATGATCTAATTTATTTAGAGTTTCTACTAAATTTTTATCTTCCACACTTTCCTTATTATATATGGGTGAAATATATTGATATGATGATAATAACGGAATACCAATCTTATTTAAATAATTATAATTGAGATTTGTCTCTTTTTGATTTGGATTAACAAGAAAGATATCATGTTTTAAAAAATTTTCATTATTAAGAAATAATGTTAAAAATTTATATCCAGAAAATTTTTTTATTTTAACACATTTTATTATTCTCAATAAAAATACCATATAACCACTATCAGGGAGTGCATAATCACTGTTTTGAACTGCTTCAGTATATTTTTTATCAAAATCAAGCGTAGCTAATCCCGGACCAGATGGGACTACTAATAGGCCACCTTCTCTTAGATTTTTTATCAGTTTACTATAACTCTCATTTACAAACGGAATATTTAGTATATAATATTTTTTCATTAATAAAATCCAATTATTGAAAAAAAGTAAAAACTTTATTTCAATTCCGTTTTATAAATTTTTTCACCCCAAGATTTATTAAACTTGGTTTGTTTTTGTTTATTTAATCTTAACCAAGGAAAAAGCATTAGAGGAAATGATAATTTTTCAATATAGAATGCAAATAAATTTTGCTGTTTTTTAAATATTTTTACAAAAACCCAATAAAAAGGTAACATTATATATAAAAATAGAAGTTTTAATATATTTGTTTTTTCCTCTGCCGGAGTAGTTGGAAAAGATGTTCCATATTTAAAAATATATTTATGTTTTCCAAATGGTGCATAGGAAGAAATTGTCTTGTAAATATCTCTTTCAGTCCATCTATAAACATAATTTGGTATTTCAGTGTTATTTACTCCACCAAATTTGCAATCATTATAAAAAACAGCTGCATGTTCATATTCTTGAGAAAATCCAAATTTCAATAATATTCGCATAATAAATGAATCTCTCGATTCAATACAAATAATTCCTTTTTTTGCTACTCTATACATTTCTGTAACTGCTCTATGGGGAGATGAAGTATGATGGATGCCATCTCTAGCTACTACATAATCATAACTATTTTCAGCAAGCGATAAATCCATTATATCTTCATGTTTATATTCGTAAGGTGAAAATTCACCACCTGTAATTCTGGAATCTAAATTTGATATTGTTACATTATTAAATTTAGCTTTTTGGAAAATTTCTTTATCTATATTCCCCGCACAACAAATTAGAATCGAAGAATTTTTATCAGTAATTAAATCATTTATAACTGAAAAATAAAATTTTTCTCTGCTATCCATAAACCTTATTAATTAAATAACTAAGCTAAGCTCTTCGAGAACTTTTTCCGTAATATTATTTTCTTGAGCATACCAAATTGGTAAGCACGCATGATTTTTTGCCACCTGATTGGGAATACCAATTGAATAATCGTAGACAGGCGATGTCATTGTTTTTATCATAGGGTAAACATCATGTATGTTTTTATTATTGTAAATTATAAATTTGTAATAATTTCCTAAATTTCCATCTTCATTCTGAGAGATATATTTAATTCCTTTCTCTTTTAAAATATCCATATATTTTTCTGCTATATTTTTTTTATCATCAATTATTTGTTTCCATTCTTTAATGACCGAATAAGCTAGCAGGGCTTGCACTTCTGATATGCGAATATTATTTGCAACTTCTAATTTTTGTTCAAAACGATCATACATTGAAAAACTTTTTGTCATATCTCCTATTTTATTATTTTTTGTTAAAATAATACCACCCTCACCTACTGGAATTGCCTTAGTTGCATAAAAAGAATATACTCCAGCATCACCAAATAGGCCTGAGTGTTTACCATCTAGCGTTGATGCAAAACTGTGAGCACAATCCTCTAATAAAATAATATTTTCATCTTTACATAGCTGAGCAATAAGTTTTATATCTGGATTAATAATCCCCCCTATGTGAGATAATAAAATAATTAGTGTTTTTTTATCAGCTTTATTTAACTGGCTGATCACATTCTTAACATCTTCGATTGAAGGCATAAGCGTTTCTAATTGGCAGTTAATAAAACCAGAGACTTTAGATCCTGCTGCCGAAACCATGGTTTTAACGCCATACATCGTATTACTTTGGATTAATACCTTATTTCTTCCATGATAATATCTATATATTGTCAACAACGATACTATGCCAGCACCATTAGAGTTAGTTGGTAGAGCATTTGTAGCCCCAGTCAAGTTTATTATAAATTTTGCTAGTGTTTCATTCCATTCACCTTCAGCAAGATTACCTGACTTAAAAATTTCATCTAGATTCTCTTTAAAAAAATTTATTGACTCTTTAGGTAGCTTAATCATTCCCATAATTATTTTCACCTTTCGATAAATTGTAAATATCTTTCCATACTGTATTGGATAAAAACTCTAATGATTTACCATTACTATCTGTTTGAAAATTTTTCATCGGATTTTTATCATAAACCCTTCGATAAAATTCTGGGGCCATACTAAATGCTAATGTAAATTTTCCAGGAATTATAGCCCAAATTTTCTTCTCTGAATTTACAATATGATATAAATATCCACGGGGCTCTTTATTAAAAGTTATCTCTGATTTAATCCCATTGTATCGATGCAATTCTATTAAATCAGGATTTAATTCTTTATGTTTTTTTATAACATAATCGATATATTCATCACACTTAGCTTCTTCGGATAATGATATTCCTCCAATTAACCCAATTCCTTTTTCCTTTGTTAAAAGATTAATACAATTTTTTGTAAAATAATCAAGTTCAACAAAAGAGCGCTCATCAGCTTTTAATCCAGAAACTACTGCAATAGGTGCAAAAGAAGTTTTTGTTTTAACATTAGAAAAACGTTCAATTCCTGCCCCATTACAAAGCACAACATTCTCTGCAATGATATTTTTTTTGCTCCCTAATAAATGCAAGTGTTTATTTGACTTATCTATTTTAGATATATTATTAAAAGTAGAAATTTCAAGCCCATTCGCCAATGCAGTTGAAATCATATCATTTAATAATAAACGAGAATTAATTGTAAAATCTGATGTTTTAAAGGTCCTGAATACTTCATTAGAGAATAATAATTCTTTAAAAATCTTTCTAATCCGTTTCCCTCTACCCCTACTGTAATGTCTCATTTCACCTGCTCTTCTTCTAAGCCAATCATGCTTGTGAATCCTTTCAATTAGAAAGATTGATCTCGCAATACCATAGAGCCAAGGGAAAGTTATTTTTCTTCCTTTTACTTTATATTTAAAATGTATATAATTGTCGTCAAACCAGCCTTTCTCTGTAGTATCTATTTTTAACCCAGCAGAGGTTGGAATTAGGTTCATTCTTTTGAAACTAGAATAATATTCAATTAGATCATCAATTGCTCCTAATATAAATCTTAATGTTTTTAATCTATCTGGTATAAGGGTATACAAAGCACCAGTATGCAACCATTCATGGAAATCTCTAGTTGTTTCCGATGCTAATGTTTTATTTTTTTCAATTAAAATAACTGAATGACCTTCTCTAGTTAATATTTCTGCTATAGAGACTCCTGCGATTCCACTTCCAATTACTGCCCATTCATATTTTTTCATTTGTTTCTTCCCATTTTTTCAAAATTAATAGTCTCTAATAATCCATCCTTAAGCTCAATAAATTGATTTATATCATAACCAATTATTTCCATTAATTTTTCATAATTACCAAAGGATTTTTCTGGGTCTCCAAATGGTAGTTCCTTCAGAACAATTTTTGGCTCTACTTCTAAAATATTAGCTATTTTATCTAACAGTGAATTGATTGATACTGAAATCCCAGATCCAACATTTAAGACTTCACATGATTTTTTATTTGATAATAAACCCATAGATTTAATCATAATTTCAGTGATATCTTTTACAAATATAAAATCTCTAGTTTGATATCCTCCATTTACTGTAACTGATTTATTATTTAATAACCGATCAATAAAAATTGATATAACACCTGAATATGGATTCGAGGGATCTTGTCGAGGACCATATACATTAAAAAAACGCAGTCCAATCGATGGAGTTTTATAAATTTTCCAACTCATTTTTGCATAATTTTCCAATGTTAATTTATCCTGAGCATAAGGAGAAAGAATATCAAATTTGTTAATTTTATCATCCCCTAAATCTAAATTGCCATACACGGCTGAAGACGATGCATAAACTATAGGAATATTATTATCATTTGCCCATGAAAATATCTTTAAGGAACTAAGTAAGTTATTTTTGCTACTTTCATAAAAATTTTCTATTGAATAAGGTACTGATGCTTGAGCAGCCAAATGAAATATCCCATCAACAGTATTAATATTATTAAAAGAAATTTCTTGTATTTTTTCAATAAGAAATTCATTATTTGTATTTTCAGAAATATTTGATTTATGACCACTTGACAAATCATCTACAATGATAATTTTATGTCCTAATTCTACTAGTCTATCAAATAAGTGTGATCCAATAAACCCGGCGCCACCAGTTATCATATATGTTTTAAAGTTACTATTCAAAAATCATTTCCCAATTTATCATTTTTAAATACGCTATTCATTATTTCTAAGGTAGTTAAAGTGACCTGCTCATAATCAGGTAGTTCATTTGCTCTAAAATTTGATTTTTTTGATAAATCTTTCTTTAAATTCTCATCTAATAAAAATATACTAATTTTTTCTGCCATTTCTTCTTTATCATATGGATCAAAGTAAATTGCGGCATCTCCACAAGTTTCTGGCATAGCAGTAGTATTTGAGGATAATATTGGAGTATCGCAGCACATTGCTTCAACTAGAGTATAAGCAAAATTTTCAAATGGTGAAGGGAAAATCATAAAATCACAATTAGAATATAAAAAACGAAGCTCTGATTTTGTCACGGAGCCTAATAAGTGAACAAAATTTTTAAGTGATAGTTTATTAATGGTTTCTAATATTTGATTATCATAGTTTTTATAATCTCTGCTTCCGGCAATAAGTAAGTTTAATTTTACGCCTGTATTTTCCATTGCAATTCTGTATGCTCTAAGCATTCGAGGAATATTTTTATATGGGTAAAGATGTGATACACACAAAATATATGGAAAATATTTACTATAAATATTATATGACTTTTTATCTTTATGTGACAAAGCTTTAGAGTAAAATTTATCATTACCAATATTAATAACATGTGAACGGTGTCGTTTGATCTTATATTTATTAACAAATAGCTCTCTTGTAAATTTAGATTCAAAAATTACTGCATTAGCAAAATATGCGGATGAAATCATAAATATTTTATTTAAATAGAGCTTAATTTTATTCAAATAATTGAAATGTTCGTAAAATTCTTTAAAAAATGGACCAATTGTACCTATCCATTGAACAGTTTTTGCTGATGATATTATAGGAGATATATTACCGGGACAAAATAGTACATCGATTCTGTTTATAATTAAATGAAATGGTAAAATTAATTGTTGCCATAATATCCTAATAGGCAGTGAAAGATTGGGTAAAAAGCATTTTTTAATTTTAATATTATTGTTTTGAATTCCATCAATTATTTCTTTATTAGATTTAGTTAAAAAAATTGTGATTTCAATATTTTCTAATTTACTAAACTGAGATACCATATTTTCTATCTGCGTTTTTGTTCCTCCATGAGGATTATATGTTATATCTATACCAATATTCATCATGTTATGTTTTTTCCACAAAATACATTTTTAACAATTGACTATACATCGCTAAAAAGACAAAAATATTTGTAGTCCTAAGAATTGAACCATAGTGCATCAAAGATAAAAAACTTACTAATATTGCAATAAAATAAGGAAAAAAATACTTACGATTTTTTTTCTGCCCCTTAAACAAATAAATAAACATTGGTGCTATAAGCAATCCCAAAAATATACTTGCATGGAAAAACCCATATTCAAACAATATTTTTACTAAAGCTAGCTCAGTTAAATCTGCAATTTCTGAAAGATTTAGTAGATGACCATATCCAAAAAAAAATGAATATAAATTATCCATTATAGTACTATCTCCAAAAAATCTTGTCATACCTTTCCAATCTGCATTTACTACCCTACCAGACCACAAAATTCCCAATAATTTAATATTTTCTGAAAATTTAATTACAATCCATGAAATAAAAGGAATAACTAAAACTAGTGTTTTGGAAATATTAGAAAAAGAAAAAAACTTCTTATAATAGGACAAAAAGATAATCATTATGCAAAAAAAAGCTACTATAAGATTCGTTACCGATTGTGATAATATCAAACAAAAGGTACAAAAAATGGATAAAAGAAAAATGCTATTATCTCTTTTTTGGTAACGATAGTTCATTGCAATCCAATAACAAGATAATATCGCTAATAGATTACCAGAATCATGAGGTAATATCCCTGCGCCAAGAATACCTTTTGGTCTATAGAAAATTGCTGTTCTACTTAAAATATCAGGAAAATCTGAACGCAACAGTCTATATCTTGCCATTGTTGAATCATATCCATTTGGAATTAAAGAAGTATTAAGTGATATAAAGTCTATAAATATAAAACCACCAACAAAAATTGATATTATTTTAAATGCCAAAATAATTTTTTCTTCAGGAACTTTATAAAACGCATAAATAGAAAAGATAAACCAACATTTGTATGCTGTATCCATTAACAAATTAAATGATGGAATTAATATCAATAATGGAAGTATCCAGTAAATTGTTAAAATTAAATTTAGTATTAATAGTGTACGTATACCTTTATACATTTCGTTATTTTTTAAAATAAAACAACTATAAATACCATAAAATGATAAAATCAATCCGGCAAGAAATGAGAAACTATAACTTGGTTGGGCAAGAGAAGCATTACGAGTAAATATAGGAATCAAACCTCTTAATACGCTAAATAATAGTACAAAAATAGAAAAGTACTCCAAACCATTTTTTTTAAATCTATTTACAATAATCCTTATTGGATGATTACTATAAATACTAGAAGAAATTCCAGAAATTTTATTCAACTTATTATTTTTTTAGTATACGTAATAATTTTACAAGATTTAATTTAATTAATATATAAAGCAACAGGTTTTGAACACTTGGGAAATAAAGCAGATGATTGATATACTTTTTGTACTCTTTATTTGCATATATTAGTTTCAGAATAATTGATCCATAAAGCAATGCTTTTCCTTTTCTAATATTTATCTTTTTATCAATTATTTGTTTTCCAAAAAGATTAAATATTGCTTCAGATTCTTTAATAATTAAATCAAAATCATGACTCATATTTTTCTTATGAATACGGTAATAAATGAGAGGATCTTCAGTATATGTTGCTCTTCCAATTAAACTAATTCTTAATAGCAGTTCATGATCTTCTGCATAAAAAAAATTTTCATTAAACCTCAGTTCTGAGTTCATTTT
>CEUZ01292132.1_pt1 | contig 14736 bp, 13 predicted proteins | sample 361511 | NCBI WGS metagenome assembly CEUZ01 (sample SAMEA2622822, study PRJEB7988) | marine metagenome | biome: marine biome (ENVO:00000447); feature: surface water layer (ENVO:00002042); material: "saline water (ENVO:00002010), including plankton (ENVO:xxxxxxxx)" | depth 5 m
GTTCCAATGCATGAATCAAAAAGATATCATCAAATTTTTCTTCAAACTGATGGTTTTCAAATCGACCTTGATGAAAATGAACTTCTTTTGAAGAATTTTTTTCAGCCTTTTTTAACAGTTCGCTTGAACCATCAAGAACTGAAAACTTTTTATAAAGCGGATAGAGTCGTTTGGTGAAATTGCCTTCAAAACACCCCATCTCCAAACCTGAATTTCCAGAAATGAAAGGCCTAAATGACCTCAACATATAGTCTCTCAGAATATCATCAAAGTCATACGCATATTGTCGCGAATTATCTTGAAACTCTAGATTCAAATCTCTCATCTATCACCCTTGGTTCGATCGATAATATCTAGACTCCTTTGGCTGATACCATTGGTTCAAATCGGCAGGAGTTCTTGAATAAAAACCAATAACTTGCTGCAGTCGGGGAGTCAATCCCGAAACAAAAGACTCTCCTAAATAACGGACATAATCAAACTGAGGCTTAAAATAAGGGGGGGTAAACGTCAGAGTAAGAGCCCGCCTTCTTTCCCCTGTTAAATTCATTCCTGTACTATGCCAAACCCTTGAATCAAAAATTAAGTAGGATCCAGCCTTTCCTACCGCTCGATCTGAAGTTTTGAAAAAATCTTCCTCGTCTAATCGATCCTCTTTAAGGTGTGAACCAGAAGCAAGATGAGTAGCACCATTATCCATAGTAAAATCATCAAGCATAACAAGTAAGTTAATCATAAACCTCCGATTAGGGACATAAGACCGAATATCTCTGTGCATTCGATGAACATATGCACTATCTTTTTCAGAATTTAAAACCCCTCCATAGGAGTTCAAAATAAAAGGGCCCTCAAAAAAATTTTCAAAAAATTCATAAAAAGGCATCTGATCCAAGAGGTCTAAAAAGGCACTGTCCCGCTCTAAAAGATGATGTCCAGTTCCTACGGTAATTTCATCAATTCCTACTTTTTCCTGAATTTTGCGACGAACCTCTACTTGTTCATCTAATTCATTTCTTAAACGTCCTAAAAATAACTCATCAAGCATTGGTTTCGTCAAAAACCAGCCCTTCTCAAGAAATTCCTGCCGATAATCTTCCATTATTTTTCTCCTTGCAACGCCGAGTAAACCTGTGTTCCTAGCCATCGAGCACCATCTGAATCTAAACGATGATCACAGGGTATGGTCATTATATGTTCACTCAAAAAAAGCTCAATATGACTCAAATCATGATTTTTGTCGTCGATTTTCCAATGAATTGCTGGGTAAATATTTTTTTTATACAACTCATTACAAACAAAGTTACGATTCTGAACGAGAATAGGAACGCCTAAGGGACCATTAATTTCTTCACCAAGCTTTATAGGAATCGCCCACTCCCCAAGAATATCATTTAAAATATTAAAATTACGGATCCTATCAGTGGCATAAGCAGGAAACCCCTTACTTTTACGGAGAAGATCTAAAGAATATTGAGATATTTGAAAGTGTCCACAAGGAACTCTTTCTTCTGCTTGCTTAAACAATGAAAACCAGTCAGATTGATTTCCATCTGTATCAAAAGCGGTTCTCCCCCTTTGAGCTTTGAGCATTAAATCTGACGCCTCTGTATTTTCAAGATAATCGACTTTTCTTAAAAATGAATTCACCTCTTCCATAAAAGACACTAAAATCCCACCATCAGGAATTCCAAAAAACTTTCGAGGACTATAAATAAGAAAATCTTCATTAAAAGACTCTTGATTCAAACCGAAATAAAAGTTTTGAGCCAAATCCCTTACAATAACAGCTCCTCTAGATTTAAGGCTCTGAATGAGGTTAAGTGAAATTCCAAGACCAAAGTAATCAACTAAAAAAACCACATCTCCTGCATCTAATTTTTGTTCAAACAGCGAATCTTCCAATTCTAAATTTTTATTAACTGAGTAGAAATCTGTCCTTACCTGAGATTTTTTTGCTGCATATCTCACCTCAGAACACACATACCTTGGCAGCCAAACTTTTTTATCAATCAAAGCAAAATATGAGAATAATGTAAAAATTGAGGATCTCGCGCTAGCTGAAAAAATTGAAAATTCCCTTTCCCACACAGGAGAAGTCTTTGAGCTGGAAACAACAGCTGGTTCGACACCAAAAACCCCTCCAACAAAAGGAACTGGTTTACTTTTTTCATGCATAATCTCATCATAGCAAATTTTTAAAAACGAATATATATTTTACTGCAATGAAAACAGCAATCATGCAACCGTATTTATTTCCTTATATTGGATATTTCCAATTAGCACACCATTCTGAACAATTTGTATTCCATGATGACGTCCAATTTATTAAAGGTGGTTGGATAAATAGAAACCGATACCTTATCAATAATGAACCCCAATTTTTTACGATTAATTTAAATAAAGCACCGTCTGACTACAAGATAAATCAACGTATCTTTTCAGAAGCTTGCACAAAAAACAAAACTAAAATTTTAGGACAGTTTATTTCAAATTATAAAAAAGCTCCTTTTAAAGATGAAGGAATTAATTTCTTGGAAAAGGCTTTTCGCCTAATCTTACCGGAAAAAAATCTCGCTGATACATTAATTGAAATAAATAAACTTCTTTTTAAAGAGCTAAAAATTTTTACTCATGTTTCTACTACCAGTTCTTTACATTTAGAAGACTCCTTAAAAGGACAAGAAAGAGTTATTAAAATTTGTAAAATAAAAAATACAACGGAATATACAAACCCTATCGGTGGCATTGAACTTTACTCTACAAAAGAATTTTCTAAAAACAATTTAAAACTTCAATTTATAGAGTCTGCACCTGAAATACAAAATTCTCTTCCTCACAATCATCAATACTTATCCATCATTGATACAATCGCATGGATTGGGTTAGAGCAAACTAGAAAATTACTATCTTTGTACCAACTTAAAACGCACCTCTAAAAAATCTAAAATAACTTTTTTCTTTAGGCAGTATATAATAGATTGGGAATTGGATTTTTTTCAACTCATTATATGAATATAAACTTTCTAAACATTTAAAATCTCCAAAGAAATAAAGTTCTCTCTTACTTCTTCTAAAGTACGGAAAATATATTTCTGTACCCGATACAAAAGATTCAAGTTCAAATTTTTCACTTCTAAGAACATCATTTGAAACAGAATAATAAATAGGTTCTATTGAAAACTTACGTTTTACACACTCTTTAGTGTCTTTAAGCTTTATTTTTAAATAATAAGGAGTTCCTTCAGTTAAATTAAGATTCAAACGACTTTTTCCTATCGATAAATTTTCAATTTTAAATTCAACTGGCTTTTTACTCATTAAATCAAACCTATGAATGATTTGATTTAAATTATGATTTTGAACAGAAAAGACAAGAGTTGAAAAAATAAAAAAAACACTCCCATAAATCAGTACAATTTTCTTTGCTCGCCTAGTTAAACTCTGAGAAATAATTTTATCCGAAAATAAAAACTCAAAAAAATACCAAAGAAAGAAAGAAAGAATAAGATATGAAAAAACTTCAAGATGAAAATAGTGACGAAAATTAAATTGAATTGATGGATATCCAGTAAAATATAAAATAATAGTACTTAAAAAAAGAACTTTTTTTGGAGAAAAAACCTTCAACGCAAAATATAAAGAAAACCCAAAAAAAAGAAGTCCATGCGGTTTTAAAAATAATCCAAAAATAATAAGAACCAAAAACCATAAACTTTCTTTTGAAAATTTCTTTTTTTTCCAACACCAAATAAAAGAAACTATGAATGTGTATAAAAAAAGGAAAATTGAATTAAAAACATTGTTTTCTATAATAATTCGCCAAAATGACCTAATGGCTCTCCAATAGAAATCTGCTGGAAAAAAGTGGAATAAATTCCGATAATACAAACCACTCCAATAATCATACTCTGCAGAGCAAAATCCAATATTATTAACTCCATTTTGAACAAATCCCACCCAATGAACCAAATCGTCCACCCATGAATCATTATAAATTGGACCGAAACGGTAAAATGACTGAGAGAAAGAAAGCTCTGAAAGAAAAGGAGAGGTTAATCCTAAAAGTGCTACATGCCAATGACAACCTCCAGAATCTCCGACATAGCTAATAGCTGGATATGCAAGAAGAAAAAATCCAACGAGCATCAATGCATTAAGAAAAAACTTCTTCCAAAATGAAACATTTAAAAACAAAAATGTAACAAACAAAAAAACTGGAACATTAATTAAAAAGTCTTGTCTAAAACCATAGCCAAGTCCAATAATCACACCATAAAGTAAAGAGATTAACAATCGAAGCTCACTTCTCTTAGAGGAGAAAAAAAACAATTTTAGTAATAAAAATAATGAAAAAAGAGTAAAAGGTGCCTTCGAAAAATCTCTTAAATGCTCGAGAAAGTAAGGCTGCACATAAAATAAAGAAAATAAAAAAGAATATGGCGCATTAAAAAAAAGAGAAAAAATTAGATAGACTGAAAGACCATAAAATAAAAACAAAAAACCAAATAACGGTGTCAATCCTAGCCAGGACACACCAAAAATCTTCCAAGACAACCCTACCGAATACATTAAATAAATCCAAGGGTCTTGATATTTTGGATTCGAATCCAATTTCAATGGCTTCTCTAAAGCGCTACAATCAAAAGAAACTCTATCTCTACTCTTCAGAAAAGATTGAATTTTTTCCTTATTTTTTTTATTTTGAGTCAAACGAAACCCATGACCACATCCAATAAGAACTGCTGGCTCAAAATACTCTTGATACCAATGACCTTTCGAAAAAAAACTCTGGTAGTATTGAACTCCTTGGAAAAGAAAAATAATTCCTAGGACTAAAGGATAAATCCACTCAAATCTTTTATTCAAAAGGCTTTTTTTTAACCTCTCTAATAATTGAAAAATATAGTCCTTTTTATAGATCATGACTATATTCATACATCAAATAACCGTAATTCATAAACACGAATTGTCCAAATTCGAAAATTTTGAACAATTCAAAGTCAATTAAATTTAAAACAGAAATCAAAATAAACTTCAGTCAATATTCTTACAAATATATTTAGGGAAACTAGATCTAAATGAAAGCCTTAATAAATATTCACATAAAAGCCCAAGTAAAAATGAATTCATACCACCAAAAAAAGTAATAACAATCATTAAACTGGACCATCCAGATATAGTCTTCCCAGAGTAATATGAAGCAACAACAAAAATAAATTGCAAAAAGGTTGCAATGATTGAAAGCAATCCAACCAAAAGCCCTGCCCTCAAGGGAAGATCTGAGTATCTTACCATCCCGCCTAACGCCATCTGAAGCATTTTTCGAAAAGTAAATCTTGAACGCCTGAGCTCCACAACAGACTGTTCATAAGTGATCACAGGAGAGTTTGGTGCCAACCAAATCGCGAAAACCCGCGTTGATCCTGAATTAGGTAAAAAATCTGAAACATCTCTCAAAAGAGATGAATCCCATAATTTGAAATCAGCCATTCCAGGTTTAATTTTTAATCCAGAAGCCAAGGCAAGAGAACGATAATAAAGACTACTAGACCATTTTTTTAAAAAAGAAAGTCTTTGATTTATTTTTCGTTGAGTATGAACAACGACAGATCCTTCTTTCCACTTTTGAATAAGCTGCGGAATAATCTCTGGAGGTTGCTCTCCATCCGCATCTATTGAAATCACAAAATCAGTGTTTGGTGACAAATACTCAAAACCAGCAAGTAAAGCTCCTTGATAACCAAAATTTTTAATTAAAGAAATACCTTCAACCTGAATATGTTCGTAACGAGAAGAATAAGATCTAACTACATCTATCGTACCATCACTTGAACCATCATCTACTACACACACCTTAAAAGAACTTTTCCCTCCTTCAATAGATTCAGAAACTTTAGACAACACATCAAGAAGCCTGTCTAAAAAAGCGGAAATACCGACTTGTTCATTGAATGCAGGAACAACAATCCCCCCAATAAAAGATCGATTACTGATGATCATTTTTTTTCTCCGCAATCACCATTTGAATATCATACAAGTTCATATAGATTGGAATTTTATATAAAATTTTAAATCGACATAACCAAGACCTCAAAATTGGACACAAAGCAAATAAATATTCACTCAAGGGGCGGTACATCCCGTACGCCTTTTGAAATATGACCTCGTAATCATATTTTTTAAAAAATAGTACAAAAGAACGTCTCGAAGGATAGTTTAAATGGCTCGGTGGATGAAACTGTCTCCATTTTTTCTTTTTTCTTTTTGGTATTACAGCACTAACATCAACTGTAGTTAATGCAACAGCCTGACATTCAGGAGAAGAATTTAAATATTGAGTCACTGTATCTACTGAAGAATCTAAATGCTCCCATACATCCCAAGCACAAATAAAAGTAGGATTAAATTTTCTAATCTCCTCAAAAAGTTCAGAACTTTCAGGAGTCAATACTCTATGCCCCTTTTTCTCAGCGATTTGACGAGCGTATTGAGAAATCTCAATACCCATTGTTTGTATACTTTTATCTTTTTTCTTTAATTCATCTAAAAATAATCCTGTGGCAGAGCCGATTTCTAGTATTCGAGCATCTTTTGAAAAAAAATTGTATTGATCTAAAAGAGAAATTTTTCTACGAAAATTCAAACGTTGAACAGCATCAGAAGCTTGGTAATTAATATACTCTTTTCCGTTAAAATAAGTTTCATCATAAACTTGATTAGATAGTTCTGCTAAAGAAAGACTTGACGAAGCCATCCATCCCTCACATTCCAAACAAACGAAAACACCTTCGAGTCCAGGAACTTTTAAGGAAGTCTCAATTTTAGAGCCACAGTTTTGACAGACTTTCTTCATATGACTTGGACATTACTCTAATCTCCGTACAGTGTCTATATATCGGTTTACAAATTATAGGATAACGAATACCAAAATCACTCTAGTTTTACCGCTCCTTCTCGATTATAACGAAGCAATGAAACATATGTTCATTATTGATCATAGCGAATCTGAAATTTGCAAAGAAAGATGCATCGCGCAATTAAAGAGACTATTTCCAGATTCCGAAATCAAACTTGTTCCTTGGAAAAAAATTCTCAATCCCAAAGAAATTCTCAACTACCTTAAAACCCCTTGGGACCTAACCGTTCTATGTACTTACGATTCAAAAAAAACAAGAATACTCCCTTGGTTTCTTGCCCTCTCCTCCCTTCATTTCAAAAGCAAGACTCAACTTTATAGTTGGAAAAGAGATGAATGGATAACTTCGTCGCGATTTACTCGGCTTATTAAATCAATTACTAAAATACTTTCAGATATTTTTCATCTCTCTCAACAAATCATTAAAAGACTATTTTTACTTCAATCGTTTAAAAAGAGAACACTATCTACTGAAAGTATCAACTCCCCTTTCTTTAAAATTCTTTTTCTCCGAGCAGACGCATATGTTGGAATGAAAATAGGTGGATCTGTTGGTCATCTGGCTGGAGTGATCAACTCAATGACGAAAAAAGGTCATCAGGTGGATCTGTTTTCTTCTGATTGCCTCGAAGAGGTCGATTACTCAAAAAACATTACTCTTCATGAATCTCAAGTTTTCCCAGGGTGGAATATCCCCTTGGGAGGTGGAAGTATAAGTACGGATGAGAAAGTAACAAAAAATGCGCTACAAAAATTTGAAATAAAAAAAAATGCCTCACTTATTTACCACAGGTATCATCTCGGCTCATTAGGAGCTATTTTATTAAAAAAGAAATTTAAAATTCCTCTTATTCTTGAATATAACGGCAGCGAAGCATGGATTCGTATGAACTGGGGAACTGGTAAAAGTATTTTTGACCGACTTTTTGTTTCTTTAGAAAATACTACGTTAAAGCATGCCGATGTAATTGTGGTTGTAAGTGATATTCTTAAAGATCAACTCATAGAACGTGGTTTCGATTCAAGTAAAATTATATCCGTCCCAAATGGAGTCGACGAAAATAAATTTGACCCTACGACACTAGAAAAAAAATCCATTTCTCTAAAAAAATCACTCGGACTTGAAGGGAAAAAAGTAATTGGATTTGTGGGAACTTTCGGTCAGTGGCATGGAACCACCTTTTACGCAAACGTAATTAACCAAATAGTAGAAAACTCTCCAGATAGCATTCATTTTCTTATGATAGGAGATGGGGATTTACGATTAGAATTCGAAAATACACTCACTGAAAAAGGCCGCTCATTCATAACACTGACTGGAAGACTTCCACAACAAAGTACCCCTGCATACATGAATCTCTGTGATGCTTTTGTATCCCCTCACATTCCAAATCCGGATGGAACACGTTTTTTTGGAAGTCCAACTAAGCTTTTTGAATATATGGCCTTAGAAAAACCTATTTTTGCTTCTAATTTAGAACAGCTTGGTGAAATTATCGAAGACAGAAAAACTGGAGTTCTCCTTGAACCAAACCATATTGATGAATGGGTCAACGAAATTCTAAACTGGTTAAATCATCCAAATGAGTACTCTCTTCTCGGAAAACAAGCACGACAAGTACTGACCGAAAAATACACTTGGATGGCGCACTGGAATAAAATCGAAGAAAAAATCAAAGAGAGATGTTAGATTTTTTTAATCGAATAACAAAAAAAATTAAAAAAGCCGTGGTACAAATTGAACTCAATAAGAAACTCTGTGCTGCTCCCAAAGCTCCTCTCTGAGGAATCCAGAGGTAATTCAAACCAACATTCAAAATTAAAGCAAAAAAAGTTCCAATAGCAATGGGTTTAGTTTTTTCATTAAAAACCATCATTTGAAATAATACTTGTCCAAAAATTGTAGCGATCCAACCCATCAATAAAAATAAAAGAACATCAGAACTCTCAATGTAAGATGTCCCTAAAGTCAGCTCAATCACCAAGTTTCTCAAAATAATCATTCCAATCACAATCAATACAGAAAGTGCTGCACTCCAAAAAAATTGCTGAATTCTGCGCCTAGATTCTGTCTTCTCTAAACTTCCCATCAGTCTTGGCCCTAAAATGATTCCAAAAAGAGACGGAAGAAGCATCGTCATTCGAGATAATCTAAAATGGGCACTATATCGACCAACTTCCTCTAACGTACTCATTTCTGTTAGCATAAATAAGTCTGACCGCGATAAAAGAACTTGAAACAATGCAGCTAATGATAGTCCAATCGCTATTTTTAAAAATCGATTCACTTCTAAAGAATTTGGCCACGAAAGTTTTCTCAATTCAGGATTCAATTGAAACCATGCAAAAATTGTTGAAAGAAGTGGCGGGATCCAAATAATACTAATTACTCTTAACGGAGAAAGACGGTCGATCCCGAATAAAAAAAACACTAAAAAAAGATTTCCAACTCCAATGATTGCATTCGAAAACGTAACAGCTTTAAATTTCTGTAAGCAAACTAAAAGAGAATTTACATAGGTTTGAAGAAGTAAAAACCCACCTCCCAACAACGAAAGTAGAATCATCTGAGTTGAGATTTTTTTAAAAAAATCTAAATCAAAAAAAAGATCGCTAAAAAAAACTCCAAAAATAAATACAGAAAAAATTAAAAGCCTAGACAAAAGAAGAGAAGTCATTAATCCTGAAAATGCGCTCACCTCCCCTTTTTTATAATACTCAGAACCTAAACGAATCGCCGTTCCATTGAGTCCCAGATCAGAAAGCTCAAGAATAAGAGACACAAAACTTAGACCGACTGCCAATATCCCATAAGGTGCCGCGCCTAACTTCCGAACCAAAAAAATAACCATCAAAAAGGACGACAATCGAGTTAAAGCCTCCCCCAAAAAGACCCAACTCAAATCTTTTATAATTATCTTTGATGTCCAATAACTGAATATTTTTCTCATGAGAATGTTTTTACTTTAACAAAAACCTTTGATTTCACCACCGTTTTTACAATACAGTCGAAAGAACATGAAACCTTCAGTTGCCATTGCCTACCGCGTCTATCCAGGAATCTCTAAAAAGCCGCTCTATTATCCAGACAATAAGCTCAAACTTGTCACACTGGGACTCAAAAGCTTAAAACAAGGACTAAAAGGAGTAAATTTTCATTTCTATGCAATTTTAGATCAGTGTCCAGAGTCCTACGAGTCAGTCATTCTCAAAGAAATGGGAGAAGACAACACAACAATCCTGCAGGCCTCTCCATCTGGAAATGAAGCTACCTTTACTCAACAAATTGAGATTTTACTCAATCAAGACTTTAGTTCCTCTGTCTACTTTGCAGAAGATGATTATCTTTATCTCCCTGAAAGCTTTAAAAAAATGCTCGATTTTCAAAAAAAATTCGAAAAAATCGACTTTATTACCCCTTATAACCACCCCGATTATCTTGACTACGACTTTCAAAAAATTAAAAGAGAAAAAATAGACTACGAAAATATCCAATGGATGACAGTGGCCTCCACTTGTCTCACCTTTTTAACAAGCAAAGATGTTTTAAAAAGAACACAGCAACAACTGAAGACGTATACTCAAGGAAACCCCGACGCTGGAATGTGGTTAACACTTACTCACGAGCACCTTTTTAATCCTTTGAAGTGGATTAAATTTAAAAAGAAAGACTGGGACTCTTTTACTTTTATAGCAAAAGCATGGCAAATGAGTCCAATTCAGATTCTTTTTCAAAAAAAACATCTACTCTGGGCACCCAGCCCTACTCTCGCAACTCACCTGGAAAGTACTCGAATTGCTTCAGAAGTCCCTTGGGATCAATATGCGAAGAAGTGGATGCAGGAAGTTGAGAAAGAAATTCAATGAAATCACCTAAAGTTATTCTCATAATGCTCAACTGGAATGGACATGAAGAAACATTGAATTGTTTGAAGTCTTTAGAACAAAATACCTATCCGAATACAGATCTCATTCTTATTGACAATGGCTCAACGATAGAGAATTTTCAAAAATTACAAAAAAGACTTCCTAAAGGTATTATTCCTCACCGAATTGAAAAAAACCAAGGGTTTGCAGGAGGAATGAACTTCGGACTCCACATTGCTGAAAAAGAAAAGCCTGATTACGTCATCCTTCTGAATAATGACACTGAAGTCCCTCCAAACATGATTGCTACAATGACAGAAATTATGGAAGAACATCCAAAACTTTCTGTTTTGGGTCCAGAGATGTATTCACTTCCTAAAAAAGAAAATGAAACACCCTTAAGTACTGGATCAATCAATTTATGGACTGGAACGACTCCTTTTGAGAAAAAGCATGCAGTTTCTCCATTTGAATCCTGTGACTTTGTTCATGGTTGTTGCTTCATGGTTCGATGGACTACATTTAAGGATATTGGATTCTTAGACGAAGACTATTATGCTTATTACGAAGAAACAGATTTTTGTGTAAAAGTTAAAAAATCAGGAAAAAAACTTGGAGTCACTCCACTTACTCAAATCTATCATGAAGAAAGTGTCAGTACAAAACGTGTAAGCGGTCTCCTTGAATATCTTATGCTCAGAAATAGAATTCTTTTCTTAGAAAAAAATGCTTCTTTTTTTCAAAAAATATTTGGGATTTCTTACTCAGTTTTTATCTATGGAAGCAAAAGAGCTTTAAGAGCTATTCTTTATCGACAATTCAATATTTTACCTATTTTATTGAAAGGGTGTATTGATGGGTTCTTTAAAAAACCCGTTTGGTCCGGTTTTTTTAAAGAATAATTTTTAAATACGAAAACTATAAAAATTTAATTCACCCAACATTTTCAAAAGTACCTCACCGTATTTCAATGTCTTCTTTTAAAGATTTTCGTGAAAAAATTCATACATGAAAATCATTTAAACTCTGTAAGCTTTTTTGTATTTTCTAGTAAATTCTGAGAAAGTCTCATATTCACTTAAGAGGAACTAATAACAGGAATATCTGAACGTTTTTCTGATACTTTAGTCATATTTTTAATTTGAGCTAAACTTAGTTTTTCAATTTTACTTTTTCTTTCTTTTATAAAACATTAATTATAACTAAACTCTATATAACTCGTATCTATACAAGAAATATTTTTAGTAATTAAAAATCAATGTTGAAAAAATTCATATAAACTTGTTAAATAGGTTGCAGTTGATAAAGAGGATAAATGAGAGAAAACCCAGTATTGAATGACATTTTGCAATCTATTTCACTCGGAAAGGTAGAACTTTCGCGTTTTACTTTTCTTGAGCCCATTTCTATCGCACATCTATCAGTAGCCTCAAAACAAAATAATTCTATCATTGATCATTCTGAAAATAGAGGAAATGCCGCTACATTCTTATCTAGACTTAATTTTTTTGACTATATTGAGATTCCAGATATTCACGGTCAAAATATTTACAGTAGCAATAATCTCAATACAATTGAGGTAAATGAAGCCTCAAATTGCAACGAGACAGTATATGAGCGCATACAAATGATACTCGCCAATAGTCCTCAAAAAAATGAAGAAACTATTGATAGACTGGTTGCAGAATTAATAACAAATATAGAAATGTATGCCGAATATGGCGTTGTTGTTGGTCAGGTTATTTCTAGAGTCCTACATTTAGCTTTTGTTGACCGGGGACCAGGAATTGCAACCCACCTTAAAAAATCTAACTCTAAATATTCTTCTTTTTCTGATGGATCTCTCATCCTAGAATCTTTGAAAAAAGGGGTAACCTCTGGTCAAGGAAAAGGATTCGGTCTATGGCAAACACACGAGGTCCTCAGTAGAAACAATGGGTTGTTGAAAATACGTTCCGGAAATCAAATTGTTGATTGCTTGACGGGCAAATGCTATAAGGCTGAGTACCCGTGGTTTGGCACTTCTATTGAATTGCGTTATAATCTAGACAACCCAGTATGCTTTAACGAAATACTTGGAAATCAAAATAACGAGGTTGGTAATGAATTTGGATTTTAAAAACTTTGGTCAAGTTCTCGGTGGGCGTAAGCTGGCTGAAGAAATACGATTGAAGATTGAAAATTCTTTGGAGCCTGTAGTTCTTGATTTTTCAGGTATCCGTACAGTTTCTCATTCATTTGCTGATGAATTAATTGGGAAATTAGCTGAAAATCTCGGACCTGTTGCCTTTAAACAAAAAATTAAAATTATTAATCTTAGTGAGAGTAACAGAAGAGTGTTTACCTTCGTTATATCTGAGCGATCCTCTAAATCAGTAGCTTAAATTAGAGTGATAAACCATTCAATAATAGGACTGATTCTCTTGCAAATCTAAATCAAGGTTAGTCGGATGATCAGAAGTAAGTACTGACGTTGCTCGAGACATTGCTTGAACAATAAACCAGACCCAAAAATTTCTCCGAAAGCCGTAATGACTAAGCTTGTATTTTGACAATGAGAATCTATTTCAGACTCAGAAATAAAACCTGTAGTTTCAACTTCAGACTCAAGACCTAAATCAGAAATTAATTTTTTACATAAATCAAAATAACCCGGGTTTTTTAAAGAATAAATGATCTTTTCCAAACTTATTGAATCACAAGTACGTTAAAGGTTTCATCTGTAGTTACATCTGCTCCATCGGCATTTCGAATTCCAAATCCCATAGATGGTACATTTGAAGCCGCAAAATTTTCATTCACTAAACTCAATTTATTCGTACTGTCTAGAGAGAAAAAATGATGGCCAATAGAATTTGAATTTCCACTACTAAAAATAATAATTGGATCATCATCAGCGACGGGAGTTACTTTCACTGAGATTTCAGAGCTCGAAGGAACATATACATTATACTTTTCTCCGACAACAGGAGCTGAACCATCTTCTTTTTGAATATACCATTCATTTGTCACATTATACCTTACACTGGTATTTGCTAGTACAAATGGACTTCCAATTTCGTATACTGGAGAAACAAAAATATTTGCATTACTATTCCCACTTAAACCCTCTTTTACAAGACTAGCACCAGGAATATTTGCAGAAGACACTTGATGTTCAAACGACAGGCCTTGATTCCCAGGAATCAAAACATTAAATCGAACACCATCATCAAAACTTGTTCCATCAATATTAACAATAACCCATTGAAGTAAAGAAGGGCTAAAATGCACCGCTATAGGATGATCATTCTGAGGTGACAAAGTCCCCATTAAATCTAATTCATCAATTCTTTGGCTTACAATAATTTTAACACTTGGATTTGCTAACTCTGGATAAAGTACCGTATCAAGAACAGTAATATTCGCTGTTGTATTTGAGGCAGTCGTTAGATGTGTAAAAGCTTTTGTTGCCACCACCGCATTTTCTAAATTTTGATTACTGGAATCCGAACTTGATCCCCCACATGCAGTTAAAATAAATAAAATTGAAGTTACTGAAATTTTTTTTATGGCATTCTTCATGACCCACTCCTCACATAGAGATCAGGCCTTCTTTCACCTAATCATTCTCTCTCTACACATACATTTTTAAAAAAAATGCACTCACAGGGAAATGAGATCGCAAATAACGTACCAAAAAAATAATTCTTATCTTATTGTTATTTTGATTTTCTGACTAATATCTGAATAGTAAGTATTCGTATGTCTAACGTTTATGCAAAAATAAAGGTTCCCGTAAATATAGTTGATAAGATCGCGTCATGGAGTCTTTCCCGTCTGACGAGCTCCTGTTAAGATCACAACCGGAAAAAAACGTGCTGCCTCTTTTATTTTGTCTGATATTTTTCTCTTATATTTCATGTAGTGTCAGTAATAAGTAGAAGTGTCCGGTAGGTTTCTTAAGGCAAATG
>CEUZ01044069.1_pt1 | contig 14735 bp, 15 predicted proteins | sample 361511 | NCBI WGS metagenome assembly CEUZ01 (sample SAMEA2622822, study PRJEB7988) | marine metagenome | biome: marine biome (ENVO:00000447); feature: surface water layer (ENVO:00002042); material: "saline water (ENVO:00002010), including plankton (ENVO:xxxxxxxx)" | depth 5 m
TGTGGATGAAATGAAATCTGAATTAGTTTCTTCTAACAGAGGATTGAATAATGCAAAGTGGGTTGAAAAAGTTTCTAAAGGTACAGCTACAAAAGAAGACTTAGTGGGTTGGGCAAGACAACACTATTGGGGGGTAACTTATCATACTAGAAGATTCTTAAGTGTTTGGGTTGGGCGAATTCCTTATGAAATGACCGATGATGTTATCGATAATATTTCAGAAGAAGTACTCGGTACAGAACAAAAAAAATTATTTGGCGGTGAAGGGAAAAGCCATTTAGATTGGTTGTTTCATTTTACAAGGGCCCTGGGTGCACCAGATGAGGTTATTTCTTCGGCAATCCCAAACGCTGATGCTGTGTTATCAGAGAGTCTTTTATTCAATCTGGCCCATCAAAGACCCTGGTATGAGATGATTTTTGGCGCATTAATGGCTATTGAAGAACAAATACCAGAGTCTTATACTAAAGTTGTTAAAGGATTTGAAGACCACTATTCAGATATATTAAAGCCTGATGACTACAAATTTCATACTGTACACATTGTAGTAGATGAAGACCATGGCGGCGGCATGGGAGAAATGGCAGAAAAATATTTGGACACAGAAGAAAAACGAAATAGTGCAAGGGCTGCTTATTTTGCCGGGGCAGAATCAGCTCGAAGATGTTGGGACGCATTTGAAGGTGCTAGTTGGTAAGATTTTCGCATACCTCAAATCATAGAAAAATTCTATGTAAAAATGGTAACATAAAAGGGAGGAAATAATAATGGCAAATATTATACCTGTAGATGAGTTCATTACAGATGAATGGTATCCTGGGTTTAAACCAAAATATGGTCATTCAGCATGGTGTACTGAACCAATTAATACTTTTAAGAAAGAAGATGAAAAGCGTTTCTGGTTCTTAGACTTTCACTGGCCAAAAGGCCTATCGCCTATGGGAATTACATTTCTTGAAGATGGATATTCTTGGTCTACACAAGCCGCAGCCCAAGGACTTCCTCTACCTCCTGGAAAGGGTATTGTACAACGGCTAGGAGGCACGCATGTATATGCTTCAGAAGTACCCGTAACATCAGAGTGGGAGATGGGATTTCGTGGAGCAAGAATCGAAAAAAATCTTCCTCCATTCCTAGAAAATTTTCCAGATATATGGAAAGACCGTGTATGGGAATTGGATATGGGATTGGAATACTTTGAAAATTATGATTCATCAGGAAAATCTATTCAAGAACTGGGACAGAATCTTGTGGATGCTAGAATATTCCATAAACGTGCTTGGGAAATCCATTTTGAAATGATGTACCCATTACTTGCAAACTATCTAGGATTTTACGGAGTTTGTGGCGAGCTTAATATTGATCCTGGTGAAATATCAAAGTTTCTGCAGGGATATGACACAAAAATACTTGAGTGCGACCGTGGTCTTTGGGAACTGACAGATAAAGTAAAATCGGACGGGATTAGTGATTTATTTGAATCCAATGAAGCTGAAAACCTAAAAACCGTTTTGGATAGTGATCCTAGGGCATCATCCTGGATGTCATTATTTAATGATTTTCTTCAAAAATATGGTCACAGGACGGAAGGTATTTCTGATATTAATTTAGCATCTTGGATTGAAGATCCTACATCTCCACTCGGAACAATAAAAACATTCTTAATGAAAGAAGAATCTCATGATTTCGATGCTGCTCAAAAAGCGTCAGTCGAAGAACGAGAAGAATCGATTGAAAATGCCAGATCAAGCCTTACATCAGAAGAACAGGAAAAATTCGATGGTGCTCTTGGCGCATGCCAACACGCAAACTTTGCATGGTGGAATGATGAGCATAATTACTATATTGATCTGCGTGCTACTATTCCTATGCGAAAAGCCTGTCTAGCATTAGGTGAAGCAATGGGCTGTGAGAATAAAGATGATACGCTTTTCTTATTCTATCCTGAACTCATGGAAGTCGTTAATGGTTCAAAATCAATATCAGACTGTAAAGAGATGATTAAAGATAGGCGAGATTATTATGATCATTGGGAAGAAAAACGTCCGAGTATGCCAAAAGTACTTGGTTTTATTCCTGAAGAGGTGGCAGACCCAATAATGATTGAAATTTTTGGGATGCATCACCATTTCTTTAATGCCATGAAGGCAGAAGGACAAGATGTTCAAACACTTACAGGTGTTGCAGCTTCTAAGGGAACTATTACTGGAAAAGCTCGGGTGCTTCATAATGCAGGAGAGTTGCATAAAATTGAGCCTGGAGAAATCCTAGTTTGCGAAGCAACATCACCGAATTGGACCCCAGCTTTCGCTAAAATAGCTGCCTGTGTTTGTGATGGGGGAGGAACTCTAACTCATGCTTCAATAATTAGCCGAGAATACCGAATCCCTTGCGTTGTAGGCGTTGGTTTAGCAACATCAGTTATAAATACGGGTGATGAAATTGAAGTAGACGGCACCAAAGGCATTGTCACGGTTTTCAAAAACCAATAAGCAATAATCGTGGAATATCATTTTATCATCTGGGTAAAAGACCTTGATGATAATTGCGTTTCTCTAGCTGGGTCAAAAGTGGCTCGGCTAGGGGAACTCAAAAGAATGAATTTGCAAGTTCCTGATGGTTTTGCGGTCTCAACAGATGCCTTTAAATTATTTTTAAAGTCCAATAATCTTGAAAATAAAATTGCCGATAAAATTAAATTAATTACTAATGAAGATGACCTGGATCAGGTAAAAACTATCTCCAATAGAATTCGAGACATTATAGAAAAAACTGAAGTTCCTAAAGAAATAAGTCGTGAAGTAAAAAATGCTTATGAAGAACTCTCTTTTAATTGTTTCGATATAAATCTACCTACTGCCGTTCGCTCATCCGCTACAGGAGAAGACAGTGCTGAATCCAGCTTTGCAGGACAATTTGATACCTATTTAGGAGTAACTGGAAAAAAACGTTTAATTAATGCCTTACGGAAATGTTGGTCAAGTATGTTTACTGCACGAGCTCTTTCTTATAGATTGAAAAATGGCTTATCTCATGAAGATAGTCCCATGGCTGTGGGTGTATTAGAGTTAATACATGCCCGAGTTTCTGGTGTCGCTTTTTCTATACATCCAGTAACAGGTTCAAAAGACCGTATGGTTATTGAGGGAAATTGGGGATGGGGAGAATCTGTAGTGCAAGGTGTTGTAACTCCTGATCATATTGAAGTTGGAAAAACAGATCTTCGAATACTTGAACACCAGATTTCTAATAAAAAGATTGTTTCCGCATTTGATTATTCGGAAGGATTGGTTTTTGAACGGAAAATGCCAAAACTATTCCGAGAAGCAGCAATATTAAATGATGAAGAAATCATTGCAATTTGTAGAACTGTAAAATTGATTGAGAAGAAATATGGATATCCAGTCGATGTTGAATGGGTTATAAATAGAAATCGAAAAAAAAATGATCTTATTACTATTGTACAAACACGTCCAGAAACAGTTCACTCCCAAGAAGACCAAAATCAAGCATCACATAAGTGGGATCCAGTTGCTTATGCAAAAAAATACGCATTTAAAAGTTGATCTTTAAAAAATAAATCAATTTGAGTATCATAGTTTAAAATGAAAATCACGAATAAAGTTGCAAATCTATTGTGGCAAGCTGAAAATATTAAACAAGCTATTGATCCAATTACTAAATCATATCCACAATTAGAAATAGAAGATGCTTATGAAATTCAGCTTATAAATATCAAAAGAAAACTTTCATCTGGGAGAAAAATCCAAGGTCATAAAGTAGGATTGTCATCTAAAGCTATGCAGAAAATGATGAATGTAAGTGAACCCGATTATGGCCATTTACTAGATAATTTTTTTTACAAAAACGATAGTGTCATCAATTTAGAAGATTACTTTATTCCAAGGGTGGAAGTAGAAATAGCGTTTATATTAGGAAAGGCACTACCAGCTCCAGGGTGTACAGTTAAAGATGTGATCGAAGCAACAGAGTATGTTCAACCGGCAATTGAATTAATTGATAGCAGAATAAAGAATTGGAATATAAAACTTATAGATACGATTGCTGATAATGCATCTTCTGCTGGTGTAATCCTTGGAGGAGAAAAAACCAATCCCAAATCACGTTCGATTAGGCTTATCGGTGCTAACCTTGAAATAAATGGAAATATTGTTGATACCGGTGCAATGGGTGGAGTATTAAATAATCCTGCATTAGCAGTAGCATGGCTCGCAAACAAAGTCTACCAATATGGAGTTTCTCTAGAAAAAGGACATGTTATTTTACCTGGCTCATGTACAAAAGCATTTGATGTAAATACAGGAGACCATATTATTGCACACTACGATGGTCTGGGAAAAATAGAAGTTAGGTTTTTATAATATATGTCTAAGCATAGTGCAGCAATTGTAGGTTCAGGAAATATTGGTACAGATTTAATGTATAAATTGATTCGATCCAAAGACATTGAACCCCATTATATGATTGGGATTGATCCATATAGCGAAGGCCTTTCCAGAGCCAAAAAATTAGGCCTGGAATCTTCTCATGAGGGTGTCGATTGGCTTTTAAAACAAAATTCGAAGCCAGATTTTATTTTTGAAGCGACTTCAGCTCACGTTCACATAAAGAATGAACAAAAATACAAAAATGCAGGCGTAGTGGCTATTGACCTCACTCCCGCTGCTTGCGGTCCATACGTAATTCCTCCTGTCAATCTAACTCAACATATTTCAGAAAAAAATCTTAATTTGGTAACCTGTGGTGGTCAGGCTACAATTCCTATGGTCCACGCAGTTTCGAGGATTACTGATGTAAATTATGCAGAGATTGTGGCTACTGTAGCATCCAGATCAGCGGGACCAGGAACACGCCAAAATATTGATGAGTTTACTCGGACAACAGCACATGGTGTAGAAATCTTGGGTGGCGCAAATGAAGGAAAAGCTATTATTATTTTAAATCCTGCAGAGCCTCCTCTCATTATGCGAGATACAATCTATTGCTCTATTCCAAATGAATGTGATAAAGAAAGTATAAATCAATCAATTTATATGATGGAAAAGGATGTGCAATCCTATGTCCCTGGGTACAGATTAATTTCGGAGCCACAGTATAGCAAAGATCGTGTTGCAATATTTATTGAAGTGGAAGGAGCTGGAGATTATTTACCTAAATACGCAGGAAATTTGGATATTATGACTGCTTCAGCAATAAAAGTTGGTGAAGAAATATCCAAATCTATGAAAAAATTGATTTCAACATGAGATTCTCAGAAGATATACAGGTTCGTTTAACAGATACATCTCTACGTGATGGATCCCATGCAAAAGCCCATCAGTTCACTGTAGATAATATAAAAAAAGTAGTTACAGCTTTGGATAGTGCGGGTATGCCTGTAATTGAAGTTGCACATGGTGACGGATTAGGTGGCTCTTCCTTTAACTATGGATTTTCGAATGTAAACGAAATGGAATTAATTAAGGTAGCTATTCAATCATCAACAAATTCTAAAATAGCTGCACTAATGCTCCCTGGATTGGGTACTAAGGATGATATTCTTAAATTTAAGGATATAGGTGGCTCTATAATTCGTATTGCTACACACTGTACTGAAGCGGATATTGCTGATCAGCATTTTAGTCTATCCAGAGAATTAGGATTGGAAACCGTTGGTTTTCTAATGATGGCTCATACTGTTAAACCTGAGACCCTTGCAAAACAGGGTAGAATCATGGCCGATTCAGGATGTCAGTGTGTATATGTAGTTGATTCAGCGGGCGCATTGATATTCGAGCAAACCAGCAGACGTGTATCGGCACTTGTTACAGAATTAGGTGATGATGCTCAAGTCGGTTTTCACGGACATCAAAATCTAGGAATAGCTATCGCAAATTCGATATTTGCAATCCGTGCTGGAGCTGTTCAGATTGATGGTAGTACAAGGAGCTTTGGAGCGGGTGCTGGGAATACGCCATTAGAAGCTTTTATTGCGATCTGTGAAAAAATAGATATTAAAACTGGTGTAGATGTACTAAAAATGTTTGATGTAGCAGAAACAGTTGTGAGACCAATAATGGACAGTGAGTGTATAATGGATAGATTGTCACTAATAATGGGATATGCTGGTGTCTATTCCAGCTTTTTAAAACATGCATATAGAGCAGCAGATCAATATAATGTATCCGGAACAGATATCTTATTAGAATGTGGAGAAAGAAAACTTGTAGGTGGTCAGGAAGATCAAATCATACATATAGCAGCTGAACTGGCACAAAAAAAATTGGTACCTCATAATGGTTAGTAATTCTTCAAAATACAAAAAACATATTTTAGTCTGTGTTAAGGAAAGACCAAATGGGCATCCACGTGGTAGCTGTATTGAATTTGGAGGAATGGATATCCGCACTAAATTTGTACAATTAATAAATAAACATAACTTGAAAGGTATTGTTAGGGCATCGAAAAGCGGTTGTTTGGACATTTGTGAAGTCGGGCCAAATGTTGTTATATATCCACAAAATATATGGTATACAGGTGTTACTATAGAAGATGTGGAAGAAATATTTTTATCATCAGTATTAAATGATGAAATCGTAAAAAGGTTAGTTGCGACAGCTGCAACTTGGGGAAAATGGTCATTACTGAGAACAGATTCCATAAAAAAATTGAAAGAGAAAACCTAATGGATTACGAGTATTGGAGTAACTACCTATTCCAGGCACAGCGCAAAGTGATGGCTGTTGAACCAATTACAGATAATGAAAAAGAATTATCAGTTAATGATGGTTATAAAATTCAAAATTTACTATTAGACTATAAATGTAATGATGGAGAAAAAATTATTGGTGCAAAAGCAGGATTAACATCCTTAGCTAAGCAAAAAGCAATGGGAGTGAATGAGCCTGTTTATGGAATAATCACTGATAAAATGAAACTAGAGCCAGATAAAAAAGTGGCATTAGATAATTTTATACATCCACGTATAGAGCCAGAAATCGTATTCATTCTTGGTAAGGATCTTTCTGGTCATAACCTTTCAATTGAAGAGATTTTAGATGCAACTGAATCAATCTGTTGTGGTCTTGAGATTATTGATAGTCGTTATCTTGATTTTCGATTTACTCTTGCAGATGTAGTTGCAGATAATACGTCTGCTTCAGCCTTTATATTGGGCAACCCTATTCCATTAGATGGTTTGAAATTGGATCTATTAGGTTGTCTCCTTGAAATCAATAATGAAGTAGTCGCTACCGCTACAGGAGCCGCAGTGCTAGGCCATCCCGCACATGCAGTTTCTCTATTAGCATCTTGGTTACATAAACAAGGAAAATCATTAAAAAAAGGATGGGTAATACTATCTGGCGGCCTTACCAACGCTTTCCCAATAGAACCAAATAATTATATAAGAGGCTCTTTTGCTCATCTTGGTTCTGTATCTATAAAAATATAAAATAGGAGATAAAATGCCCTTAATTCAAATCAATATGGCTGAAGGAAGAACTGAAGAGCAAAAAAAAAGACTCATGTCCAGTATTACAGAAATAACAGAAAAAGTAATAGGTGCACCTCGAAAATCAATTCGTGTATGGATTAATGAATTCCCAGATACAGATTATATGGCTGAAGGCATGACACTTAAAGAAAAACGTGAACGTTTAAAGATGGAAAATAAATGAAACAGATACCTCACTTTATTAATAATAAATCAACAGAATCAATAGATGGGAAAACATTTGATTCTATAAACCCTTCAACTCAAAAAATTTGGGCCAAAGCATCCCTTGGAAGCAAGTCAGATACAGAGAAAGCTGTGAAGGCAGCTAGAGATGCATTCGATAACGGCCCATGGCCAAAAATGACGGCAAAAGAACGCTCTGTATTTCTTCATAAAATTGCAGATTTGATTGAAAAAAATATAGATGAACTCGCAGAAATTGAAACAACGGATATGGGTAAACCTATCACTCAATCTAGAGGGAAAGACATACCTAGAACTGTTGATAATTTTCGTTTTTTTGCAGATTATATTACTCTTACTGAGGATGAATCTTTTCCAATGTCAAATAACTTCCACATATATACACGCTATGAACCAGTGGGTGTTGTTGCTGCCATTTCTCCATGGAATTTTCCGATTATGCTTGCATCTTGGAAAATTGCGCCTGCCCTAGCGTTTGGTAATACTGTGGTATTAAAACCCGCTGAACAAACTCCTGTATCCTGCTACCGCCTTGCAGAGATAGCTGCAGAAGCAGGTATACCTGAAGGAGTGTTAAATGTTATACATGGATTTGGGCCTGGTAGTGCTGGTGAGTATTTAACCACAAATCCTGACGTAGACCTAGTAACTTTTACAGGAGAATCAAATACAGCAAGAGCTATTCAAAAAGCCGTAGCACCTACTTTAAAAGGTGTGAGTTTTGAATTGGGAGGGAAAGGAGCAAATATAGTATTTGATGATGCAGATATGAGCGAAGCTTTAGATTGGTCCATCCGTGCTGTTTTTACAAATGCGGGCCAGGTCTGTCTAGCTGGATCTAGACTATATGTGCAAGAAAATATTTATGAAGAATTCCTCTCCCGTTTTGTAGAAAAATCTAATCAGATGATAGTTGGAGATCCTACCGATCCAAAAACAGATATCGGACCTCTTGCTTCCAAAGAACATTATGATAAGGTAGCAGGATATTTAGATCTTGAACCTGATGAGAATTTCACCATATATGCAGGGGGGAAAGGAAAAGGGTGGTGGATTAAACCCACTGTGATTACAGATGTCAGTAATGAAATGCGAGTATGTAAAGAAGAGATATTTGGCCCAATAGTAGCGATCCAGCCATTCTCTACAGAAAAAGAAGCGATCAAACTTGCAAATGACACTAAATACGGTTTAAATGCAATGCTTTTCACGGAAAATGTCCGCCGTGCTCACAGAGTCGCCGCAAAACTAAGGGCAGGAACTGTCTGGGTAAATTGTTTTTTTATTCGTGACCTTCGAGCTCCCTTCGGAGGATTCGGTGATTCTGGGATTGGTAGAGAAGGGGGTAAATATAGTAAAGAGTTTTTTACCGAACCCAAAGCTGTCGTAATGAAAATATAGGAGTATTTAGTATGAGTATTTACCGTTTAGGACATGTAGAAGTAAGGGTCCCCGATCTAGAATTAGCATCTGCTTATTATACGGAAGTTCTAGGTTTGATCGAAGTAGCCAGACAAGGTGATAGTGTCTATTTAAAAGGATGGGATGAGCATGATCATCATTCGGTTATTTTAACTTACTCCCCCAGATATGGCGTGGAACATATAGCTTGGAAATGTGATAATATTGATGACCTGCAGTTATATGAAAACAAACTTGAAAAATATGGATGCAGCGTAGAGCGTATACCAGCAGGCGAAGAACTAGCCATGGGTGATGGAATTCGTTTTGAAACTCCATCTGGCCATCATATGGAACTATACCATGAAATGGAAAAAGTAGGAAATGGGCTCCCAAAATTAAACCCCCCTCCTGTTCGCGATGATCTTATAGGCATCGCTCCACCAAGATTGGATCATACTCTTTTACTAGCAGAAAATGTAGGAGACGCTGGGCACTTCATGCAGAAAGCACTGGATTTCCGTATGACAGAACAATTAATAAATGGAGAAGGTCACCAACTTATAGTTTTCTTAGAAAGAAGTCATACGCCTCATGATGTAGCCTTTGCTACTGGAACTGATGGCGGGTTACATCATATTGCTTTCCACTTAGATAGTTGGATGGATGTTGGCAATGCTGCAGATACATTAACTATGAATGGAATTGAGATCGATATAGGCCCAACAAGGCATGGATTGACGAGAGGACACACAATATACTTCTTTGACCCCTGCGGTAACAGGAATGAAGTTTTTTCTGGTGGATATTATGTTGATTCAGATTTCGAGCCAATTACCTGGACCGAGGATCAATTTGGAAAGGCACTATTTTTTTATGAAGGAAAAATAAATGAACAATTTATAAACAGACATACATAATGTCAGAAAAATTCCCAGATACCCGAACAGAAGCTCCAGCCTACTTACAAAGATATTTAGAACGAAAAAAAGGAAACGTAAAAGATTCGGAAATTACAGGAGAATCTCCTACTTGGATTTTACGGGCTCGTAAAAAAGCAAAAGATAGGGCTAATTTGGAAATGAGCATCCCCGATGCTCCGCCAATTCGTTCTGAAGGATATGCCAAAGTAACAGTAAGCCCCAGGGAAATTATATTTCCAGATTCCATTCGAAATAAAATGTCCAGATCTATAGATATTCGCCTGATACGTCATGGTGAAACTCAAGGTTATGGCACTGATTCGGGTTTAACACAACTTGGGAAATGGCAGTCACATAGAAAAGGACAAAATCTTGCACGCGGAATAAAAGACAAGTCAAATATCATCTTGATTCATGCAGATACAGCAAGAGCCAAAGAAACTGCATATGGAATCTTGGAAGGGTTAGTTCAAGGTCTTTCTAGATATAATATCGAAGACATTAATATTTCAGACCCAGTTGTTATGGAAAATTTCCGGAATCTCCAAGTATGGTGTGACGGACAAGAAAAAGATCCAACCAGTGCTTTCCTTAAATATGATACTTTAATGGAAGAATATGAAAGAAAGAAATCTGGAGATCGTCCAGGATGGCTAGATGAGGTGGATAGATTTTGGAAAGTACAAGCTGCGGGGGGCGATCCAATTCAATACTGGTTAAATCAACCATTACAATTTTATGAACCACCTGCAATTGTTGTTAGACGATTCTGGCGTGGAATTATACATTTAATAAAAAGTAACTCGAATAAAAAAGAATTAAGACTATTCATTTGTACACACTCTGGACCAATCCGGGCTGTCGCAACTTCCGCTGTTGGTCATGATCCTGGTGAACCACATAATTTAGAAGATGTTAGGATCCGGGTTTTTAAAAATTTAGAGAATGCACTATTAACATATCGAGGTCGTGCAACGGAAATTGAAATTCCGATTATTAATACTCCTTCATGGTACGATTTAAGGAAAAAAGACTAGATATACACCCTTTTTAATGTAAAATGATTCTTTAATTATTTATTTTGAATAAAATTATATTGATAATATGAAATATTCAGGGCTTATGCTTGATTTTGGCGGAGTTATTTTAAAAACACCTTTTGAAATGCACCGATTGGTAGAAAAAAAACTTGGAATAAAAAACAATACCCTTTCTTGGTATGGCCCCTTTAACCCTGAATCAGATTTACTATGGGAAAAAATGCAGAATGATGAAATTACTGAACAGGAATACTGGATAGAAAAATCAAAAATTATTGGCGACCTTATAAATAAAAAATGGACATTGAGAGACTATATGACGTGCTGTTATCATGGGTTTAATGAAAATGATATCATTCGTGAAGAAGCGGTTACTACAATAAAAAAAATAAAAGACTATGGATATCAAGTAGGAATACTTACTAACGAAATCGAATATTTTCACGGTAAAGATTGGATGGATAACATTCAAATATTAAAAGAAGTCGAATATCTTATTGATGGTTCTATTACTAAATCATTAAAACCATCATCTAAAGCTTATGAAATAGCAATCAAGGCTTCAGGGCTCGACACTAAAGAAATTATTTTTATTGATGATCAACTTCGGAATGTTCATGGTGCAAAAAATATGGGTATGCACTCTATTCATTTCGATGTCAGAAATCCTATGATCGCGTATCAAAAAGCATTAACACTTCTCAAGATTAAATAATGGGAACTGATAATTCTCAAATACAACAGATGGCAGAGAAACTTATAGAGGCTCGATCAAACAAGAAACCTATGTTGCCTTTATCAGAAAAATATAATTTGTCAATGAATGATGCATACAGGGTTCAAAAAATAATCATTGACTCAAAAATTGCTCAAGGAAGAAGAATTATTGGCTGGAAACTAGGTTATACATCACTTGCTATGCGTCATCAGATGAAAGTTAACGAGCCAAACTATGGGCCGCTTTTAGATAACATGATGTTAGATTCGGGGTCTTTCATATCTAGGAATTTGTTACAACCAAGAGTAGAACCCGAGATTGCACTGAGATTTGACAGGAAACTACATATTTCCCATACTTTTAAAGAACTTTTAGACTTCATTAAGAACGCCTACATTTCATTAGAAATTGTAGATTCTATATACAAAGACTATTCATTTAAGATAGAAGATAATACTGCTGATTGTTCTTCTGCAGCACAATTTGTTATTGGCCCGATTATAAATCATGATATATTGGAAGAAGCAAAAATTACTTTTTTAAAAAATGGTCAAACAGTTGATGAGTGTATTGGCTCTGCCGCTTCTGGACACCCGTTAAATGGCATTCTATGGCTTATAAAATGTTTAGAAAAACAAAATTTAACAATTGAGCCTGAACAAATTATTATCACTGGAGGATTAAGTTCTGCAATAAGTATAAAAAATGGTGATCTTATTGAAGCAATCACAGAAGATTCAAAAGTAGTGCAAGTATATGGATAAAAATAAAAAATGGGTTCCGCAAGCATATCTTTTTGATTTTGAGGGGACTCTGGTAACATTTGAATGGAACCTGAAAAAAGGAGTCAATACAGTATTAGAACAAATCAAAGCTATTGGATACTCAAATGATTTATTTGGCAAGAATCCTACTTATGTTGATATCTATAGAGTTGCATCTACTATCATTGAAAAAGAAAATAAATCAAATGTAATGAATGTTGTTTCTAATATTTTTGATCATTTTGATGATGATGCTTTATCTAGATGGGAATTATATAAAGATACTAAACGGACGCTTAGAAAATTAAAAGATAATGATCATACTTTAGGCCTAGTAACAAATGTTGGAGAAAAAGCAATTAAGTCTGCTTTAAAAAAACTAGACCTTAATAATATATTTAAAATTATTATAACCCGAAATCATGTCACCCGATTAAAACCAAATCCAGAAGGATTGATTATTGCAGCAAATTTGCTAAATACTGATCCAAAATCAATATTATTTACAGGTGACTCCTATGATGACCTAGGAGCAGCCAAAGCAGCCAATATGAAAAGTTGTTATCTTAGAGGTGGCCAGGATAAAATCAATTCTGATGATATTATTCAACCAGATTTTGTCATTAAAAATCTTGATGATTTATTTAATTATAATTTTTAAAAGGTGGTCAGAAAAAGAATAATTAATTTGATAAAAAATATCAAATGACCTCATTCCCATCAACTAGAAAACATTCAATTCTAGCATTTCTTTATTGAAGCCTAACCAAGAATAATTAATTCCATGAAATTTTTATTAAGAATTAGATAAATTTGTAGAATTACTCTATAATCTCTGAAAGTTTTAATCAATTATTTTTCGTGATATACAGAAATTCCCATTCATTTGCCAAAAAACTGGATCAGTTGGATCCATTGAAAGAGTATAGAGAAAAATTTCATTACCCTAAGAATAAAAATAATAATAACATAATCTATTTTACTGGAAACTCCCTTGGTCTTCAGCCCAAATCAGTTCGGAATTTTGTTGAGAAGGAACTGCATATCTGGGAGAAAAAAGGATTATTTGGCCATTATAGTCGTTGGATTAGTTTCCATGAAAAACTCATTGAAAATACGGCTAACCTTGTTGGAGCTGAACCTTCTGAAGTAGTAGTAATGAATGCTTTAACAGTTAATATACATTTCCTGCTAGTTTCATTTTATAAACCCAATAAGGTAAGGAAAAAAATTATGATTGAAAAAGGAGCATTCCCATCCGATCAATATGCCATAAAATCTCAAATAGATTTTCATGGATTCTCTCCACAAGATACATTAATTGAATTAAGCCCACGAGAAGGTGAATATATACTTAGAACAGAAGATATTATAAAATCAATAAAAGAAGAAGGTCAAGAATTAGCAACTATTATTTTTGGCAACCCCAATTATTATACAGGGCAATTTTTTGATATAGAATCCATTACAAAGGCTGGTCATTCTGTAGGTGCATTTGTCGGATTTGATCTTGCTCATGCAACTGGAAATCTAGAAATGAAACTCAATGATTGGGATGTAGATTTTGCAGCCTGGTGTTCTTATAAGTATTTGTGCGCGGGACCAGGTGCCCCAGGCGGTATATTTATTCATAAAAATCACCATGACTGGAAAAAAAGCAGGCTAACGGGTTGGTGGGGGCAAAACAAAGAGACTAGATTTGATATGGGTTCTGATTTTGACCCAATTAAAACTGCTGAAGGTTGGCAGGTAAGTAATTCTCCTGTTTTGGGTATGGCTCCATTATTGGCATCTATGGAGATATTTAATGAAGTAGGGATGACTGCTATTCGAAAAAAAAGCGAAAAGTTAACAGGTTTTTTAGAGCATTTAATTATAAATATTTTACCAGATGTAAAAATTATTACTCCTAATAATATTGCAGAAAGAGGATGCCAATTATCACTTGTGGTGCCTGGCGGTAAAACAATCTTTGAACAGCTATCGAATAAAGGCATTGTATGCGATTGGAGAAATCCAGATGTAATACGTGTTGCACCACATCCATTATTCAACCGCTATGGTGAAGTATATAATTTCGTTATGATACTAAAACAAATTCTGTATAAATAATAAACTCCCTAATGAAACTATGAATACATTTTTCTGCATTCTTTAAAGGGAAAAAATATATCAATAATTATAAAT
>CEUZ01216156.1_pt1 | contig 14724 bp, 12 predicted proteins | sample 361511 | NCBI WGS metagenome assembly CEUZ01 (sample SAMEA2622822, study PRJEB7988) | marine metagenome | biome: marine biome (ENVO:00000447); feature: surface water layer (ENVO:00002042); material: "saline water (ENVO:00002010), including plankton (ENVO:xxxxxxxx)" | depth 5 m
GAATTAAACTATATAAGTAAATTAAATAAAAAAATAAACCTTATTTACAGAAACTACGAAAAACCAATAAATTTTGCATTACTCATTAATTTAAGAAACTACTGTAAAAGTAATAATATTAAATTATATTTTTCAAATAATCTTAAAATTGCTAAAAAATATAATTTAGATGGTGTTTATATCCCTTCATTTAATAAAAAAATCATTATTTCAAAGAGAAATTTGAAAAAAAATTTTAAAATTCTTGGATCAGCACATAATATTAAAGAAATTAGACAAAAAGAAATGCAAAATGTTGAATATATTTTCTATTCTCCAATTTTTAAAAATAAAGGAAATAATAAAAAAATTTACATATATAATTTATCTAAGATTATGAAATTAACTAATAGAAAGATTGTTGCTTTAGGAGGTATAAACAATAATAATATAAAAAAACTTAAGTTAGTGAATTGCAGCAGATTTGCATATATATCAAATATTATTAATTAAAATGCAAACATTAGAAAAAATAATTAATAAACTAAATCCAGAATTAAATGATGGAAACTTTGAGTATGTTTTAAAAGAATGTCTTAAATTAAAAGAAACTTATCCAAAAAGTTCCTTTCTTGATAATTATATAGGCCTACTTTATAAATCTTTAGGGCAATTAGATAAGGCTGAAGAATTTTTTCATAGTTCATTAAAAATTAATAATAATAATTTTGCAGCATTAAATAATCTTGCAAATACGTATAAAGTAAATAACAAAATTAAAGAAGCAATTGAATATTATCATAAAGCACTAAATCTTAAGCCAGATTATGTGCAATGTCTTATAAATTATGGACAATTAAAATTAAAATTAAATAATCATGAGGGAGCCATAGAATTATTTTTGAAGTCTATAGATTTGGATCCTAAAAAAAAAGGTACATGGATGGCAAATTTTAACTTGGCAACTGCTTATATGCAACTTAATGATAAATCTAACGGAATAAAGTATGTACATAAAACCTTGGAATTAAATCCTGATTTCGCATTTGCTGATAAATTAATTTCAAATATTACAGACTATAACAAAAATGATGATCATCTTTATGACGTAAAATCAAAAATAGATCAGACTAAATCAAATATTAATAAAGGCATTTATCATTTTATATTAGGTAAGGCCTATGAAGATAAAAAAGATTATGCAGAATCAATAAAAAATATTTTAAAAGCTAATCAAATTTTAAAGAAAAGCCTAAAATATAAAGTTGAAACACAGATAGAAAATATACAAAAAGTTACAGAAACTTTTAAAAATATTGATTTTAAAAAATATCAAAGTAATGAAAATAAAAATGAAAAGTTTATATTTATAGTAGGCATGCCAAGATCTGGAACTAGTTTGGTTGAACAGATATTATCTGCACATACTGAAACTTTTGGAGCAGGAGAAACTACTATTCTTGAAAATATATTGAAAAAAGAGTTTTATACGGAAAAGTTTGACATAAATAATAGTAATCTAATTAAAAAGATAACTTTGAATTATAGGAAAAATATGTCCTTTTTTAATACTGAAAAAATAATTATAGATAAATCTTTGTTAAATTTTATATGGATAGGTTTTATTAAAATACTATATCCAAATTCTTATGTGATTAATGTAGTAAGAGATCCATTTGAAAATTGTATATCTTGTTTTAAGAATTATTTTGAAGGAGGTTTACCTTTTACTTATGATCAAAAAGATTTAGCAATATTTTATAAAAATTATATTCGAACAGTGAATTTTTGGAAAGGTAAATTGGGTTCGTTTATATATGAAATCAAGTATGAAAATTTAATTGAAAATTCAAAAAATGAAATAGAAAAATTACTCAAATTTTGTGATTTAAAATATGAGGATAATTGTTTAAATTTTCATAATAATAAAAATCCAGTTAAAACTTTAAGTATGATCCAGGTTAGGCAGCCAATTTATAAAAGCTCTTTAAATTTAAGTAAAAAATTTGATTATAAAAAAGAATTCTCAGAGCTATACAATGAATTAAATAAAACCCCATAAAAAAAAGGCCCCGATTTCTCGAGGCCTTTTAAATATTATATTCTTTAAGTATTAGAACGATAATTTAACAGAAAGTTCCATATTTTCGTCTGTAATACCTGTAACTCCGTTTACGTTATCAGCTTCAGAAACAGCTATTCTAAATGATGCTGATCCCATTGTGTAAGCAGCGTTAATGTTAGTTGAATCTTCAGTAACATTTGTGCTTGAAGGAGCATCATCCTCGTTGTCAGCTTGGTTGAAAGAAACTGAAAGGTTTTCGTTTACAGCAAAAGCTATACCAAATTCCTCAACATTGTTTCCGTTTTCACCAGCTCCACCAGTCTGTACTTCTGACATTTGATAACCTACAGAAAGACCACCATTAACATAGTTAACAGCCAAAGTCATTTCTTCATCATCATTAGCTGCGGCAGTAGACATGTCTTCAGTTTTAGAAGAACCATATGCTAGTGTTAGTCCATCAATTAATGTAGGCGCGTAAGTTATTGCGTAGTTAACGTTAGATGAATTTTCCCCTGCACCAGATACTCCACCAGCTTGTGCGCTAGCAGATGAAACACTTGGGTGATATTGTAAAGATAGCGATAATCCACCGAAAGATGGAGATGCATAACCTAAAGCACTCGTGTTTCCAGCACCGTCTAATGAGTTACCTGATCCTGATACTCCGTGACCAGCTTCTTCATAAGCAGTTGGAACTTCATTTTTTAACGTAGTTATACCAGCGATACCAACACCTTGGTCAAATGAGAACGTACCTAAGTCACCCATAGTAATTGAAAGTGAGTTAGAGTCTGTTGCTAAATCTTGACCAACTGTTGCAGAAAACACTGAATAAGACCATCCATTGTCCATTTCACCTGTACCTGTAAAAGATATTACGTGAGATAAACCAAATGGGTTACCAGTGTCATCAGTTGTACCACCAGAGTTTGCGTAAGTAAATTCACCTGAGCCACCCACTGTAATGTCTGCAGAAGCAGAAAACATTGCTAGAGAACCAGCTAAAGCTGAAAGTCCTACTTTTTTTAGTTTGTCCATAATTTTCTCCTTTATTCTTAATAATTATTATGAATTGGTCGATTTTTATCAGATTTAGAACAAACTTGTTTCTAAAGTTATTTAAATACCTTATTTTTTTTAATTTATGTGATAAATTTACAACATTAAATTTCTTAATAAATTGGCCAATATTTAATAATTTTAGACGTTTTTTATTTATTTTTGAAAAAATAGCCTTACAAATCAATCTAGGCTTTAATCAAAAGGATATTTTGTGAATAAATTAGTAAAAATTCAAAGTTTTTTAATATTTGTATTAATTATTTTAAATTCATGTGGAATTTATCGTCCAGTCGATAGTAGGGAAATACCTGTTAATGAAGCTGAAAGAGTAAAAAAAAATATTGAAGAAGGTAGAGGAATAAGATTAGGAAATGGATCTAAAAAAGGAGGCGACTTTCAATTTGCTTCTTCAAATCCCATGTGGCGTGCATCACTAGAAACTCTTGATTTTTTACCTTTAGCAAATGCTGACTATAGCGGTGGAATAATTATTTCTGATTGGTATTCACCTGATGAAAATAAAAATGAATCAATCAAAATAACTGTAAGGTTTTTAAGTAACGAAATCAGACCAGATGGGATTGAGGTAATTATTTTTAGAAAAAATTGTAAAATTTATGAAAATTGTAAAGTAATCAATTCCAGCAGCAACATTGGAAATGAAATAAAATTAGCTATTATTAAAAGAGCAGTGGAAATTGAGAGAGTTGATGCAAAAAATAGACCTTATAAGAGAGGCATTGTATTTGATAGTGAAGGTAAGAGAAAAAATTAATTTAAAAAAAATAATGTAGTTTCTACTTATAAATTTAATTTTTAATGGAGAGATATAATTTTAAAGTTTCTGAAGACAAGTGGCAAAAAAAATGGGAAAAAAATAAATCTTACAAGACTAATTTAGATTTTAATAAAAAAAAATTTTACTGCCTAGAGATGTTTCCTTATCCGTCTGGGAAAATACATATGGGCCATGTAAGAAATTATACTATTGGGGACGTCTTAGCTAGATACAAATCCATGAATGGGTTTAATGTATTACATCCTATGGGCTGGGATTCTTTTGGTATGCCTGCAGAAAATGCTGCTAGAGAGAATAAATTAGACCCAAAAATTTGGACTGAAAATAATATTTCAGTTATGAAAACACAACTGAAAAAACTTGGTCTATCTTTAGATTGGGATAGAGAAATTTCAACATGCGCACCAGAATACTATAAACATCAGCAAGCATTTTTCTTAGATCTATACGACAAAGGACTAGTTTATAGAAAAGAAAATTATGTAAATTGGGATCCTGTTGATGAAACTGTTTTAGCTAATGAACAGGTAATTAATGGAAGAGGTTGGAGATCTGGAGCTATTGTAAAAAGAAAAAAATTAAATCAATGGTTTTTTAATATTTCTAAATTTTCAAAAGAATTACTTTTAGGATTAGAAAAATTAGATAAATGGCCCCAAAAAGTAAAAACAATGCAAAAAAACTGGATAGGAAAATCTTTTGGTTGTGAAATAGACTTTAAAATTGAAGGTAGTAAAAATATTAGTGAAATAAAATGTTTTACCACTAGGCCTGACACTCTTTTCGGCTTTTCATTTTTAGCGCTATCTGTAGACCACCCTCTAGCTAATTTATATGAGCAAGATGATAAATTTAATAAATTTAAAGAAGAATGTAATAAGACAGGTACCACAGAAGAATCTATTGCAAGTGCTGATAAACTTGGATTTAAAACAGATTTAATTGCAATAAATCCTTTAGATAATTCAATTAAAGTCCCGGTTTATTTTGCGAATTTTGTTTTAATGGATTATGGATTTGGTGCTGTTTTTGGATGTCCAGCTCATGACCAAAGGGATTTTGACTTTGCAAAAAAATATAATTTAAAAATAAATTGGGTAGTAAAACCAAAAGATGGTAAAAAATATTTTAGCTCTGAAGAAGCTTATACGGGACCAGGAATAATTTTTAATTCAAAATTTTTAGATGGTTTAAAAGCACCAGAAGAGTCAATTATTAAAACAATTGAATATTTAGAAAAAAATAATTTAGGAAAAAAAAAAATTAATTTTAGATTAAAAGATTGGGGAGTATCAAGGCAAAGATATTGGGGTTGTCCAATTCCAATAGCTTATGATGAAAAAAATGAAGCAGTTAAAATACCAAGAAATAAATTGCCTGTTTTATTGCCTAAAAATGTAAATCTAGATTTCAAAGGCAATCCCTTAAATAGCAATAAAGAATGGAAAGAAATTGAAATGAATGGAAAAAAACTCACTAGAGAGACGGATACTCTTGATACTTTTGTAGATTCATCTTGGTATTTTTTAAGATTTTGTTCTGCAAAAAAAAAAGATGGAGGATTTGACCAAAAAGAAATTGATTATTGGTTGCCAGTCGATCAATATATTGGAGGGGTAGAACATGCAATTCTTCATCTTTTATATTCTCGTTTTTTTATGCATGCAATTTCTTATAAAAATGAAAAATTTAAACTCAAAGAGCCTTTTGAGGGCTTGTTTACTCAAGGGATGGTTTGCCATGAAACCTATAAGGATAAAAATAACAACTGGGTAAGTCCTTCTGATGTATTTTCAGAAGATGGGAAAAATTATTATCTAAAAAAAAATACAAAAGAAAAAGTTTTAGTAGGATCTTCAGAGTCTATGTCAAAATCAAAAAAAAATACAATTGACCCAGAAACAATTATTAAAAATTATGGAGCAGATTCTGTAAGATTATTTATATTATCAGATAGTCCACCAGAAAAAGATGTACAGTGGTCTGAACAAGGAATGCAGGCTTCATACAAATTTATACAAAAACTTTGGTTACTTCACCAAAAAATAATTAAAAAAATTAAAGAAAATAATAAAAATTTAAATTCTGAAATAAACTTAAAAGAGTTTACTAATCAATTAATTAACAAAATTACTACTAATATAGATCGTTTTCATTATAATGTTATTATTGCCAACTTCTATGAAATGTATAATTTTTTAATTAAAAATATCGATAAAAAAATTGACTCAAAAGAATTAAAAGAAAATTATATAAAAATATTAAAATTATTAATTCCATTTATTCCACATTTTGCAAACGAATGTTTAAACCAAATTGCGAAAGATGAAGATCATTTTTGGCCAGAAGTGGATAAAAAATATCTTGTTTCTAAGTTTGTTAATATAGTTGTTCAAATTAATGGGAAGAAAAAAGATCTAATTAAAACAACTGTAGATTTAAGTGAGGATAAATTGTTAAAAGAAATTAAAAAAAGTGATAAAATAAATAAATATCTAGTAAATAATAAAATTATAAAAAAAATATTTATTCCAAATAGATTGATAAACTTGATTATAAAATGAAAAGAATACTAATTGTTTTTATATTTATTTTTCTAAACTCTTGTGACTATAAGCCAATTTATAGCACTGTAAATTCTAAATTTAAAATAAATGATATTGAAATAACAGGAAATAAAAAAGTAAACAAATTGATGCTAAGACAAATATCTAAATTAAAAAATAATACAAGTGGATTAATTTATGACTTAGAAATTTTTACATCAAGACAAATAAATTCAATATCAAAAGATGAAAAAGGAAATACTAAAATTTTAGAAATGATTATTTCATCTGATATTAATTTAAAAAAAAATAATTCTACAATAAAAAAATATAGTTTCTCTGAAAATTTCACATATGATAATAATTCAAATAAATTTGAATTAAGTCAGTATGAAAAAAATATAGAATATGAAATAGTAACTAAAATAGTCCAAAACTTAATTTTGGCTATAGGAACACTATAATGATAATTAAATCTTACGAAGCTAATAAATTAGATATACAAATAACAAATTGTATTTTGCTATATGGAGATAATGAAGGTTTTAAAAATCAAGTAATTATAGAAAATGTCATAAATAAAAATAAAGATAAAAAAGTTGAAAAATATGAAGAAAATGAAATTTTTAACAATTATGAAAATATAATTTCAGGGTTATTAAATAAATCATTTTTTGATGTAAAAAAAATTATTATTATAACAAGAGTTTCAGATAAAATTTTAAAATTTGTTGAGGAATTTTTTGTAAAAAATATAGAAGATACAACTTTGATAATTAATTCAAAAAGTTTAGAAAAAAAATCAAAACTTAGAAATTTCTTTGAAAAAGATAAAAGAACAATATGCATTCCATTCTATGCAGATGAAATTAATACTTTAAACACAATTGCAACTAGTTTTTTTAAAAAATTAAAAATTCCTATCTCAAGAGAAACAATAAATATTATTACTGAAAGATGTAATGGTGATAGAAACAATTTAAATAATGAGTTAGAAAAAATAAGAGCTTTCTTAAATGATAAATCAAATATTTCGTTGGATGAAATAAAAACAATAACTAATCTAGCAGAAAACTATAGTATTTCTGATCTTGCAGATACATGTTTGTCAAAAAATGTAAAGAGAACAATAAAAATTCTTAATGAAAATAATTTTTCTGATCAAGATTGTATACAAATAATTAGAACGATACTTTACAAATCGAAAAGAGTATTAAAAATTAAAAATATTTGTGATAAAGGGAAAAATTTAGATGAAGCAATATCTGAATATAGACCTACAATATTTTGGAAAGATAAACAAATGGTAAAAAACCAAATTTTAGCTTGGAAAAAAAATGAGGCTGAAAAACTTATAATAGATATTAGTAATATAGAATTATTAGTAAAAAAAAATTCATTCAATTCTGTAAATATAATTTCCGATTTTATTTTAAATACTTCAAATAATTTTAGTAATTCGCCTTAATAACCATTATTAATCTATTAAGTTGATCTAAATCTTTGTATTCAAATGTTAGATAACCTGAATTATTTTTTTTATTTTTAATAAAAGTTTTTATACCAATTTTATTTTGGAGGTTTTCTTCTAAATCCTTTAAATTAGGATCTTTGTTTCTAAAGCTATATTTACTTTTCCCTTTTAAGGATCTCACTAAAGTTTCTGTTTGCCTAACTGATAAATTTTTATCTATTATTTTTTTTGCAAGGATAGTGCAATTGTCCAGTCCTACTAAAATTTTTGCATGTCCCTGAGATAATTTTTCTTGTTCAATAAATGAAGTAACTTCGATCGGTAAAGTCAAAAGTCTTAAGCAATTAGTAATATGTGCTCTACTTTTGCCAATAAATTTTGCAACTTTTTCATGATCATAAGCAAATTCATCAATTAATCTTTTATAGCCATTAGCTTCTTCAATAGGATTTAAATCACTCCTTTGAACATTTTCAACTATTGCAAATTCCAAAGATTTTAAATCATCAGCTTCGATGACAACAGCTGGCACTTCGTGAAGTCCAGCATTTTGAGCTGCGAGCCACCTTCTTTCTCCAGCAATTATTTCGTACTTGCTATCGTGGATTTTAGACCTTCTTACAACAATAGGCTGGATTATTCCTCTTTCTTTAATAGAATTTGTTAATTCCTCTAAACTTATTTTATCAAATTTTTTTCTTGGTTGGTATTTATTTCTAATTATAGAGCCTATAGGTAACTTATTATTTTTTAAACTTGGACCAGAATCTCCAATAAGCGACGACAGTCCTCTACCCAAACCTCTTTTTAAAGGATTATTCATTATGCTGCACTCTCCATAATTTTTTCTTGATTTAAAAATTCATCTGTAAAGTTAAAGTATGATTTGCTACCTGGGCAATTTTTATCATATAATAATACTGGTACACCATGAGATGGAGCTTCGGAAAGTCTTACATTTCTGGGTACTACAGTTTGATATACTTTATCCTTAAAAAATTCTCTTGCCTCTTTTTCAACCTGGCTGGAAAGCTTATTACGCTTATCATACATAGTAAGAAGAATACCTTTTATCATAAGCTCTGGATTAAGGTTATTTTTAATTCTATCTATAGTTTTCATGAGCTGGGTTATACCTTCTAAAGCAAAAAATTCAGTTTGCAGAGGCACAACGAGAGAATTAGAAGATACTAATGCCATGATTGTTAATAAACTGAGCGATGGAGGACAGTCAATTAATACATAATCATATGATGCGTTAGAATCCTTTAAATATGCCATTATTTGATCTTTCAAAATAAAGGCTCTTCGGTTATCACCTGCCGTTTCTACCTCTAGTCCAGATAAATCTACATTTGATGTAACCAAATCTAAATTTTCAATTTTAGTTTTACATATTACATCGTAAATATTTCTTGTGCCATTAAGAACACTATAAATTGTTTTATCTGAGCTTTCGGTATTTGATAGCCCAAGCCCTGTTGTAGCATTTCCTTGTGGGTCTAAATCAATTACTAAAATTTTTTTTCCTTTTATTGCTAGACCAGCTGCAAGATTTATCACGGTAGTAGTTTTACCAACACCCCCTTTTTGATTTATTATTGATAAAATTTTTTCATTCATATTTTTTTTAAATTACTTATTTTTATTAAAATAGAATCCTCACTAGTTAAACTCTTCTTTTCTTCATACTTAAATTGCCATTTCATAATAGACTCTTTTAGAATTTCTTTTCTATTTCTCCCCAAGTATAAAATTATATTTTTAAATTTTTTAAAATTTTTATCAGCCAGTTCCAATATTATTGGAAGTGGTTTAAAAGCCCTCGCTACAATTAAATCTGTTTTTAAATTTTTTTCTTCAAAAATGTCTTTTTGAAAAATTTTAGTTTTAAGACTGAATTTTTTTGATACTTCTTTTAAAAAATTACTTTTGTGATAACTTTTTTCGTATAAATGAAACTCCATATCTGATTTTCTATGCTTCATTATAATTGCAAGCACAATTCCAGGAAGTCCTGACCCTGAGCCTATATCAATGCATAGTTTATCATTTATATCAATAAAATCAATTATTTGTGCACTATCTATAATGTGCCTTTCTCTAGAAATTAGTTCTGATTTACTACTAATCAAGTTAATATCTTTATTTCTTTCTAGAATTAACGATCTGAACTCCTCTAACTCTGGAAATGTTTCACGTGAAACGTTTAGAGGTTCCAATTTTGAATATTCTATTATGTTCGAATCAATCAAGCTATATGCTTAATAGACTTTCTTTTGACATGTGACAACAAAATATATGCAGCTGCAGGGGTTATACCGTCTATTCTTAAAGCTTGACCCATAGTTCTTGGTTTAATTTGCTTAAATTTTGATTTTACCTCATTTGAAAGACCACTTAAATCGTCATAATTAACGTTATCAGGAATTTTAAGATTTTCATCTCTTTTAAATGCTAAAATATCTGCATTTTGCTTGGTCAAATAACCTCTATAGTGAGCGTTAATTTCTATCTGATCATCAATTTCTTTTGAAATATTAGGTATTTGAGGCCATATTACGCGTATTTTAGGCATATTTACATCTTTTTGACCCAGTATTTGATAAGCATTTCTTGATATTCCATCTTTTGCAATATTAATTCCATATTTTGCAACTTTAGATGGGGTTATAGAAAGTTTTTCCATTTTATTTGATATAAAAGATAGATTTTTTGATTTTTCAAAGAATATTCGTGCCCTTTTTTGAGAAACAACCCCAATATCAATACCTTTTTGAGTTAGCCTAAGGTCAGCATTATCAGCTCTTAGAGTAAGTCTATATTCGGCTCTAGAGGTAAACATCCTATATGGTTCAGCCACACCTTTTGTAACAAGATCGTCAATCATAACGCCAATATATGCTTCTGATCGGTCTAATATAAATGGCTCTTGACCTTTAAATGATAAGGCCGCATTGATACCTGCTACCAGTCCTTGTGCGGCAGCTTCCTCATACCCTGTGGTACCGTTAATTTGACCTGCTAGGTACAAATTCTGTATTTTTTTGGTTTCCAATGTTAAAAACAATTCTCTAGGATCTACATAATCGTATTCTATTGCATATCCAGGCCTTATAATAGTAACATTCTCTAAACCTTTGATTTTACTACATATTTCTTGTTGCACATCAGCTGGTAGAGATGTAGATATTCCATTTGGGTAGACAGTATTATCATTTAAGCCTTCTGGTTCTAGAAATATTTGATGCCTTTGTTTTTCAGAGAATTTTACTACTTTATCTTCGATTGATGGACAATATCTTGGTCCTACTCCTTTAATACTTCCAGAGTACATAGCACTACGCTTTATATTTTTACAAATGATCTTGTGTACTTCGTTGTTGGTGTATGTCATTCGACATGACACTTGTTTATTTAAATTTTTATTAGTTAGAAAAGAAAAAAAATAAGGATCATCATCAGCATACTGTTCTTCTAGATTATCAAAATTAATAGTTTTAGAATCTAATCTTGGGGGCGTACCAGTTTTTAATCTTCCAATCTTAAAATTATTTTTATTAAGTTGATCGCTCAAACCAGTCGTAGGTTTTTCATTATATCTACCTGCAGGAATTTTTTTATCACCTATATGTATCAAACCATTCAAAAAAGTGCCTGTTGTCAATATTAGCTTTGTAGATGTAAATTTTTTTCCAGACTTAGTAATAAATCCATATATCTTGTTCTTATCAAATATGAATTGTATTACAGACTCTGAAAAAATCGTTAAATTACAGTAGTTTAGCAGTTTTTCCTGCATATATTTCTTATATAGCGACCTATCACTTTGTGTTCTTGGTCCTCTTACGGCAGGGCCTCTGCTTCTGTTCAACAGCCTAAATTGTATACCAGATTTATCAGCAACATCAGCCATAACGCCATCTAATGCATCTATTTCTCTTACCAGATGTCCTTTCCCTAATCCTCCTATTGCAGGATTACATGACATTTCTCCGATAGTTTCAACACTGTGAGTAAATAGCGCTGTTCTAACTCCTAGACGTGCGGAAGCTGCAGCTGCTTCACAACCAGCATGACCTCCGCCTATTACTACTACATCAAATGTTTTATCATTTTGCATGATATAAACTTATATTTCATATAAATATTTACAAGTAATCTATATTGAGTTCAAATAAGCTACATTTACCAACAAAAAGTACATAAAAAAGTCGAAAAATGCAGGTAAATCTTTAATTATTTACCAATGCAAAAATCGTTGAAAATACTACCTAATATCTCCTCAACATCTACATTACCTACTATCATGCCTAAATGTCTTGTTGCTAACCTAATGTCTTCTGCAGCTTTATCAAAATCATCTGAATTTCTTTTGGTTTCAAAATTTTCTAGATGATAAACACATTGTTCTAAATGTTGTCTGTGTCTTTCTCTAGTAATTAAAATTTGTTCTGAATTAATAAATTTATTTTTTAATTTATTTTTAATCTCAATAATTAATTGGTTAATATTTTTTTCTTCTTTAATTGAAATAAAAATTGGATTGTACTTTTTAAAATCTTTTTTATTTATATTAATTCTTAAATCACATTTATTTACTACTATTATTGATTTTTCTGATATTATATTGTCTAAAAACCTAGTAAAATCAGTACTTTTTACATCTACAATCACTATATTTAAGTCTGCATCTGCTGCTTTTTTAAGGGCTAATCTTATACCCTTTTTTTCTATTTCATCTTTCGATTTTCTAATACCGGCAGTATCAGAAACAACTACAGGAAAGCCATCAATATTCAAATGAGTTTCTATAACATCTCGAGTGGTCCCAGCGATTTCTGAAACTATTGCAACTTCTCTTCTTGATAAATAATTTAGCAGGCTAGATTTACCTGCATTAGTTGGTCCTACTATTGCAATTTTAAAACCTTCTCTAACTCTTTCACCTACTTTTTGATCTTCTAAAGTTTTTTTAATTTCTGATTTAATTTTAAGGCAATCATTCTTTATATTTTTTAAAATATCTTTTGGTAAATTATCTTCTGGAAAATCAATTTTAGCTTCTACATTGGATAAAATTTTTATTAATCCACTTCTCCATTTTTCAAATTTCTTGTTACTTTCACCAGACATTATTTTTATAGCTTGTTTTCTTTGAATTTCAGTTTCAGATGCAATTAGATCACCTATACTTTCAGCTTTAAGTAAATTTATTTTATTATTTTGAAATGCTAGCTTAGTAAACTCACCTGGCTCGGCTAATCTGCAATTTTCAATCTTGGAAATTGATTTTTGGATTTCTAATACTACTGCTCTGCTTCCATGGACATGAAATTCTACCATATCCTCACCTGTGTAGCTCTCTGGCCCAGGAAACCACAATATTATCCCTTCATCAATAAGCTCATTAGTATTGATATTGTTGATTTTTTTGAGTGTTGCTGTTCTAGGTCTTGGAAAACTACCTTTTATTAATTTTTTTATTATATTTTTTGATTGAGGGCCTGAAACTCTTATTACAGCCACACCAGCCAAGCCAGAACCTGATGAAAGTGCATAAATTGTCATATTATATTATATTCTCTTTAATTAATTTTTATATGATATACATAGTTATTAAAAATCATTCAGTTATTTTGTCAATACTATTAAAAAATGATCCTATGGCTAGCATCATATCCTAAAAGTGGAAATACTTGGGTCCGGGCTTTTTTAACTAACTATTTTTCTAATAAATCAGAAAATATTTTTAATGACTTAAAAGAAATTGAAAATTTTCCAAATAAAAAATTATTTGATGGTATAGTTAATTTAGAATTGATAAAAAACAACAAACTTGAAATTTTTAAACATTATATTTCTGCCCAAGAGAAATTAAACTTAAATAATAAATTAAATATTGTTAAAACACATAATTTTGCTGGATCAATAAATGGCTTTCCATTTTCTAACTTAAGTAACACTTGTGGATTCATTTATATAGTAAGAGATCCTAGATCTGTATTGGTTTCTTACTCACACTATAGTCAATTACCTTTTCAAAAAACACTAAAATCTATGTTAAACCAAAATTTAATAAGCATGAGTAATGAAATTCCGGAAGCACGTTTAGATTGGAAAACGCATGTTAGGTCTTGGCTAAATAATAGTTGGCCTAGAATTATAATTAAATATGAGGATCTTCATAAAGATCCATTTAAATATTTTACACAAATATTAACCTTTATAAGTAAATTCAAAAAAGTTGAGATTGAGGAAAGTAAAATTAAAAAATCTATAGAAAATTGTAGTTTTGATAAATTAAGTAGACTTGAAAAGACAAAAGGTTTTAAAGAAAAAAAAAACATAAATACAAAGTTTTTTAGAAAAGGCCAAATCGATGAATGGAAAAAGGTTCTGCCTAATGATTTAATTATACAAATAGAATCTAGCTTCTATGATGAAATGAAAAAATTGGGGTATTTACAATAATTAAATGTAGTTTTTTTAGAATTTAAAGAAATTAAGAGGGTTTATTCATTGAATTAAAAAATTCAGAATTACTTTTTGTATTTTTTAGTTTTGAATTTATGAACTCAATTGCATCCATTGTTCCCATTGGACCTATAATTCTTCTTAACACATTCATTTTTTGAAGATCATTTTTATCAAATAATAACTCCTCTCTTCTTGTGCCTGATTTTGTTATATCTATTGCTGGGAAAATTCTTTTTTCTGATATTTTTCTATCTAATATAAGTTCGCTGTTACCTGTTCCTTTAAATTCTTCAAAAATTACTTCATCCATTCTACT
>CEUZ01062402.1_pt1 | contig 14715 bp, 18 predicted proteins | sample 361511 | NCBI WGS metagenome assembly CEUZ01 (sample SAMEA2622822, study PRJEB7988) | marine metagenome | biome: marine biome (ENVO:00000447); feature: surface water layer (ENVO:00002042); material: "saline water (ENVO:00002010), including plankton (ENVO:xxxxxxxx)" | depth 5 m
TAGGTTCGAATCCTAGCGCCCCAGCCATGTATGATAAATATAATAAAGAAATTACTTAGAAATAAAAATAATCAAGATCAGAAATATCTATCTTTTAAAAGAATTAGAGAAAATTTTGAAATAGATGAATTATTTAATTCAATTTTAAAATATTCAGACACAAGCGAAATAAGGTATGTTGGAGGATGTGTAAGAAAAATAATAAATAGAGAAACAGTTGATGATATTGATTTAGCAACTAATTTGAAACCAGACCAAGTAATTGAATGTTTAAATAATAATAAAATTAAATTTTATGAAACAGGTATAAATCATGGAACAATAACTGCTGTAATTAATAAAAAAAAGTTTGAAATTACTTCATTAAGAAAAGATATATCTACAGATGGCAGACATGCAAAAGTAAAATATTCAAATAATTGGCTTCTAGACTCTTCAAGAAGAGATTTTACAATTAATGCAATTTATTCTGATATACATGGAAACTTATTTGATCCCTTCAATGGGAAAGATGACCTGAAAAATGGCAAAGTAATATTTATTGGAGATGCTGAAAAAAGAATTAAGGAAGATTATCTAAGAATATTGAGATATATTAGATTCTTTTTAAACTATAGCAAACAAGATCATGAGGCTAGTATAAAAAAAACAATTAGACAGAATATTAATGGAGTTATAAATTTATCCAGTGAGCGCTTAATAGACGAATTAAAAAAAATAGTTTTATCAAGAGGATTTTTTAAATTAAATAAAGATGAATTTTGTCTTGAGATAATCTTGCTTATTTTCCCTCAACTAAAGAATATTGGAATTTTCAAATATCCAAATAAGTTTGTAATAAATAATTATTTTTCAAAAGACTTTATTTTTTTATTATCTTTAATGATAATTGATGAAACAGACAACTGTGATTATTTTTTATACAAATTTAATTTATCCAATGAAGCAAAAAATACTATAAAATTTTTAAAAAATATTTTTTCTAAACCTATTTTATCAAATACTTTTAGTGAAAAAAATCTTTGGAAAATTTATTATTTTCATGGAAAAAAAAATCTAGAGGATATGGTTAATTTTCAAATTTTTAGATCAAAAAAAATTGATACAAAGCTAATTAACCTCTTGGAGACTTTTAGTGCACAACAACAACCAGTATTTCCTGTTAGAGCAAAAAAACTTATGGAGAAATACAATCTTAAAGAAAATAAAAATTTAGGTGAAAAATTAAAAAGAATTGAAAATATCTGGGTTAATAACAGTTTTAAAATATCAGATAAAGAAATTGAAGAAATAGTTAAAAATTAAATATACTTTACATCAATTATTTCAAAATTTTTTACTCCAGAGGGTGTTGAAATTTCAACTAAATCATTCTTATTTTTTCCAATCAAACCTTTTCCAATAGGAGATTTAAAATAAATTAATTTTTCTTTTATATTTGCTTCATCTTTTCCAACTATTTTATAATTTAATTTTTCACTTGTATCTAAATCTTGAAGAAAAACTGTTGATCCAAAAATTACTTTCCCATCATAATTTATTTTTGTTACATCAATTACATTTGCTCTTGCAATTAAATCTTCTATTTCCTGTATTCTTCCTTCGTTATGAGATTGCTGTTCTTTAGCAGCATGATATTCAGCATTTTCTTTAAGGTCACCATGAGATCTTGCTTCAGAGATAGCCTCAACTATTTGAGGTCTTTTTTTTTCTTTTAAAAAAACTAACTCTGTTTTTAAATCTTGTAATCCTTTTATTGTTATAGGTTCCTTTTCCATAAATTACTTCCACTTTGCAATAGGTGGTAGAGACATAAAGATTGCATCTACATTTCCTCCAGTTTTTAAACCAAATTTAGTTCCTCTGTCATAGATTAAGTTAAACTCAACATACCTTCCCCTTTTAATATATTGTAAATCTTTTTCAGCACTTGACCATTTTCTACCAATTTTTTTTTTAATTATTAAGCTAAAAATTTTTTTAAAAGTTAAACCTACATCTCTAACAAAAGTAAAATCTTTTTCCCAATTATCTTTTTTATAATCAAAAAAAATGCCTCCTATCCCTCTAGGTTCTTTTCTGTGTGCTAGATAAAAATAATTATCACACCATTTTTTATATTTTTTATAATATTTTTTATTGTGTCTGTCACAACAGTTTTTTAGTTCGATATGAAACCATGATTTCAATCTATTGTCTTTTAAGCAAGGAGTTACATCCATACCACCACCAAACCATTCATGGGAAGTTGATATATATCGAGTATTAAAGTGCATAGCAGGAATATGTGGATTTTTCATATGCATAACAACAGATATTCCAGTGGCCCAAAATTTTGGATTATTTTTTGTGCCTGGAATATTTTTTCTTAATTCTTTTGAAAAACTTCCATATACTTCTGAGAAATTTACGCCAACTTTATCAAAAACCTTTCCATTTTCTAGTATTCTAAACTCACCTCCACCTTCATCTTTTTTTTTATTTTTTACCCATTGATTTATTTTAAAGCTAGCTGATTTATTTTCAATTTCTTCAACTTCATAACAAATCAAATCTTGTAAATCACTAAACCAATTTTTTACTAATTTTTTTTTAATTTCTTTGTTCATTTAAATTAATTTATTTTGTCTTATTTGTTCGCTTAATACTATTGCTACAGAATTAGCAAGATTAAGAGATCTTTTGTTCATTACCATTGGTATTTTTAACCTATGATTTACTTTTTGATGTATTATTTCTGGGACGCCCGCACTTTCTCTACCAAACAATATTGTGTCATTAGATTTAAATTTGAATGTAGTATATTTTTTTTTTGCTTTTGTAGTAATTAAAATTATTCTTTCATTTTTTTTTTTATTAAAAAATTCATTAGAATTCTTAAAAAATTTTATATTTTTTTCATCCATATAGTCCATAACAACTCTTTTAAACCTTTTATCAGAAAATAAGAATCCGCAAGGTTCAATAATCTCTAATTTAGCACCTAAACAAGAGCAAGTTCTAATAATTGAGGCAGTATTTTGAGGTATATCTGGCTCGTATAATGCAATTTTAGGGCCAATATTGCGACTTTCGTGTGTCATTCTTGTCATAGAAAAAGAACTTTTTTACTAATATTAAATCATATATTTAGAGATAAAAAAAAGATTAATTTCATGGCGGAAGAAAAAAAAACTAAAAGACGTGATTTTATATTTACTGCATCCTATACTTTAGGAGCAGTCGGAGTGGGTGCAGCAGTTTGGCCTCTTATAGACCAGATGAACCCAGATGCATCTGTTAAAGCATTAGCTAGTACCGAAGTTGATATAAGTTCATTGCAACCCGGCCAATCAATTACAGTTCTTTGGAGAGGAAAACCAGTTTTTATTAAAAGAAGAACTGAAGAGGAAATATTAGAGGCAAGAAAAGTCGATTTTAAAGAATTGCCCGATCCAGAAAAAGATGAAGATAGAGCCAAAAATCCAGAATGGCTTGTTATGCTAGGCATGTGTACACACTTAGGATGCGTTCCTTTAGCTGATAAGGGAGAATATGGTGGATGGTTTTGCCCTTGTCATGGATCTCACTATGACACTTCCGGAAGAATAAGGAAAGGTCCTGCACCAACAAATTTGGAAATACCAAAATACGAATTTGTAAACACTAACATAATTAAAATTGGTTAATAAAAATGAATGATCATAACTATACTCCCGACTCAAAATTAGGCAAATGGTTTAATGATCGATTACCACTACTAACTCTTTCAAAACATCTGACTGATTACCCAACGCCAAAAAATTTAAACTATTGGTGGACATTTGGTGGAATTTTAACTTTTTGTTTAATAACTCAAATAGTAACAGGACTAATACTTGCCATGCACTATGTTGCTCATGCAGACTTAGCATTTAGTAGTGTGGAACACATAATGCGAAATGTTAATTACGGTTGGTTGATAAGATATGTTCATGCAAATGGTGCTTCTATGTTTTTTTTAGCTGTATATATTCATATTTTTAGATCTTTGTATTATGGATCTTACAAAAATCCTAGAGAAGTCATATGGATTATCGGAATGATAATTTATATTTTAATGATGGCTGCAGCTTTTATGGGTTATGTTTTACCTTGGGGTCAAATGAGTTTTTGGGGAGCAACTGTTATAACTAATTTATTTAGCGCAATACCTTTAGTGGGAGACAGCATAACAACTTGGTTATGGGGTGGATATGCAGTAGATAATCCCACTTTAACCAGGTTTTTTAGTTTACATTACTTAATACCTTTCTTAATTCTAGGACTAGTAATTTTACATATTTGGGCGCTTCATGTTCCAGGAAATAATAATCCTATTGGAATAGATCTTAAGAAACCGTCTAAAGATACAGTTCCATTTCATCCTTACATTGTAATTAAAGATTTATTTGCTCTACTAATTTTTTTAATTATTTTTGCTTTCTTTGTTTTTTATTCACCAAATATTTTAGGACATGCAGATAATTATATTGAAGCAAATCCCATGGTAACACCAGCTCATATAGTCCCTGAATGGTATTTATTACCCTTTTATGCAATTTTAAGATCTATACCAGATAAATTGCTAGGAGTTATAGCGATGTTTGCTGCCATATTTGTCCTAATTATACTTCCTTGGCTAGATACATCGAAAGTGAGGTCAGCTGTTTTTAGACCTTTATATAAACAATTTTATTGGTTTTTAATTTTGGATGTGCTTGTTCTTGGTTATGTAGGCGCGATGCCTGCTGAAGGAACATACTTATTAATTGCTAGAGTAGCTACAGCGTATTATTTTATACATTTCTTGATCATACTTCCAATTTTAGGCAAAAAGGAGAAAACGCTCGAAGTTCCAATTAGTATTACAGATCCTATTTTTGCAGGATCCTCCAATCCCGCTATGACAAAAAAATACCAAGATAAAATATGAAAAAACTACTAAAAATTTCCAGTATATTATTTTTATTTTTCAATACTAACTTATATTCTGCTGAGCAAACTAAAGATCTTTTAAAACCAGGTTGGAGTTTTAAAGGATTTTTTGGAAAATTTGATAGATCTTCTTTGCAAAGAGGATATCAAGTTTATACAGAAGTATGTGCCGCGTGTCATTCATTAACTTATTTATCATATAGAAACTTATCTGAAAAAGGTGGACCTGAATTTTCCGAAGAACAGGTAAAGATAATGGCATCACAATTTATTCTTTTAGATGGACCAAATAACGATGGAGAGATGTTTGAAAGACCAGCTAGACCTTCTGATAAATTTGTAAGTCCTTATCCCAATAAACAAGCCGCTACAGCTGCAAATGGTGGAGCATATCCTCCTGATATGTCTGTATTGGTTAAAGCTAGAAAAGGTGGTGCAGATTATATTTATTCAGTGCTTATGGGTTATGATGAAGCACCTTCGGGGTATGAACTAGACGATGGAGTTTATTATAATACATACATGCCTGGAAATAAAATAAAAATGTCCAAACCGCTTATGGACGATTTAGTTGAGTATTCTGATGGCACATCTGCAACAGAAGATCAAATGGCAAAAGATGTTGTAACATTTCTTGCATGGGCTGCCGAACCTCATTTAGAAGCAAGACATAAAATGGGTTTTAGAGCAATAGTTTATTTAATAATCATTACTTTATTGGTTTATTTTAGCATGAAAAAATTATGGTCACGTATTGAAACGGAAGTTTAATATATCTCCATCTTTGACTAAATATTCTTTTCCTTCCAATCTCATTTTACCTGTAGCTTTTGAATTTATCCATCCATTATTTTTAACAAAATCATCGTAGCTTACAGTTTCAGCTCTAATGAAACCTTTTTCGAAATCTGTGTGAATTATCCCTGCAGCTTTAGGTGCGGGACAGTTTTTTGTAATTGTCCATGCTCTTGTTTCTTCTGGACCAGATGTAAAAAAAGTTTCTAGATTTAATAGCTCGTACCCTTTTTTTATAAGGGTATTTAAACCTGTATCTTCCAAACCTATCATTTTCATGTATTTTTTTTTTTCTTCTAAATCAAGTTGATTAATTTGATTTTCAGTGTCTGCAGAAATAATAATTGTATTACTTTCTCCATAAATTTTTATAAATGAATCTGAATATTTATTGCCATTTCCAATACTTTTTTCATCTATATTACATACATAAAGTTTTGGTTTTATCGAAAGAAGTCCTGATTGATTAAGATCTTTCATTTCGAAATTTTCCTTTAATTTTTCTAGATTTGTATCTTTATTTATATAATTTGAAGCCATTTCTAAAATTTTTATTTGCTCTTCTTCAATTTTTTTTCTATTTTTTTTATCAAGTCTCTTTTCAATAGATTCTAAATCAGACAACTTCATTTCAGTCTCAATAATTTCTAAATCTCTAATAGGATCAACATTTGTGTTTACATTTTGAATATCTTGAGAGTCAAAACATCTTATCATATGAACTATTGCATCCACCTCTCTTATATGTGATAAAAATTTATTACCCAGACCTTCTCCTTTTGAAGCCCCTTTAACCAAACCCGCAATATCAACAAAAGACATTGTAGTATTAATTTTCTTTTTTGATTCTGAAATTTTAGCAAGATTATCCAATCTTATATCTGGAACTGGAACAACTCCTAAGTTTGGGTCTATAGTACAAAAAGGAAAATTTTCTGCTTGTGCTTTATTGGAGTTAGTCAATGCATTGAATAGTGTTGATTTGCCAACATTAGGCAAACCAACTATACCACATTTAAAACCCATTTACTTATTATTTACACTGCTTGAAAATAATTCTAGTTTTTTATCAATTAGAATAGATATTGAACTAATAATATTATCAGTAATTTTATCCAATTGTTGTTTTTCTTCTTCGCTAAAATTATTTAGTACATAATCAGAAGCAGAAATTTTTGAATCTGGTTTTCCTATACCTATTCTAACTCTTGAATAGTCTTTTCCAACAAACTTATCAATTGATGCAATTCCATTGTGGCCAGCGCTTGATCCTCCAAACTTTGCTTTAATTTTCCCAAAATCTATGTCTAGGTCATCGTGAAATACAATAATATCTTCAACACCTATTTTAAAATACTCAATAAGTTCTCTAATGCATATCCCTGAATTATTCATAAAAGTTAGAGGTTTAATTGCATAAACTTTTTTATTTAATATATTGCCTGTTGTTAGCAAACCTTTAAACTTAGGTTTTTGTTTTGAAAGTGAAAATTTTTGATTTATAGCATCGATAATCTTAAATCCTATATTATGTCTATTATCTTTGCTATCTGGTGTTGGGTTGCCTAGGCCTACTAATAGGATCATAAAATACTTTTAAATATGAAAATTTTCACTTATTAATTTATTTCTTCTGAGCAGGTGTTTTGTCTGAATCTTTTTTATCACCTTCTTTTGCTTTTTTATCTCCTTCTTTGGCTTTACTCTCATCTGGAGATTTTTCAGGGGTACCTTCCGTTGCTGCTTGAGTATCTGCAGTCCCTTCTGCTCCTTCAGCTCCAGCTTCAGTAGTTTCCTCTGCTGGTTTTTCAGGTTCTTTAATAATTGTAGGAGCTGCAACTGTTGCAATCACAAAATCTCTACCTTGAATTGTGGGATTCGCATTTTCTGGCAACTTTATAGATGAAATTTTAATACTTGAGCCAATATCTAAATTTTCTAAATCAACTACTAATTCATTTGGAATATTTTCAGTTGGACATCTTAATTCTACAGTTCTTCTTACAATATTAAGAACTCCACCTCTTTTTAATCCTGGAGATTTATCACTATTTATAAATTTGACTGGTATATTTAGTATTAATTTTGAACCTTTAACTATTCTTAAAAAATCTAAATGAATTGGTTCATCGGTTACAACATCATAAGAAATATCTCTTGGTAAAACATTGTGATCTTTTCCGTCAATATTTAAAGAAATAACATTTGATAAAAAATTTTCTTTTTCAATTAACATCTTTACTTCTTTTTTAGAAATAGATATATTTTGATTTTGCTCTTTTCCCCCATATATTACGGCAGGTACGCCGCCATTTTGTCTTAAATAGTTAAGTTGTTTCTTTGTATCTATTTTTCTTATTGTTGCTTGAATTGAGTTCATAAAGCATGGGGTTTTAGCTTATGAATCTAAATTTTACAAGTACTATTTAAAAAGATCAGATACTGAAGTAGAATTTGAAATCCTTTTTATTGCTTCACCAAGTAAGTTGGATATTGATAATACCTCTATATTTTTAGTCTTTTTTACCTTTTCTGAATTATTGATTGTATCTGTAACTACCATATTTTTAATTTTAGATTTCCTTATTTTTTCTACAGCCCCTCCACTTAAAACGCCATGTGTAATATATACATGTACTTCTTTAGCTCCTCTGTTTATTAAAGCATCTGCAGCATTTACAATTGTTCCACCAGAATCAATTATATCATCAACTATAATACATGTTTTATTTTTAACATTTCCGATAACATTCATTACTTGTGATTTTCCTGGAGCAGGTCTTCTTTTATCAATTATAGATATTCCAATATCTAGTTTTCTTGCGAGTGCTCTTGTTCTTTCAACTCCCCCAACATCTGGAGCTACACAAATTAAATTATTTTTATTTAATTTTTTTTTTATATGTCTTGCAAAAATTGGAGTTGCAAAAAGATTATCAACTGGAATATCAAAAAAACCTTGAATTTGGCCCGCATGCAAATCAACCGTTACTATTCTATCTGCTCCAGCTTTTGTTATTAGATTTGAAACAAGTTTTGCAGATATTGATGTTCTTGGAGCAACTTTTCTGTCTTGTCTTGCATATCCGAAATAGGGTATTACAGCAGTAATATTTTTTGCTGAAGATCTTTTTAGAGCATCAATGCAAAGCAATAGTTCCATAAGATTATCGTTGGCAGGAGAGCTAACTGATTGAATTAGAAATATGCTATTTCCTCTTATATTTTCATTTATTTCAATATAAATTTCCCCATCTGCAAATTTTTTAATACTAGAGTGAACTAGCTTTGTTTTCAAATATTTAGATATTTTTTGACTAAGATTTTTATTGCTGTTTCCTGTAAGAAGTTTCATTTTAGATGAAATCCTATTTAATCATAATTACTGATATATTTCTACCATAATCCATATAATTTTTTTTTAAAGATCTTCTTGCACTAAAAAAATTATTATGTGGATTATAGGTATCTTTATTAATAATCTCTATATTTTTAATACCAAGATTAATTAATTCACCTTTAATAAAATCCTTTAAACTAAAGAATATTTTGTCTTTTTTGTTTAAAAAATAAATTTTATTTTTTCGACTCCTTTTAAGAAATTTTTTTTTAAAATCCATTTTTACTTCATAATTTGATTTTGAAATACTTGGCCCAATTACTACTTTTAGATTTTTTATGTATGAACCATTTTTAACAAAATATTTTGTCATTTTTTTGACAATTCGTTTATATGCACCTTTCCAGCCAATATGTGCAGCTCCAATTAATTCATTTTTAGGATCATAAAACATAACCGGAGCGCAATCTGCAGACAATATAGCTAAACCAAGTCCCTTTTTAGCAGTAACTACTCCATCTCCTACAATTTTTTTTTTCCTTTTTTTGTTAATAAAGAAAACTTTATTACTATGAATTTGATTTAATAGAATTAAGCTATTTTGTTTACAGCCAATTCTTCTTGATACAATATTCAAATTTTCACTAACATTTTTTTTATTATCTAAAGATCCCAGACCACAATTTAAGCTTTTATAGATTCCTGAGGATTTTCCACCCATCCTATTAAAAAAAACAATTTTTATATTCTTATACTTGTTTAATAGTTTTGATTTGATCAGATTAAAAACCTATTCTAAAATTTATTTTCTTATTTGTTATTAACATAACCTTGAATAAATCTCCCATTTCTTTTTTATCTATTAATCTTTTTAATCTATAATAGACATCAGTTTTTCTTGAGAAAGACAAATTTTTACATATTATTTCAGCTCTTTCTTTTATTCCAAGTTTAGTCAAGAATTCACTTTGCGTAGTTATACCCTGAGATTTTAATTTGAGTTTATTTATCATTTTTTCTATAAGCCTAAAGTTTATATTGTAAGTAATATCTGCCTCACCAAAATCTTTAAAAATATTAATTTCCTTATGTTTTTTTATACATTGCAAAGTATCAATCATTTTATAATTTAAATAACCATAATCTATAATTAACAAACCTCCGTTTTCATTTTTAATTTGTTTTGAAATCTTTTTTAGATATGCAAAACTTAAAGGGGAATACTCAATAAAATTTTGATTTTTTGCAATTCTAAATCCAATTTTTTTTTCCATTTTTTTCATATTTAATTTGATTTCTTTAAATTTTAACTCATTTTTTTTTGATATATCAACATATCGTTCAAACCATACTCCATTTTTTTTTAAATATTGTTTGATAGGTAAAGAGTCGAAAAACTCATTTGCTAAAAAAATTTTTGGACCTTCAAACTTATAATCTAAACTATCTATCCATCTTATATTAAGATCTTTAAGTTTGTTTTTTTGTATTTTTTTTAATAATGGACTTTTTTCAAATATAAATAAATTGTAGGATTTATCAAATTTGTTAAAATTTTTAAATGACGAAGCCATTTGATAAATCATTTCTCCATTACCTGCCCCTAATTCAATTATATTAATTTTTTTTGGAAAATTTAATTTTTGCCAAAATGAAATTATCCAAATAGCTATCATCTCTGAAAAAAGTATTGAAATATTTGGTGCTGTTATAAAATCACCATACTTTCCTATTGGATTTTTTTTCATGTATAAACCAAAATCCTCTTGATAGAGTGCTTTATTAATAAATTTATCAAGTGATATATAATTTCTATTTATTAATTTCATTTTTTTTAAAAAAAAATAAGATAGTTCCAAATACAAAAAAAATCACACTAATCATCTGACCCATAGTTAAACTGTTAAAAACGAAACCTATTTGATCATCTGGTTCTCTCGTGAATTCAATCAAAAATCTGAAAAAAGAATAAAATATTAAAAATAAAGAAGATATGATTCCTGCATTAAGATTTTTATATTTTTTATATAATAAATTCAGCAATATAAATAAAATAACTCCCTCAAAAACTGCTTCATATATTTGGGAAGGATGTCTTAACAAATTATCTTTTTTTTCAAAAATAACTCCCCAAAAAATGTTAGTTTCTCTCCCATAAAGTTCTGAATTTATAAAGTTACTTATTCTGCCTAAAAAAATTCCTATAGGTGCCGATAAAGAAATTAAATCTAAAAATATAAAAATATTAATTTTATTTTTTAAACTAAAATAATATGTGGCAATAATTACACCTATAACACCACCATGAAAAGACATACCACCTTTCCAAATCATTATAATCTCAAATATATTTTCTAAATAATAATTAAAATTATAAAAAAATACGTATCCTATTCTCCCACCTACTATAATGCCTATAATTATATAAGAGATTAAATCATCAAATAATAAAGATAGTTTTTTATCATTTATTAAAATTTTTTTGCAATATAGCCACCCAAAAATAATTCCAAATATATAAGCCAATGAATACCATCTGATTTCCAAAGAAAATAGTTGAAATGCTGTTGGGTCAAAATTATTAATAAACATCTTAAAAAAATATAATATATTCGTAAAATATATTATTTTAAAAATTAAATATATGAGAAAATCAAAGTTTATATTTGATAAATTGGCTAAATTATTTGAACAAGGTTTGATATCTTATAATGATCTTAGCAATGAAATTTTAAACATCCTACGTTCAAAGAGAGATGAAATAATATTTAAAATGAAATTAACTGGTAAGGAAGAAACAGATATTTTAATAAAGAGAGTAGAGATACTTGAAAAAAAAATCCAAAAACTTGAAAAAAATAAAAAATTAAAAAAAACTAAATTGGGAAAGAAATCTTAATTCTTAATCCACCCAGCTTAGATTTTCCAAGTTCTATATTTCCACCGTGAGACCTAACTATATCTGAAGAAATTGATAAACCTAAACCTACGCTTGATTTTGTTTCGCTTCTGCTTTTATCTATTTTATAAAATGGTTTAAAAACATTTTCATACTCTTTTTCTGGAATACCGGGACCATTATCATCAATAGTAATAAAAATATATTTTTTAAGCTTTTCTTGCTTAATATTAATAATTTCCGCATATTTAATTGCATTACTTATTAGATTATCTAAACACCTTTGAATTAAGTTTTTTCTGCCATTGAAAAAAATTTTTTCGTTTTGTTCAATTTTGATATTTGAGTTTTCATATTTGGATACAATTTTAATAATTAAGTTTGATAAATCAAATAATTCATTTTTTTCAGTTGAAGATGAACTTGAAAATTGTAAATACTCATTTAGCATTTTTTCCATTTCATCAATATCTTCTGAAAGTTTTTTTGAAATTTCTTTGTCTCCAATTAAAGCTAACTGCAATTTTATTCTTGTAAGTGGAGTCCTTAAGTCATGACTTATTCCTGAAAGCATTTCAGATCTTTGATTTAAGTGTCTAATGATCCTTTTTCTCATTCTATCGAATTCAAATCCGGCCTTTCGAATTTCAATTGCACCCGAAGGCACAAATTCTCCAATATCTTCACCTCGCCCAAATTTTTCTGATGCTTTAGCAAGCTTAATTATAGGTCTTGTTTGGTTTTTTAAAAAAATTAGTGCAATTGCAATCATTAAAAAAGCTGGCAATGTAATCCAAAGTGCAAAAATTCTTGCTGATGTACTTGTCAGCCTATCTCTAGGAATAAAAAATTGAAAATATCCTTTTTGATATTCTATTTTAAGGTCGACAAGATATTTGTATGAAGTTGAGTCATACCAGTATACCAAACCTTTTGATTTCAATTCGCGTCTTAATGATCTATCTATAGGACTATACCATCTTTCTTCCAATTTCTCTGGTAATTTTTTATTTTCAACATATTTTATATTAAATCTCAAATGTTCTTTGAAAAGTACAATTACAAACTCTTTGTTAGTTTCATCATTTTCGTAAGCATCAATAAATGTTTTGATCTCTGCTACCAAAGCCCTTGTCATTCCCTTAGTCGTCTTAATCCATAAACTATCTAGAAAGACTATTGATATAGTAATTTGTATAATAATTATTGGAGTAGCAACAATTAACAATCCTCTGTAAAATAATTGCTTTGGTAATAAATTTTTTATAAATCTATTCAATCCAAAGAACATATCCTTCTCCTCTTATAGTTTGAAGATACTTGGGATTTTTAGGGTCTAACTCAATTTTTTTTCTTAGCCTCGTTATAATTACGTCTATTGATCTCTCTTTATCTAAGTTTATTACTTCTCCAATCTCATCTCTCGAGAAAGTTTTTCCTGGTGAACTAATCATTCTTTCAAGTATAACTTTTTCAGTATTATTTATTTTAAATTCTTTATTTTTATTAGAAATTATATTTTTATTTAGATCTATAGTTATATTATCAAATACTATAACTCTTTTAATGTTTTTACTTTGAGTTTTGTTCAAGATATTTTTTATTCTTAAAATTAATTCTTTTGGCTCGAAAGGTTTAGGCAAATAATCATCTGCACCAGTTTCTAACCCAGTTACTCTCTCAGAAGATTCTCCTTTGGCTGTTAGTAATATTATTGGTGTATTTATTTTATTTTTATTTTCTTGTGTAAATTCTAGACCAGTTTTACCTGGCATCATAATATCAAGTACAATTAAATCAAATTTTATTACTTTAACTTTAAGAACTGCGTCCTCAGCATTATTTGCAGTTGTAACTAAAAAATTATTTTCGTTAAGATACTGTTTGACTAAATTTCTTATTCCTTCATCATCGTCTACTACTAAAATATGTCCTTCAAAATTATTCATTTATAATTTTATTTAATATGCTTTTAAAATATAAAACTTCCTTAGTATTAGAATTGAGAAGAGCTTTATATATTCTTTTTTTTTGGACTGAAAAAATTTCATTATAAAGTTTTGAACCTTTTTCGCTTAAGTATATATGTTTAATTCTTGTATCTTTTTTATCCTTTTTAAAGGTTATCGCATCTAAATCAATTAAATCCTTCAACACTCTATTTAAACTCTGTTTTGTAACTTTAAGTTTTTTTAATAAATCTGAAATTGTTATACCTTCGTACAATGAAACTAAATGCATAACTTTATGATGTGCTATGCCAATAGAATATTTGTCTAGTATATTTTTAGCATCTGAAAAGGTCTTACGGTAAGTAGTAAAAATTTTTTCTACAAATTCTTTTAGTTGTTGATCTTTTAAATACAAATGTTCTTTCATAATTGGTAAGTTATATTGACATATTATATATACAAAGATATTTTTTCATAAAAAAAATTATGGTTCCTTTTGATAAAAGATCGGGCAAAATTTGGTATAATAATAACCTAGTTGATTGGGAGAGTGTCAAATTTCATGTTTTAAGTCATGGTTTGCACTATGCAAGTTGTGTCTTTGAAGGTTTAAGAGTTTATGATGGTGAAATTTTTAAACTAGAAGAACACACAGATAGACTTTATCACTCTGCCAAAAGAATGGATATAAAAATTCCATACTCAAAGGATGAAATAAATAATGCTACAAAAAAGATAGTTTCAGTTCAAAATGTTAAAAATGGATATGTAAGACCTTTTGCATGGAGAGGAAG
>CEUZ01127680.1_pt1 | contig 14699 bp, 13 predicted proteins | sample 361511 | NCBI WGS metagenome assembly CEUZ01 (sample SAMEA2622822, study PRJEB7988) | marine metagenome | biome: marine biome (ENVO:00000447); feature: surface water layer (ENVO:00002042); material: "saline water (ENVO:00002010), including plankton (ENVO:xxxxxxxx)" | depth 5 m
CCCGCGAAAAGTGATTCCTTTCAGTATGTTTATCGGCATGGGAATCATTATTGCACTCTATCTCCTGATGAATACACTTTATCACTCAACGCTGGGAATTGAGGCCATGAGAGGAAGCACCATTGTTGCATCCGAAGCGGCTGTGAAGATACTCGGCTCGGCAGGGGCCGGTGTAATTTCTTTGCTGGTGATCGTCTCCGCGACTGGGAGCATAAACGGAACTATCATGTCAGCGAGTCGCGTCTATTATGCCATGGCCCAGGACGGTCTTATCTTCAAGTGGCTCGACTATATACATCCCAAGTACCAGACGCCGACTCATGCCATCATTGCCCACTGTGTCTGGGGTGCCATGATTCTCATTATTCGAGGAACATTTGAGACTATCGCGGCAGGGATGGTATTCGCCATACTCATATTCTACACATTCACCACCGTGGCTCTGTTCAAATTCAGGAGGGAGAAGGTTGGTTCTGCCGACGCTTATGAAATTCCCGGATTCCCTCTGCTGCCGGCCATTTACCTTTTGGGTATCGTCACGCTCGTATGTCTGCGTGGATACTATGAATGGGAAAAATCGGCCCAGGACCTCGCTTTCGTGTTAACGGGGATTCCGGTATATTTTCTCTGGTTCAAAGCCAGGAGCAGCACTTGAATACCGAATTTCAGAAATGGGAGCGATGAAGCGTAATCATTCATAGCGGCGCCGACACCTGCGCTGCTTCTGGAATGGTGGATAAAACGGCAATTGATTTTCAAATGAGCTAACATGGAGAATAGATGAAAGTAAAATTGCGACATTTTATCGGACTATTTTTTTTCCTGCTCACATTGATGCTGGCTAAGGAGGAGGAACCCGATAGTCTAGGCAACGCCCTCCCAATGGAGCCTACGAGGACAGTAGCCTTCACCACCGATGAAGGAACATGGTTGTCATTGGACGTTTCCCCAGACGGAAAAACAATTATTTTCGAACTCTTAGGTGATTTATATACACTTCCCTATCTCGGCGGCAAGGCGACGAGAATCACATCCGGCATGGCCTTCGATTCACAGCCGTCCTATTCACCCGATGGTGAATGGATTGCTTTCTTGAGTGACCGTGATGGGGCCGAGAATATCTGGATTGCGAAAGCTGACGGCAGTGAGCCAAAGCAGCTTAGCAAGGATGGCAACAAATCCTTCGCCTCTCCCGCTTGGACGCCAGATGGAGACTATGTGGTGGTTTCCCGCTCCGGCTGGGGAACCTTTGAACTGTGGATGTATCACGTGAAGGGCGGTTCAGGTGTTCAGATCACCAAATCGAGACCGAGTAGCGACACGCCGAGAAACCGCCAGCACAACGCCCTTGGCGCTACCTTTTCACCAGACGGCAAGTTTATCTATTACGCCCGTAAGTTTGGCGGTTTTTCCTACAACGCCCAGTTTCCTATGTGGCAGATTGCTCGCCGGAATATGGTGACAGGAGACGAGGATATTTTGACGCGAAGCGAAGGGAGCGGCATCCGTCCAGCCATTTCTCCGGATGGGAAGACACTGGTCTACGCCACACGCTATCAGACAAGGACTGGCCTTCGAATCCGAGACCTTGAATCGGCAAAGGACGAGTGGCTCATTTACCCTGTTCAACGGGACGATCAGGAATCACGCTTTACCAGAGACCTTCTACCAGGCTATACCTTCCACCCTAGCGGACGGGAAGTTATACTCAGTTACGGTGGACAGATTAACCGTGTGAATGTCCGGAACGGTAAGTCTCGACGAATTCCTTTTGAGGCAGAGGTGGAACAGGAGCTGGGCCCTGACCTCAACTTCCCATACCGAGTATCGGAGGATGCTGTACGCTCTCGAATTATCATGGATCCAGCCCAGTCACCGGATGGAAAGCATGTTGCCTTTTCCACATTCACCCATCTCTATACCATGGCTTTGCCGGATGGACCCCCCCAACGTGTCACCTCCAAGGATGTGGGTGAGTTCCAGCCCTCGTGGTCGCCTGATGGTCGTTGGCTCGCTTTTGTGACCTGGACCCACGCAGGTGGGCACATTTGGAAAGTCCGGGCCCGAGGTGGCAGTCCGGTGAAATTAACAAAAACGGCAGCCTTCTACGCCGAACCGGTCTGGACGCCTGACGGGGAAACTATCGTGGTTCTGAGGGGATCGGCCTATCAGCGGATCAAGTCGCCCAGCGAATTCGGCGGACCGAACACGCCTATGGATCTCATCTCTATCAACGCCAATGGTGGCGATGCGAAACTTATACTGCCAGCCCGGGGACTGGGTAAGCCCCACTTCATCGATGGTGAGAAGGATCGAATTTACCTTTACAGCCGCGGTGGTGGAATCGTTTCTGTCCGCTTCGACGGCACAGACCGGCGACAGCACTTGAGCGTTAAGGGAAAGGGGAATTATGCTTCTACCGAGCCAGTCCCAGCCCGTGACGCCCGGCTGAGTCCTGATGGCAAGTGGGCACTCGCTTCGGTGCAGAACCAGCTCTACTTATTAGCAGTGCCGTACATCGGCGGTTCAGCGCCGATGGTAAATGTAAGTTCTCCCTCTGTCCCAGTTAAGAAACTGACCAATATCGGTGCTGATTATTTCGGCTGGTCTGATGGCGGTAAGACGGTGACTTGGGCCATCGGCGCCACTTATCATCGGATGCCTATCGATTCTCTATCTTTCGAACCTTCGAAGGAAGAAGCGAAAGATGAGGAGAATGGTAATTCCGAAAATGGTGAAGAGAAAGCTGAAAATGAGAAAAAACCTTTTCTTGAGGAAGCGATATTTATTGAAAAGATTAAGGTTGTGGTGGAGAAGCCTCGGTACGTACCCCAAGGCACCATCATTCTTACAGGCGGTAGTATCATCACCATGGATGGGAAGCTTGTCATTGAGGATGGGGAGATTGTAGTGACAGGCAACCGTATTTCTCAGGTAGGCCGTCGCGGGACATCACGAATTCCGGAAGATACTTACGTTGTTGATATCTCGGGCAAGACAGTCATTCCCGGCTTAATTGATACTCACGCTCACTGGATGGAGGTGAGGAAAGGTATCCTTGATCTCCAGAACTGGAGCTTTCTCGCCAATGTTGCCTACGGTGTAACGGCGGGTCTCGACGTGCAGACATCCACCAACGATGTTTTTGCTTATCAGGATTTAGTGGAAACGGGACAGATTATCGGCCCGAGGGCGTTTAACACAGGGCCAGGGATTTTTTCCAACAACAACTTTCAAAGCATGGAAGAGGCCAAGGGCGTTATCAAACGGTATCGGGATCACTACCGCACGAAGAATCTCAAGTCATACTTGGTGGGAAACAGAAAGCAAAGACAATTCGTCGCCATGGCAGCGTACGAATTGGGGATGATGCCTACGACCGAGGGGGCACTTGATCTGAAGCTCGATATCACTCACGCTATTGACGGATTCCACGGTAACGAGCACGCCTTGCCTATCGTGCCGCTTTATAGGGATGTAGTGGAGCTTCTGGCCAGGGGAGGCATGACCTACACACCAACCCTTCTCGTCGCCTACGGTGGGCCGTGGGCGGAGAACTATTTCTACACCACCACAGAGGTTCATGACAGCCCCAAGGTTCAGCGATTCATTCCCGACAACATCATCCAGTCTAAAACGCGCCGTCGGCCATGGTTCAGGGAAGATGAGCACGTTTTTTCCAAACTCGCCGAAGAAGCAACGAAAGTCGCCCGTGCCGGAGGTCGCGTTGGTGTAGGCGCCCATGGCCAACTTCAGGGGATTGGTTACCACTGGGAATTGTGGGCGCTTCAGAGCGGCGGTATGTCCGAGATGGAAGCACTCCTCTCTGCCACCCTTCACGGTGCCGAGATCATCGGTGTGGGACAGGATCTGGGATCCATAGAAGAAGGTAAACTGGCTGACCTTGTTGTGCTTGATAAAAACCCTCTGGATAATATTCGGAATACCAACACCGTCAGATACGTCATGGCAAATGGCGAACTGTTTGAGGGAGACACAATGAACAAGCTGTGGCCGAGCGAGAAAGAGTTAGAGCCGCTATGGTGGTGGGATGACGGACCCGATGGAAGATGAACAAGGGCACCTCTGGTTTCCTTTTTCTACTCCTCTGGGGTTGCGGTGAAGACGGTACCCTTTGTGACACCACAGCGACCCTCGAGGACTATACAGGATTTGACGGCTGCGGATTCGTTCTTGTGCTGGAGGACGGACAGGTCCTTGAGATGGGCGGTTTTGATGAAGAGCCGGACTTTACCTTCAAAGGAGGAATGAAAGTGGGAATCTCTTATACAGAAATGACCGAAATGGTGAGCATCTGTATGGTCGGCCTTATCGTGAGGGTGACTTGTATGGAGAAGAGATAATTCCATGGGTGAAATTCTATTTTCAGATTCATGGGTGAAAGGCTGGGGTGAAAAACTCTCCATCAGCGACGTCTACCGCGCTACCGCCTCGAAATGGGAAGGAGATATTGTGCTGGTCATGGAGCCAGATGAGAGACTGGGAGTGACTGAACGGCAAACCGTCTATCTTGATCTCTGGCACGGCGACTGCCGTGACACGAGAGTGGCTACGGAAGAGGATGAGCGAGAAGCGGCGTATGTAATTTCAGCCTCGGCCCACTCCTGGAAGACAATTCTTGAAGGCTCACTGGATCCTATCATGGCGCTCATGCGGGGGCGGCTTACACTAAAGAAGGGGAGCCTCGCCAGTCTGCTTCCCTACACTTCCGCGGCGAAAGAGCTGGTAGTCTCGGCCCGGGAAGTGGAGACGATCTTTCCTGAAGAATGGAGTAAGTGATGAGAGAAAACTTTCAGACAATTTCATATGGTTTGAACCGGGATCATGTCATGTTCCGCCTCTGGGAAAAGGCAAAACGATTGGGGATCTGGAATCCAACAGACATTGACTTTGCGCAAGACGTAGACGATTGGAAAGACGCTAGTGATGCCGAGCGCGACCTGACGCTGCACGTCACCACACTTTTTCTGTCAGGTGAAGAAGCGGTGACACTTGATCTGCTACCGCTCATCGGTGTCATCACCCGAGAGGGGAAGCTGGAGGAAGAGATGTATCTCACTTCATTCCTCTGGGAAGAGGCGAAGCATGTGGACTTTTTCCGTCGCTATCTCGATGAGGTGATGACGAACAGAGGCGACCTTAACCGCTATCACGGCGACAATTATAAAACTATTTTCTATGACAAACTTCCCGCCGCCATGAGTAGGCTGAGAGAAGACGATTCGCCGCTGGCTCAAGTTGAGGCTGCTGTCACATACAACATGGTTGTGGAAGGAATTTTGGCAGAGACGGGGTACCACGGCTGGTACCAAATTCTTGAACAGACTAAGCTCATGCCGGGAATGTCCCAGGGGATCGGCCTCGTACAAAAGGATGAGTCGCGCCACCTTCGATTTGGTGTCTACCTCATTTCACGATTGGTGGCGGAGTTCGGCGATTCGGTCTGGGAGGCAGTGGAAAATAAAATGAGTGGTCTTCTCGTGCCCGCTATCGGTATCATCAATGAACTATTCGATTATCAGGAAGCGCTTCACGGCAAGGTTGCTTTCGATCTCAAACGGGACGACTTTGTGGAGTATGCCATGGTGCAGTTCCAGAAGCGGATGGACCGTATTGAAAAAGCCCGTAGCCAGACAATAGAAGAAATCCTTTTCAAAGAAATCCCTGATGAGGATTGACTCAGCGCCCGCATACTTGAAACATCGAACGCCCCGACACCCCATTTTAACAGCTGAAAACTCTTTCCCACAATCACGTTAGGACGAACGGTCTCACTCTCCACACCGTTCAGGCTGGGCCGAAGGGAGGACCCCTGCTTATTCTCCTCCACGGCTTTCCTGAGTTCTGGCAATGTTGGGAGCAACAGATTGATTTCTTTGCGGAGAAGGGATTTCGTGTAGTCGTCCCCGACCAACGAGGTTACAACACTTCGTCCAAACCGTCTAGTGTCTCATCATATCGTGCTGAACCAATCGCCAGAGATGTCCTTGGACTTGTGGAATCACTGGGGCGTAGGAAGGCACACATTGTTGGTCACGACTGGGGAGGATTTGTGGCATGGTATTTGGGAAATCGCTTTCCTCAATGGGTTGAGAAACTGGCTGTACTCAACTGTCCCCATCCCAGGGTCATGCGGCAGCATCTGCTGACCAATCGGGCCCAGCAGAAAAAGAGCTGGTACATTTTCTATTATCAGCTGCCATGGCTGCCGGAATGGAGTATGAGCCGGAACAACTGGGAGTTTGCTAAGAAGGGACTTCAGACCACTTCCGTTCGGGGGACATTCAGTGATGAGGAGATGGCGCAATATGTGGAAGCTTGGTCTCAGCCCGGCGCCCTCACCGCCATGATCAGGTGGTATCGGGCAGGACTGCTGATGATGAAACCCCAAAGGAGTGAAAGCCTTGCACCACGCAAGATCGAAGTGCCGACACTTCTATTATGGGGCGTGAAGGACCGCTTTCTCAGCAAGGAAATGGCTCAACCGAGCATCGACTTCTGTTCAGAAGGGAAGCTCATTTTCCTCAAGAAGGCGACCCACTGGCTCCAGCATGAGGAACCGGAAAAAGTCAACTCTCTGCTTTTGGATTTCCTGTCTTGATTATTACTCCCACCATAAGGGCGGCCGTGCTACCTCTTCCGGAAATAGTTGGTTCATGTTAGCGGCATCATAAAGCCGGCCATTGATCATCACTAGTTCCACTGAGTCCGTATTCCTGATGTTCTCCAGTGGATTTTTATCCAAGATAATAAGATCGGCTAATTTGCCCTTCTCAAGGCTGCCGATATCATCGTCAAGTCCGATATACTCTGCGCCGTTGAGAGTCCCCGCCCGCAACACCTCCATAGACTTCATCCCTCCTTGGGCAAGCATCCACATCTCCCAGTGAGCCGCTAACCCTTGTCTCTGTCCATGAGCTCCCACGTTGACTTTGACACCGGCATCCGAGAGTGCTTTTGTCGCCTTCGCCACAACAATATGATTAAAGTCATCCTCTTCAACCTTTAACCGGCGGCGGGCGCGCCTGTCCAGAATCTCCCGTGGTGTGAATGCCAGGAGCCGCCGATGGTCAAACACACGATCGTGTTGATACCAGTAATACTCTCCAGAAAGGCCGCCGAAGGATACCACTAATGTTGGTGTATAGCCTACACTACTGGCACCGTATAGCGTAAGCACATCATCGTAAAGTGGGGAGACTGGAATATTGTGCTCTATGCCTGTGTGTCCGTCTAAAATCATCGTCATGTCATACTGAAAAGTGGAACCCCCTTCAATTACTACATTCATCTCTAATTCCCTTGCCGCCTTAAGAATCTGCTGTCGCTTGCTTCGACTCAACTGATTATAGGATTTGACTGAGAATGCACCGAACGCCTTCAGTCTCTTGAGGTGAGAGAGCGCGTCATCAACCGAATGGACTTCAGATGTGAAGCCTGTTACAGCACCGTATAAAATGGTCCCGGTGGAAAAAAGCCGCGGCCCGACAATTTTCCCTGCTTTCTGTAGCTCCGAGTTGGCAAAGAAAGTTTCCGTATCCTTGGAAGGGTCGTGATTGGTGGTCACGCCGAAAGCGAGATTGGCGAGGAAATTCCAGTTCTGTTCAGCGGTCAGGCCGTCGCCGCTCATTCCAACATGGGCGTGGACATCAATGAAACCAGGGAGAATCGTTTTTCCTGAAACATTCATTGTCTTTGCATTCCTCGGGACGTTAAGATCATCGGCGGAGCCGACAGCAACAATTCTATTGTCTTTGATTAAGATAGTGCCGTTTTCGATTACCTCATCGCCTTTCATAGTAATGATTCGACCTCGGATGAGCGCCATACTCCCGGTTGGGATGTCGCTGTTTTCCGTCCAACCGAGATTGACACCGACCGCCGGTGAATCTGGAAGCTCTTCAGGCGCCCCTTCCGTGAAGGCAAAAGAGTTGGACAGTTCCCTGGAGAACAGTTCTGATCCTAACGTCCAGTGAAGTGTCCTACTATGGGCGGACCAATGGGCTTCAAAGCCTGAATCCTTCGTCATTCTCACCACAGGGAAGGAGCTCATCTTGGGACTCAGATCGATCGTCTTACCTGTCTTGGGCAGGGGTGCTACGTAAACATGGAATCTCTCAGTGAAGGCGATCCACTGACCGTTGGGTGATATGTCGAACCTCTTACCGAATTTGGAGGTGGCAATAATACGGCGGTCACCGCCGGAAAGATTCACACTGATGAGCGCGTTCTTATCATCTTCCCGGGAATGGAGTAATAACCGATCTCCGTTCTGGTTGAAGACAGGCCGGTGGCCCTCTTCTGTGATGAATCGCGGCTCTCCCCCTCTGGCGGGGACCACATAGATGCCCGACTCCACCGAGTGGTTTCGACCTCGGATCAGATTACCCATTCCTTTCTGATAAACGATGATGGTGCCGTCCGGTGACCATGTTGGATTGAAATAGTGCCCTCTGGGGATAACAAGCCGCCGGGCCTTCCCGCCGTTAGCATTGACAACGGAAATACCCCCACCAACTCGATCGCTCCACGTAGTGAAGGCAACCTCTTTTCCGTCCGGCGACCATACCGGCTGAGCCTCGAATCCGCCACCGCCGGATGTAAGAAGCTTTTGGCTTTTACCATTACTTGTGGCGCTGTAAAGTCGTCCGAGGGCCTCGAACACTACTCGCTTCCCATCGGGACTCACACGAGCACCCCGGACCGTCTTAACATCGAAGGTGCTTTTGCCGATTGGCGTTTTGAATCGGACCGCTTCAGTCAATTGCTGTGTCAACTCGGCGGTGAAGTGGATTTCTGAAGCCTTTCCATCGGCTGAACGTACGCGCCATAGCTTACCCTCGGCTGTGATCACAATGGCTTTGCCGTCCGGTGTCCAGCTGTAGCTGGGATGTGGACCGAAAACTGACCAGGCCTCTTGGGAATCCCTATCGAGGCGGTCGAAGATAGGACGTTCCATACCGGTCGCTAGCTCTCTTACGAATAGAACAGTCTTAGTACCGACCCGCCGGACAAAGGCGAGCATCTTTCCATTAGGAGAAATTTGAGGTGTCACGCTCCCGCCCACGCCGCCGGTAACCGTCTTCTTCTCCCCGGATTCTAGGTCAATACTATGGATGGCATATATACCATAGTTAGGGTTCCGGTTGTATTGAAACATGTTACCGGGACTTACATCTTGGGAATAGAAAAGCGTTTTTCCATCGGGACTGATCTCAGGCTCGCCAGCATCATGCTGCCAGTTTCGGCGGTCTGTCACTGCCGTTCCCATACCTTCGCCAGAAACATGGTATATCCACATCTCGCCAGCGCCGAGGGAACGGGTATCCACAAAATGTTTCCTGGCGATGATGTATTGATCGTCAGCGGTGAAAACGGGGTTGTTCAGGAGCCGAAATTTTTCGTTCGTTACTTGTCTTGGCTCAGAACCATCCCGCTCCATGATCCAGATATTATCTGCCCCTGAACGGTCGGATGTAAAAGCGATAAACTGGCCATCATTGCTAAATGTTGGCTGTATCTCCCAGGCTGGTCCCGAAGTGAGTGGCGTCGCTTTTCCACCGACCATGGGAATGATATAGATGTCACCTAAAAGATCGAAGACGATATGTCTGCCGTCTGGCGAAACATCACAACTCATCCAGGTTCCTTCCGTCGTTGTGAAATTGATTGTTTCCGTGGGCCCAAAACCCGCCGTAACGTCCCAACCATTCTTATCCTCGGACGAAAGGATGACTGATAGCATCATTAGCGTTGCTAGAGGTTTCATTGTTAAGTCCTTCCTATAAATTCTTTACTGTATTAGATAATAGATCATTAAGCTTGGGAATCTAAGTCATTGGGCTGCTTCTGTTCAAATATCAGTGGCGGAAGGGCCAATGAATTGTAAGTTCAGAGGAAAGACACTCAAAACCAATCGCACGGAAACTTTATGGAAGATACGTACCACAGACGAAGCTCATTCTTTGGATTTAAAAAAGAGTACATCGCCGAATTTGTATATGGTGGTATAGACGGCACCGTCACCACATTCGCTATTGTTGCGGGCTCAGCGGGCGCCGAGCTTGCCCTCCCAATCGTCCTTATTCTCGGTTTCGCAAACCTTATTGCCGATGGTTTCGCCATGTCGGTGGGTAGTTATTTCTCTGCCAAGGCGGAACACGATTCCTTTGAAAAGCACAAGGCAGTAGAGGAATGGGAGGTAGAAAACCTGAGGGAAAAAGAGGTAGAGGAGATTAGAGAAATATACGAGGCGAAGGGGTTCACGGGTGATCTACTCAGGCAGGTGGTGGATGTTATCACTTCTGATGAGGAGGTCTGGGTTGACACCATGATGAAGGAAGAACTGGAGATGATAAAGGACAATCGCCCTCCATGGAAACGAGGGCTGGTCACATTTCTTGCTTTTAATGTTATGGGGTTTATTCCTCTGGCTGCTTACGTTATGTCAGGTATCACCCGGGCTGGTGGTGCGGGACTCTTCACCACATCGTGTCTCTTTACCGCTGTTGCTCTCATCCTAATCGGACTTCTCAAGAGTGCAGTAACGGAACAAAACCCTTGGAGAGGAATGGCTGAAACGGTCTTGTTGGGTGGCGCTGCTGCCACCATCGCCTACTTCGTCGGTGATATCCTGGAGAAACTTCTCTGACTCTGGTTCTTCAGCGTCAGGTGTCTTATTTTTGGTTATGGTGGAAGCAGTAACAAATGGGATTCGCATTGGTGTCAAAACAGAATTTGTTCCGGAACGGTCCGATCCCGACCGGCCGCTGTTCTTCTTTGCCTATCACATCACCATCACCAATGAAGGCGAGACCCCTCAGACTTTGGTCACCAGATACTGGCATATCACCGACTCTATAGGGCAGGTGGAGGAGGTCCGAGGACCCGGTGTGGTGGGATATCAGCCTAGACTGGAAAAAGATCAGTCGTTCCAATACACCAGCTACTGTCCTCTCCGTACCGAATTCGGAACCATGAAGGGGACTTATCAGATGGTGGATGATGACGGTGAAATGTTCGATGCTGAAATTCCGCCTTTCAGGCTGGCGACCCCTCACTCTGTCAACTGACGCCGAAATCTTGGACCAAAACTACAAACACATCATCTGGGACTGGAACGGGACCCTTCTCGATGACGCCTGGCTCTGTGTCGACATCATGGATGGGATGTTGGCCAAAAGAGGGATGAAGCGATTGACGCTGGAGCGTTACCAGCGCCTCTTTGATTTTCCCGTTATCGATTACTACCGCAGGCTCGGTTTTGATTTCAAGAAAGAATCTTTTGAAGTGAGTGGCACTGAATTCATCAACATATATGAGAAACGGCGGGGTGAGGTCTCTTTGAAAGAAGATGCGGTGGCGATGATCGAACGGGTGAGAGATATGGGTATGACCCAATCTCTTCTTTCGGCGTATCAGCAGAGTACCCTCGAACAGCTGACAGCGGATCTAGGTATTCAACACTACTTCGAAAGAGTCATTGGCCTCGATAATCACTACGCTTTTGGAAAGATTGAAAATGGGAAAATGTGGCTTGAGGAGATGACTCATGATCCTCAAGAAGTTCTTCTCATCGGTGACACCGTTCACGATCATGTAGTGGCCAGTGAGTTGAATATCGATTGTCTTCTCATCCCAAGCGGACACCATTCTGAAGAAAAACTGGCACGGTGCGGATCACCCCTCGTCCAATCTCTGAGCCACATCGAAAACTTTATTGAAAAGGAGGTCACTGCTTGAAACGCTGAAGGATAACACTACTGACCATCATCCTCAGGCATATCCCTCTGGAGTGAATGCTGTTATAGTGAACGGAGAGATTGTTCTTGACGGTGATAATCGAACAGAAACGCGTCCAGGCCAGCTGGCCAATAGTGATTGAGAAGATCATTATTTTATCAAAAATGCAAATTCTTCTGTTTCTTAAAAGAGATAACAGCACTCTACCGGGGAAAGTTGGCTAGCCTAAACTAGGAGATTAGTTTTCGCTTCAAAGAATCCGGGTACCGGTGCGATCAACCCGACTCACTATGGATTGACATTGGAAACCACCTTTTTCGAATTCCTTTACCATTGCATTCCTAATCGTTTCTCCCTCTTTCACCGTTCCGTTGGAGAAAGCGCAAAGGGTCGGTCCCGATCCCGAAATGACGAGTCCGTCTGCGCCGGCCGAGAGAGCTGCTTGCTTTACCTGGTCAAAGTGTGGAATGAGTCCCTTCCTCTGCGGTTCAGCGATAACATCCAACAAACTACTCACCATAAGATCGTAATCGTCTCTCATGAATGCCGCGGTTATTGCTGAGGTATTAGCCATGGCGGTTACAGTGTCTTTAAGGGAGAGTTGATTAGGCAGCAGCTTTCGTGCCTCTTTTGTAAATATTTCAATTCTCGGTGTCACCAGAATCAGTTTGAGTGATGTAATCGCTCCCAGTTCAATGACAGTTAAGGGAGAAACAGACTTAACAAGGATGGCTCCTCCCAGCAATGATGGAGCCGTGTTATCCGCATGTCGAGCGGAGACAACCTCTTCCGCACGGGTGGCTGCATCGATAAGTTGTTCGGGGGCCAAATGACTTCCATACAGAAAGTTGGCGGAAAAGGCGCCCGCCGCTGCTGAGGCCGCACTGGAGCCAAGGCCCGAACCGTTGGGAAGGCCCTTTTTTATTCGCAATTGGACTCCGCCGGGATTGCCCAGTTTTTTCAGCACCTCCATCGCTGCAAGGGAGGCGGTGTTTGACTTTGCATCTGAGGGAATAGGATAGTCCGAAATGACCTTAACGATGGAAACATCACTTTCTGACCGGTTTGCTTCCACCGTGTCTCCCCACCCCTCCACAGCCATGCCGAGGACATCTAATCCCGGTCCCAGATTGGCCACAGTGGCAGGGGCGAATACCTTAATCCAGTTCATGGTTGATCGAGAAGATATTGCCGAAATTGTTCATAATCGCAGCTCAATCTATCGCTTGAAGGGGGCCGTTTCATCATATGCACCAGAGAGGGTGGGGCCTCAACGCTTTGCCCGAGAATTGACGAGACGGTGTCCGGAAACTTTCCTGGGTGGGCTGTCTCCAAAACAATCGCCTGACCCTTGAACCCTTTTTCCCGGTATCGCTGAAGAGCCGCTAGCCCGACAGCTCCATGAGGATCGAGCATAATATTATACTGTTCAAAAGTTCGGGTAATTGTCCGACGTGTCTCTTCATCAGAGATAGAGGCAGACCAGAGATTCTCCTTCATGGCAGACAGTTCAGGCGTTTGCCCCACAGTTCCATCGGGGAATAGGTGACCCTCGTAGAGATCGAAGTATCGGGCGAGGTTGCTAGGATTGCCCACGTTCATGGCGTTCGAGATGCACTGGCGGGACGGGGAGAGGGAAATATAAGCTCCTGAAGACAGAAATTGAGGAAATTCGTCGTTATCATTTACGGCGAGGATAAGTCTCTCAACGGGGAGTCCCATCCGTCGGGCAAACTCACACCCGAGGGAGTTCCCAAAATTGCCTGAAGGGACTGAAAAAATAAGTTGATCTCCCTCCCGGGCTAAGTTCGCCCAACCAAAAAAGTAGTAGACAATTTGTGGGAGAATTCTCCCCACATTGATGGAATTGGAAGAGGTCAGATTGAGGCTGGCAAGATTCTGATCAAGAAAGGCCTGTTTCACTAATCTTTGGCAGTCGTCGAACTGTCCATCAACTCGAAGCGTTTGGACATTCTCACCAATCCTTTCGAGTTGCGCCCGCTGTATATGGGAAACCTCTTGCTCCGGATAGAGAATTACAACACGAAAGCCTTCCATGCCACAAAATGCTTCTCCCACAGCACTTCCCGTATCGCCGCTTGTTGCCACAAGAACGGTGATTAGTTCATCCTTCTCTTTCATAGCATTCATGGTCAGCGCCATGAACCGGGCCGCAAAATCTTTGAAAGAAGCAGTTGGCCCACGATCGAGATAGAGTAGAGAAGTTTCTCTATCTAGAGTTTCAATCAGGATTGGAAAGTCGTAAGCTGCGGCACAGATTTCCTCCAATACTTCTAGCGCAAGTTCTTCAGCTAGGAACTTGGTGAGAATTCGAAAGGCAACTTCGGAATAGGAGAGACCGGAAAACTGCACGATTTCATCACTAGAGAGGGTAGGAGCTGTCGTCGGCATGTAGAGACCACCATCAGGTGCTAACCCATCGAACAAAGCTTGCCTGAACGACACCTCCTCGCTGAAGCCCGTACCGGGTAGATGACGGTTTGTGCTGATATATCGAATGTGTTCGATCGATTGCACTCCTTACTTGAGTAGCACAAACTGTTGGCTTGAAACTCCGCCGGGCCATGACAGCACTGCCGTGTAGACACCAGAAGATGCGGGGTGATAGCCAAAAACCTCAAGCAACGGCCCGGGGAATCTCCTCTGAAGCGGAGCGGGGAGGCGGATAGAAGTATCGGGAGCGGCTGTATAAATTTCACGGAAAAACTCATGTTGCTGCTGGTGAATAGAGACTGGAATCTGTGACCGCAGGAGAAGAGGAATAGTAAACATAAAAAGTGAAAAGAAGCGGCTATGAAGCATTCCACTCCGTATGCGAGAATAAATCTTGTATTTTTTCTCTCTGACGGATGAGCCGGGATTCCCCATTTAACAGAAGTACTTCCGCTGGACGGGGGCGTGTATTGTATTGGCTT
>CEUZ01034288.1_pt1 | contig 14696 bp, 14 predicted proteins | sample 361511 | NCBI WGS metagenome assembly CEUZ01 (sample SAMEA2622822, study PRJEB7988) | marine metagenome | biome: marine biome (ENVO:00000447); feature: surface water layer (ENVO:00002042); material: "saline water (ENVO:00002010), including plankton (ENVO:xxxxxxxx)" | depth 5 m
GAAAACGAAATATACAATTATTGGGAAAAAAATAAATTTTTTAAACCAAAAAAGAATAATAAGAAACATTTTTCCATAGTAATACCACCTCCAAATGTTACCGGAAATTTACATATGGGGCACGCTTTAAATAATTCATTGCAGGATTTATTAATTCGTTATCATAGAATGAATGATTACGAAACTTTATGGCAACCAGGTACAGACCATGCAGGTATAGCTACCCAGGCTGTAGTAGAAAAAAAACTATTAGAAAAAGGTATTAAAAAATCTGATTTAGGGAGATCAAAATTTATAGAAGAGGTTTGGAAATGGAAAAATGAATCTGGTGATCAAATTATAAATCAACTTAAAAAATTAGGATGTTCGTGTGATTGGTCTCGTAATAGATTTACAATGGATAAAAATTTATCTGACTCTGTTATTAAAACTTTTGTTAAACTTTATAAAAAAAAACTAATCTATAAAGATACTAAATTAGTTAATTGGGATACAAAATTAGAAACTGCGATATCTGATTTAGAAGTAGAATTAAAAGAAGTTCAGTCAAATCTTTATTACATTAAATATCAAATTGAGAACGAAAATAGCTTTTTAACAATTGCTACCACGAGACCAGAAACTATGATTGGAGATACAGCAGTAGCAGTTAATCCTGACGATTCTAGGTACAAAAAATATGTTGGAAAAAACGTAATAATCCCAATTGTTGAAAGAAAAGTAAAAATAATTGCAGATAAATATGTTTCAATTGAACAAGGTTCAGGCGCTTTAAAGGTGACACCTGCTCATGATTTTAATGATTTTGAAATCGGTAAAAGAAATAAGTTAGAATTTATTAATATTTTTGAAAAAAATGGAAAACTTAATAAAAACGCACCCAGTGAATTAGTCGGATTGGATCGTTTTGAAGCAAGAACTGTAATAGTTAAAAAACTTAAAGAAAAAAAAATATTAGAGAAAATTGAAAATATTAAAAATGTTGTACCATACGGAGATCGATCAAATTCAATCATTGAACCCTTGTTAACTGAACAATGGTTTGCTAATGCAAAATTTTTATCTAAAAAAAGTATAGAAGTAGTTAAAAAAAAGAAAACTAATTTTTTTCCCACAAATTGGACCAAAACATATTTTCAATGGATGAACAATATTCAACCTTGGTGTATTTCTAGGCAGCTTTGGTGGGGACATAGAATTCCTGCTTGGTATGGACCTGATAAAAAATTATTTGTTGCTGAAAATGAAAAAGAAGCAAAAAAAATTGCAAGAAAATATTATAAAAAAAATGTAGAACTTGTTAGAGATGAAGATGTTCTTGATACTTGGTTTTCATCGGCATTGTGGCCTTTTGCAACATTAGGTTGGCCTAAAAAAACTTATGAACTTAAAAGATTTTATCCCACATCAGTACTTGTTACAGGATTTGATATAATTTTCTTTTGGGTAGCAAGAATGATGATGATGGGAAATTATTTAATTAAGAATGTGCCATTTTCAAAAGTTTATGTTCACGCCTTAGTAAGAGATGAAAAAGGTCAAAAAATGTCTAAATCAAAAGGAAATGTGATTGATCCTTTAGATGTAATAAAAAAATATGGAGCAGACTCTTTAAGATTTACTTTAATTTCAATGGCTGCTCCTGGCAGAGACGTAAAACTTTCAGAAGATAGAGTTAAAGGTTACAGAAATTTTATAAATAAAATTTGGAATGCAAACAAATTTTCAAAATTAAATAAATGTAAACTTTCAAATAAATTCAATATTAAAAACATAAACCTTGATGTTAATAAATGGATTTATTCTGAATTATGTAAAACCAACAAATTAGCGACTGAATATATTAAAAACTTTAGATTTGATGAGGCTTCAAAAATTATATATCAATTTGTGTGGCATTCTTATTGTGACTGGTATATTGAGTTTTTGAAACCAATTTTTGATGGTAAAAATAGTATAAATAAAGAAGAATCCAGAAATATGTTAGCTTTCATCCAAGCTAATATATTAATACTATTACATCCATTTATCCCTTTTTTTACAGAAAAAGTTTGGCAAGACTTTAAATTTATAAATTATTTCAAAACACCACTTATGTTTAAAAATTGGGATTTAAAATCAAATGTAAGTTTTAATAAAAGCTTTAATAAAATTGATTGGTTAATAGAGCTAGTATCAAACATAAGATCTACGAAGGTAAATCTAAACATATCGCCCGGATCTTTTATTGATATTTCAACAAGTGAATTATCTATAAATAAAGCTAACATTATTAAAGATAATATTAACTTATTTAAAAGATTAGCAAGGGTTACAAATGTAAACAGCTCAAAGTTAGATAAAAATGGTATAAAAATAATTATAGAGGGCGAAACCTTAATATTATATTTTGATCAAAATTTTGATTTAAATGATCAAAAACAAAAACTACATAATAAATTTAATGATTTAAATGACAAAACTGAAATTCTTAAAAAGAAGCTAAAAAATAAATCATTTTTAAAAAATGCTCCAAAACATATAGTTGATAACGAAAAAAAAGCCTTAAAGAGTTATATTGTTGAGCTTAATAAGTTGAATAGTATTTTAAATAGTATTAAAAATTAATTATGAAATTTAATAAATCTAAATTACCAAGTAGACATGTTTCAGTTGGAGTGAAAAGTGCGCCTCATAGATCTATGTATTATGCAATGGGATTGAAGAAAGATGATATTAAAAAACCCTTTGTAGGCGTTGCAACCACCTGGAATGAAGCTGCGCCTTGTAATATTACACTTTCAAGACAGGCTCAATCAGCAAAAAAAGGTGTTAAATCTTCGGGCGGTACACCAAGAGAATTTACAACCATTACAGTTACTGACGGAATAGCAATGGGTCATGCTGGAATGAAATCTTCACTAATTAGCAGAGAAGTAATCGCCGATTCTGTAGAACTTACAATGCGTGGTCATTGCTATGATGCTCTTATAGGTTTAGCAGGATGTGATAAATCTTTGCCCGGATTAATGATGGTTATGCTTAGATTAAATGTGCCGTCAGTTTTTATTTATGGAGGATCTATTTTACCAGGAAATTATAAAGGAAAAGACGTAACCATAGTCGATGTTTTTGAAGGAGTTGGAAAACATTCTACCGGAAATATAACAAAAGAAGAATTGGATAAATTAGAAAGCGTTGCGTGTCCTTCAGCAGGTTCTTGTGGCGGTCAGTTTACTGCTAACACAATGGCATGTGTTTCTGAAGCTATAGGTTTAGCTTTACCAGGTTCAGCAGGTACACCAGCTGTATATAAAACTAGAGATAGGTTTGCGCTTTCAAGTGGATACGCTGTAATGAATTTATTAAAAAAAAATATAAGACCAAGAGACATTGTTACAAAAAAATCTTTGGAAAATGCAGCTGTAGTCGTAGCGGCTTCAGGAGGTTCTACAAATGCTGCATTACATTTACCAGCTATTGCTAATGAGGCTGGTATAAAATTTACTTTGGAAGATGTAACAAATATATCAAAAAAAACACCCTATATAGCTGATCTTAAACCTGGAGGAAAATATGTTGCAAAAGATTTATACGAAATAGGAGGCGTGCCTATATTGATAAAAGCTTTGTTAGATGGTGGATATATGCACGACGATTGTATTACAGTTTCAGGTAAAACAATCGGTGAAAATCATAAAAATATTATTTTTCCATCAAATCAAAAAGTAATTTATAAAACTTCAAAACCTTTAAGTACAAAAGGAGGTTTTGTTGGATTAAAAGGAAATTTAGCACCAGAAGGAGCAATCGTAAAAGTTGCTGGAATGAAAAGAAGAAAATTTAAAGGCAAAGCAAAGTGCTACGATAGTGAAGAATTTGCATTAGACGCTGTGCTAAAAAGAAAAATTAAAGCAGGTGATGTTATAGTTATTAGATATGAAGGACCCAAAGGTAGTCCAGGAATGCCAGAAATGTTATCTACTACCGGAGCTATTTATGGACAGGGACTTGGTGAAAAAGTAGCTTTAATTACTGACGGACGTTTTTCAGGCGGCACTCATGGATTTTCTATTGGTCATGTTGGTCCTGAAGCTGCTGTAGGTGGACCAATTGGGTTAATTAAAAATGGAGATGTTATTGAAATAGACGCAGATAAAGGTTTGTTAAAAGTAAATTTAACAAAAAAAGAACTTGTAAAAAGAAAAAAAAAATGGAAACCAAAAAAAATTGAATATACTTCAGGCACATTATGGAAGTATTCACAGTCTGTAGGCCCCGCATACAAAGGGGCAGTAACTCATCCCGGCGCCTCAAAAGAGAAAGAATGTTACGCAGATATATAAATAATAAATGAAAATTAAACCAGTAATTTTGTGTGGTGGAGCAGGTACTAGACTGTGGCCAAAATCAAAAAAAAACCTACCGAAACAATTTATTGACTTTGGCGGCTGGACGCTTTTTCAAAAAACACTTTATAGGATTAAAAAACCTATATTTGATTATCCAATAATAAGCACAAATTATTCATACTTAAATTTAGTCCGCAAGTATTTAAAAAAATATGAAATTAAAAAATATAAAATTATTTTAGAACCCTATAAAAAAAATACAGCAGCTGCAATTTTGTCATGCGCTTTTTTAAAAGATGTTGAATATAATCAACCAATGATTTTTTTTCCATCTGATCATTTAATAGAAAACAATGAAAAATTTGCTAAATCAGTTAAAAATCAATGTGAAAATTTAAGTGAAGATAATATTTTTATATTTGGAATTAAACCCAATTCACCTTCTTCACAATATGGATATTTCTTAACTAAAAATACAAATAAAAAAATTAATAAAGTTGTTCAGTTTATTGAAAAACCAAATTTATCTAATGCAAAAAAAATTATCAAAAAAAAAGGATACTGGAACTCTGGAATAATTTTTGCTCGCAAGGAATCAATAATCAACAATTATAAAAATTATCAATATGAAATGTTTAATCAATGTATAAATTCGTATTTTAATTCTAAAGCATCTAATAATGTCTGTTATTTAAACAAAAAATACTTTAAGCAGGTTCAAGAAATTTCATTTGATTATGCGATTTTAGAAAAATCAAATAATATAAATGGTATTAAATTAAATCTTGAATGGTCGGATCTAGGTAGTTGGAAAGAAATTTCTAACGTTTTTAAAAAAAATAAAATGAAATATTTTAATAAAAAAAATATTTTTTATAGGCCTTGGGGAAAATATATTAATTTATATTCAGGAAAAGGTTTTTTAGTAAAGGAACTAATTATTAAACCTCATTCATCTATAAGTCTTCAAAAACATAATTATAGATCTGAACATTGGACAATTATATCAGGAAAGCCAAAAATTACGATAAATAGGAGAAAATTTTTTAAAAATAAAGGTGAAACTGCTTTTATACCCAAAGGCTCTATACATAGAATAGAAAATCCTTTTAAAAAAGTTGTTAGAATTATGGAAATTCAAACAGGAGCTATTTTAAAAGAAACCGATATAATTAGATTTAAAGATATATATGGCAGGGTTAACTAATTTCTAATTCAATTGGTACGTGATCCGAAGGTTTTATCATAGCTCTTTGTTTTTTTTCAATAGAAATTTTTTTAATATTATTTAATAAATTATTTGAAACTAAAAAATGATCAATGCGCATCCCATTATTTTTTTGCCAAGCTCCTGACATATAATCCCAAAAAGTATATTCTTGTTTATCTTTATTAAATAACCTAAATATATCTTGAAAACCTAAATTAATTAATTCACGAAATTTTTTTCGTATTTCTAATTTAAACAATGCGTCATTTTCATATTTTGTAAAATCATAAACGTCATTTTTTTCAGGTATAACATTAAAATCGCCACCTATTATAATATTTTTGTCTTTGGTTAGTGTTTTTTTAATTTTATTACAAAAAGTATCATACCATTTCTTTTTATAATCATATTTTTCTGTATCTATAGGATTTCCATTAGGTACATATATATTAATTAGTTTAAAAAATTTTTTTTTTATTTTTATATCAGCAGACATTATTCTTGATTGATTATTAATATCTTTGATAAAATTAGTACTTATATTTTCAATATTTATCTTTGATAAAATTGCTACTCCATTATAGCTTTTTTGTCCATAAACATGCGATTGATATCCCAATGTTTTAAAATCATCATATGGAAAATTTTTTTCTTCCGTTTTTATTTCTTGCATCATTAAAATTTCAGGACGCGATTTTTTTAGATAATTTGTTATATTGCTAATTCTTGCTCTTACTGAATTTACATTCCAAGAACTTATTTTCATTAAAAGGAAAAAGAAATGCCACAACCGCAAGATGACTTTGTTTTTGGATTCGAAATTTTAAATGAACTTCCAATCAGCTCCTCAGAAAAATCGACTTCGGAACCTTTTAGCATGTCCAGTGAAGATTTATCTATCACTATGTTTTCATGTTTTAAATCGTTATTGTCTACTTTGTTGTCAAAAGTGAAATCATATTTGAATCCTGAGCATCCACCGCCTTTAACAGCAATTCTAAAAAAAGTTCCCGAGGGTTTTTTTGATATAAGCTGATTTATTCTTTCCACAGCTTTCTTACTAAAATTAATTTCTTTAATCATTTTAAATCGATTTAATGTAATATAATCCTTTTATATCAAATTATGCAAAAAAAATATAAGGAAAATCATCTCAAGCCCTATGCAGTCAAATCAATAAATAGTAGAGGTCGAATTTATAAGGAAACTGAAAATTTTATTAGAACACCATATCAAAGAGATAGAGATAGAATAATACATTCATCGTCTTTTAGAAGGCTCAAACATAAGACTCAGGTTTTTGTTAATACCGAAGGAGATCATTATAGAACAAGATTAACTCATTCAATGGAAGTTTCTCAAATAGCAAGAACTCTTGCGAGATCATTGGGGCTCAACGAAGATTTAAGTGAGACACTAAGCTTATCTCATGATTTAGGTCACACTCCCTTTGGTCATGCCGGTGAAGAAATTTTAAGTAAATGCATGAAATCATACGGGGGATTTGATCATAATATACAAACATTAAGAATCGTAACTTCTATTGAAAAAAAATATTATAAGTTTTCCGGCTTAAATTTAACAATTGAAACATTAGATGGTTTAATAAAACATAATGGTCCAGTAAAAAATATCTCAATTTTTAAAAATATATTAAAAAAAAATCTATTTAATAAAAAAATAATATTTAATGGATATCCTTCCTTAGAGGCTCAGGTAGCTTCAATATCTGATGATATAGCATATAATAATCATGATTTAGAAGATGGCCTTAGAGCAGGTTTATTTTCAATAAATGATATAAGTTCAATACCGTATCTACATGATTTAATTAAAAAGCATAATCAAAATTCAAAAAGTTTTAGAAAAGAAATAATTATTAATCAAATTATAAGAGAATTAATAAATTTAATGGTAATTGACGTGATTGAAACAACTAATAAAAATTTAAATAAAATTAATCCACAATCAATAAAAGACATTTATAAACAAGATTTTCCAATTGTTGATTTTTCATATAAAATGAAAATTATAGACAGACAAACAAAGATGTTTCTTAAAAAAAATATGTACAATCATAAGGATGTTATTATTAATACAAATAAAGGAAAAAAAATTATTAAAGATTTATTTTATTATTTAATTAAAAATCCAAAAAAATATATAGATAAAAATTATTTTAAAAATGAAAAAAAGGAAAGAGTTATAGCTGATTTTATTGCTGGAATGACCGATAGATATGCAATAAATCTTCATAAAAAAATTAAATGAATATATTTTCATATTATCAAACTAAAATATTGATAGTCCTTAAAAAATTGCAAAAAAAAGGAATATTAAAAATTCCAAATCAACAAAAATTTTTTACAGTTGAATTACCGCCCAAAAATCAAAAAGCTGACATATCTTGTAATGTTGCTTTAACTTTAAGTAAAATAAATAAAAATTCACCAATTGATTTAGCTAAATCATTAAAAAATCATTTGTTAAAAAATTTTAAGGAATTTGATGATATTGTAATTGCGGGCCCCGGTTTCCTAAACATTTCATTTAAATCTTTATTTTGGCAAAAATATTTGACGAAAATTATAAAATTAGATAGTAAATTTGGTTCAACTAAATCTAATAGAAAAAAATATAATATAGAATTTGTATCAGCTAATCCCACTGGACCTCTTCATGTAGGTCATTGTAGAGGAGCGATATTAGGTGATGCTCTTTCTAATCTTCTTACCTTTAATGGTAATAAGGTTACTAAAGAATACTATGTTAATGATTATGGTGTTCAAATTAATACTTTTGTTCAGTCGGTGTATTTTAGAATTTTAGAAATTCTTAAAAATAAACCTTTTCCTGAAAATGAAGAATTGTACCCTGGAAATTACATAATAGATATTGCAAATAAAATAATTCAAAATAAATCTTTAAAAAATTATGATGATTTTAAAAAAATTAAAAAAAAACTAACTTCAGAATCTTTAAAATATTCTATGCTGTTAATAAAAGAAAATTTAAATCAAATTGGAATTAAGCATGATAATTTTATTTATGAATCTAAATTAATTAATAATAAATCTGTTTTAAAAGTCATTAATAAATTAAAAAAGGAAAAATTTATTTACGAAGGTAAATTAGAAGTTCCCAAAGGTGAAAAAACTAAAGATTGGAAAGAGAGAAATCAATTATTATTTAAATCTACTCAATTTAACGATGATTTAGATAGGCCTTTACAAAAGGCAGATGGGACATGGACTTATTTTGCCGGCGATATGGCTTATCACTCAGACAAAATATCTAGAAAATATGATGTTTTAATTAATATACTTGGAGCAGACCATGCTGGATATACAAAGAGAATTATCGCAGCCACCAAGGCTATTTCAAAAAATAAAGTTAACTTGATCTGTAAAGTCTCTCAATTAGTAAAATTATTTAAAAACGGAACTCCTTTTAAGATGTCAAAAAGAAAAGGTGATTACATAACATTAAATGATTTAATAAAAGAAGTCGGAAAAGACTCGGTTAGATTTATGATGTTAAATAGAAGTAATGATGTAGAATTAGATTTTGATTTTCAAAAAGTTACCGAAAAGTCAAAAGATAATCCAGTTTTTTATGTTCAATATGCTTATGCAAGAATAAACTCAATTTTCAGATTACTTAAAATAAAATTAAGAAAGAAAGTTAAGTTAAATGATAAAGAGTTTAATTTAAATGAACATGAAATAGAAATTTTAAAAAAAATTTCTGAATGGCCTAAATGTGTTGTTATGTCTTCTGCTAAGCTTGAGCCACACCGAATTCCATTTTATCTTTATGAATTAGTAACTTTATTCCACTCCTATTGGAATTTGGGAAAAGATAATAAAGAATTTCGTTTTGTAACTGACAATAATAGTATTAACCATAATAGAATTGTGCTTTTGCAAGCACTTGCTATTGTTATTGAAAATGGTATGAAAATATTAGGTGTTTCAACTCCTAGTAAAATGTGATGTACAACAAAATTAAAAATGTAGGGATAGTTTTAATTTTTTTTATATCTTTTATTTTTGCTTTAAAATATTATTTTTCTGAAAAAAATATAATTTTCGTCAATAAATCAAGATTATCATATCATACAAAAATTAATAATTATGAAATAGATTTACCTAAATTAAAAAATGACACAAATAATATCATTGTTTATGTTGATGGACTTGAGGATTTTAAAAAAAAGAGAAAAAAAAGATTTTGGGAAAAATTAATATCTGATTAACAATGAATAAATTAGCTGTAATTTTTGGTTTAAAAGGACATACATTAACTAGTGGCGAAAAAAAATTATTTAAAAAAATTAAACCTTGGGGAATAATATTATTTTCAAGAAATATTAAAAATATCATTCAATTAAAAAAGTTAATTGATGAAATTAAAGTAATATTTAATGATAAGAAATATCCTATATTGATTGATCAAGAAGGCGGTAGAGTTTCTAGATTAAATAATATTCTTGATTTTAGTGTTTTTTCTCAAAATCTATTTGGTAAAATTTATCAAACAGATAAAAAATTATTTTCTATTATTTATAAAATCTATGTTGATAATGTATGTGAAATATTTTCAAAAGTTGGAATTAACATTAATACTGTTCCTGTATTAGATATTTTTCGAAAAAGATCACATACTATTATTGGTGATAGGTCTTTTGGTATAAATCCTAAAAATGTCTCTAAATTAGGTAAAGTTTGCATTAATTTGTATTCAAAAAAAAAAATTGGTACTGTAATAAAACATATACCTGGACACGGTCTTGCAATATCAGACAGTCATTATAAAACGCCAATAATTTATGAAAGTAAAAAAAATTTAATTAGAAATGATTTTAAGCCATTTAAATCCTGTAAAGCATTATTTGCTATGACAGCTCATGTTATTTATCCAATATATGATCCTTTAAACACTGTTACTCACTCAAAAATCATTATTAATAAAATTATTCGCAGCCATATTAAATTTAGAGGCTTATTAATTTCCGATGATATATCTATGAAATCTCTAAAATATTCATTAGAAAATAATGCTATTAAAGCATTAAGGGCAGGTTGTAATTTAGTTCTTCATTGTAATGGAAATATAAGAGAAATGTATAGGTTAGCAAAAGTTATACCCAAAATTGATAATTTTACACGGAAAAAAACATCACATTTTATTAAATTTTTAGGATAAATTACTATTATGGAACTTTCAGAAAACAAAAGTTTTAAAATCGATATAGAAAATTATGCAGGTCCTCTTGAGGTTTTATTGGATTTAGCTAAGGCTCAAAAAGTTAACTTAGCTAATATTTCAATTACACAATTAGCAGACCAATTTATAGATTTTATTAATAATACTAAAAAAGTTAATTTATATATAGCCTCGGAGTATTTAGTTATGGCTGCATGGTTGGCTTATTTAAAATCTAAATTATTACTACCCGAAGATGCCGATGATGAGTTTAAAGCTGTAGAAGTAGCTGAAAAATTAAAGTTACAACTCAAAAAGCTAGAATTAATAAGATTACTTTCCGATCAATTGTTAAAAAAAAAAAGACTTGGTGTAGATGTTCATATGAGAGGCATGCCTGAAGGTATTAGAACTTTAAAAAATTCAAAGTATTCTGTTTCTTTATATGAATTATTAAAAGCTTATGCAAATCATGTAATGAGAAAAAATTTCCAATCAATAAATATTGCTAAATTGCCTGTTTGTACAACAGAACAAGGAATTGAAATAATAAAATCTAATATCAAAAACTTATATGACTGGAAAAATATAGCTACACTTGTACCATCACAATTTAAAAAAAATAGTGAATTAAAGAAATCTGGTATATGTGGAATTTTTTCAGCATCTTTAGAACTTAGCAAAGAAGGTTTACTTAGTATTATGCAAAAACAAAATTTCGGAGACCTTCTAATTAAAGGTAAAAAACAATGAAAAAAGATTTAAAAGTTTTAAAGTTTCCTACTAAATCTTCAAATTTGGAAAGACAAGTAGAAGCTGTTTTATTTGCTGCTGAAGAACCTTTAGATCAAGAAAGCATTCAAGATAAATTGAAAACAAGGAAAAATATTTTGGATATTTTGCAGTCCCTTGAAAAACAATATAAAGGCCGCGGAATAAATTTAGTTTGTATTTCAAATAAGTGGTCATTTAGAACATCGTCTGATTTATCAAAATTTATGAGCACTCAAGTAGAAACTAAAAAAAGATTATCTAAAGCGGCTATAGAAACATTGGCAATTATTGTATATCACCAACCTGTTACAAGATCCGAAATTGAAGAAATTCGTGGCGTTTCATTTGCTACTGGTACAATGGAAATATTACTTGAATTAAATTGGGTAAGACCATCAGGAAGAAAAAATATTCCTGGTAGACCTATTCAATATGTAACAACAGACGACTTTTTAAGTCATTTTAATTTACAAAAACTTACTGATTTACCTAATGTTGAGGAATTGTCATCTGCAGGACTAATAGACAATGCAAACGTTGATTCTTCGATTTTTGGAACTGGTAAATTTTTTAAAGAGCAAAATGTCAAAAAAAATGAGAATATTTATTCAAATATTGACGACATGCTGTCTCAATCACTAAATAATAAAGAAGATTAAAAGATACCTTTAATAAACTATAGAAATTGTATATAATTCAAACATGAGTATAGGATTTTGGCAAATAGCAATAGTTGTGGTTTTAGTAGTTCTTCTTTTTGGAAGAGGTAAAATATCAAGCTTAATGGGAGATGTTGCTAAAGGAATTAAAAGTTTTAAAAAGGGAATGAAAGATCCTATTGATCACAACGAATCCACTACATCTGAAGAAGAATCAAATAAAGATACAAATCAAGAAAACAAGTAAATTAAAATGCCACAAATTGGATGGTTCGAATTACTAATTATTGTGGTCTTAGCAGTATTAATTATTGGACCAAAAGATTTCCCAAAAATTTTAAAAAAGGTTGGATCATGGATTGGTTCATTTAAAAATTATTTTAATGAGGTACAAAAAGATATTACAAATGTAGAAAATGAAATTTCTTTTGAAAAAGAGGAATTAGATAATAAAAAAAAAGATGATTAATGAAAAAAATACTCAATCAAGTTTTGTTGGACATCTTACTGAACTAAGATCTCGTCTTATAAAATCAATAATATTTTTTTTTATTTTTTTTATTGCATGCTACTTTTTTGCTGAAAATATTTATAATTTTCTAGTGGAACCTTATGCTAATGCAGTAAGAAATGATGAAATTCAAAGAAGAATGATTTTCACTGCTTTACATGAAACATTTATTACATATTTGAAGGTAGCTTTTTTTGCGGCATTTTTTATTAGCAGTCCAATTATTTTAACTCAGATTTGGAAGTTTGTTGCTCCAGGCCTATATAAAGATGAAAAAAAAGCATTATTGCCATATTTAGTAGCGACACCTACTTTGTTTTTATTAGGTGGTATGTTGGTTTATTATTTAATAATGCCGCTTGCCATTAAATTTTTTTTAAGTTTCGAGTCATCTTCCCAACTTGGAGGATTACCCATACAATTAGAAGCTAAAGTTAATGAATACTTGTCATTAATAATGAGACTCATTTTTGCTTTTGGTTTAAGTTTTCAACTACCTGTACTATTAAGTCTTTTGGCAAGAGTTGGATTTGTTGATTCTCAATATCTAAAAAAAAGAAGAAAATATGTTATAGTCATTATATTTGCCATAGCTGCCGTTTTAACTCCTCCTGATCCTATTACTCAAATTGGCTTGGGAATACCTTTGTTAATTCTTTATGAATTATCTATATTGTCTGTGAAGATCATAGAAAAAAAGAAAAAAGATGCATAATATTAAATTTATTAGAAAAGATACTGATAATTTTATTAAAAAATTAAAAGATAGAAATATAAATTTTAATGCAAATATTTTACTAGATTTAGATAAAAACAATAGAGATCTTATTCAAAAAATTGAAAAACTTGAGCAAGAAAAAAAAATTATTTCAAAAAAACAAGATAAAAGTCAATTTTCAAGATCTAAGGATATTTCAAAAGAAATTGAAAATTTAAATGAAGATCAAGTTAAAATTAAAAAAAAGATCGATAAAATTCTTAGTTCACTTCCAAACCTGGCTTTAGAAGACGTTCCTGTTGGTAAAGATGAAAATTCAAACAAAGAAATTAAAATAATAGGAAAGATTCCTGAATTTAACTTCAAACCTTTATCCCATTACGAAATAGGCAAAAAATTAAATTTAATGGATTTTGATACAGCCACTAAAACATCAGGATCTAGATTTGTTTTTCTTAAAGGTAAACTAGCAAATCTAGAAAGAGCTATTTCTAATTTTATGCTGGATTGTCATACAAAAGAATTTGGCTATCAAGAAATATCACCACCTCTTATAGCTACTGATGAAACTATGTTTGGAACAGGTCAGCTTCCTAAGTTTGAAAGCGATCAATTTGAAATTAAACTTGATGATGAAAAATCAAAAAAATTTTTAATACCTACTGCGGAAGTTATTTTGACAAATATGGTTAGAGAGTCATTTGTTAAAAAAAATAATCTTCCATTGAGATTAGTAGCTTCTACCGCATGTTTTCGAAAAGAAGCTGGAAGTTATGGAAAAGATACTAAGGGGATGATAAGACAACATCAATTTTATAAGGTTGAACTTGTAAGTATAGTTGATCCAGATAAATGCTCCGAAGAACTAAATAGAATGGTAGATTGTGCTCAGCATATTTTAAAAAAATTACAATTGCCTTATCGAGTAGTTTTATTATCTACAGGCGACATGGGCTTTAGTGCAGAGAAGACATTTGATCTTGAAGTTTGGATACCTTCCGAAAATAAATATAGAGAAATATCTAGCTGCTCTTCTTGTGGACAGTTTCAATCAACTAGAATGAGATCTAAATATAAAGATGAAAAAAATAAATCAGATTTTTTAGGCACTCTAAACGGCTCTGGTTTAGCTGTAGGTAGAACATTAATAGCAATTATGGAAAATTATCAACAAAAAGATGGAAGTATTATAATTCCAGAAGTTTTAAGAACATATATGAATGGTGAAAAAAATATAGATTAATTTTTATTGTTTATTTTTTTTATTTAGTATAATCATATTACA
>CEUZ01059424.1_pt1 | contig 14686 bp, 26 predicted proteins | sample 361511 | NCBI WGS metagenome assembly CEUZ01 (sample SAMEA2622822, study PRJEB7988) | marine metagenome | biome: marine biome (ENVO:00000447); feature: surface water layer (ENVO:00002042); material: "saline water (ENVO:00002010), including plankton (ENVO:xxxxxxxx)" | depth 5 m
AAATTATGCCGACTGTAAATCAATTGGTACGAAAAGGTAGAAAAAAAGTATCAAAATTAAATAAGGTTCCAGCTCTAGAATCTGCACCTCAAAAAAGAGGTGTATGTACCAGAGTTTACACAACAACTCCAAAAAAACCTAATTCAGCTTTAAGAAAAGTTGCACGAGTAAAGTTGACAAATGGACATGAAGTTTCGACATATATTCCTGGAGAAGGACACAATCTGCAAGAACATTCTGTAGTTTTAATAAGAGGCGGTAGGGTAAAAGATTTACCAGGAGTTAGATATCATGTAATAAGAGGCCCTCTAGATACACAAGGTGTTTCAGCACGTAAAAAAAGTAGATCCCTGTACGGAGCAAAAAAACCTAAATAGTAGTAAAAATGTCTAGAAGAAGAGCAGCAATAAAAAGAGAAGTTTTACCGGACGCCAAGTATAAGGATAAAATTATAACTCAATTTATGAATAAAGTGATGCTAGACGGAAAAAAATCAAAAGCTGAAAAAATTGTGTATGGAGCTTTTGAAATAATTAATAATAAAACAAAAAACGATCCACTTAAATTTTTTCATGAATCTATTGATAAAGTTAAACCAAGTTTAGAAGTTAGATCAAGAAGAGTAGGTGGTGCAACATATCAAGTTCCTGTAGCTGTTAAACCCTTAAGAGCTCAAACACTTGCAATGAAATGGATTATTGAAAATGCGAAGTCTAGAAGTGAAAAAACTATGAGAGAGAAAATTGCAGGTGAACTTATGGATGCATTTAATAATAAAGGTAAGTCAGCAAAAAAAAGAGAAGAAACACATAAAATGGCTGAAGCCAATAGAGCGTTTGCTCATTTTAAATGGTAATATAATGGCTAGATCTCATCAATTAGAAAATTATAGAAACATAGGTATAATGGCCCATATTGATGCAGGCAAAACAACTACTACTGAAAGAATATTATATTATACTGGAAAATCACATAAAATTGGAGAAGTCCATGATGGTGCTGCAACGATGGATTGGATGGAGCAAGAGCAAGAAAGAGGAATTACCATTACCTCAGCTGCAACAACTTGCTTTTGGGCAGATCACCGAATTAATATAATTGATACACCTGGTCATGTAGATTTTACAATTGAAGTTGAAAGATCACTAAAGGTTCTTGACGGAGCAATAGCTGTTTTTGATGGAGTTGCAGGAGTTGAACCTCAATCAGAAACAGTTTGGAGACAGGCAGATAGATATGGAGTTCCAAGAATGTGCTTTGTAAATAAATTAGATAGAACTGGTGCAAACTTTTTTATGACTGTTGATATGATAAAAGATAGACTAGGAGCATATCCATTGGTTTTACAACTTCCTATTGGAAATGAAAGTAATTTTTCTGGCGTTGTAGATTTAATAAAAAATAAATCTATTATTTGGAAAGAAGAAACACTTGGTGCAGAATTTGATATAGGTGAAGTTCCAGAAGATTTAAAAGAACAAGTAAATGAATACAGAAATAAGCTTATTGAAAAAGCAGTAGAAGAAGATGATTCAATAATGGAATCATATCTAGATGGGAAAGAACCAAACGAAGAAGAATTAAAAAAATGTGTGAGAAAAGGAACAATTTCTGGAAATTTTGTTCCCGTTCTTACTGGAAGTGCCTTTAAAAATAAGGGAGTTCAACCCTTGCTTGATGCTATTGTTGATTTTCTCCCATCTCCTCTTGATGTTAAAAGTGTTAAAGGACAAGATTTAAAAGATGAAAAAGAATTAGTTAGAAAATGTTCGGATAATGAACCTTTTAGTGCTTTAGCTTTCAAGATTATGACTGATCCATTTGTTGGATCGTTGGTTTTTATAAGAATTTATTCCGGTACAGTAAAAACTAAAGATGCAGTTTTAAATTCTACTAGAGAAAAAAAAGAGAATATTGGAAGAATGTTATTAATGCACGCTAATAACAGAGAGGAAATAAAGGAAGCATATGCTGGGGACATTGTTGCTTTAGTTGGGGTAAAAGATATTACTACTGGGGAAACTCTTTGCGATCCATCTAATCCTATTATATTGGAGAAAATGGATTTTCCGGACCCCGTTATAGAAGTTGCCGTTGAGCCAAAAACAAAAGCTGATCATGAAAAAATGGGTATTGCTTTAGGAAGATTGGCTCAAGAAGATCCTAGTTTTAGAGTTACTTCAGATGAAGAATCTGGACAAACAATAATTAAAGGTATGGGTGAACTTCATTTAGAAGTAATTGTTGATAGAATGAAGAGAGAGTTTAAAGTTGAAGCTAATGTAGGTGCCCCTCAAGTGGCATACAGAGAAACTATAACTCAAAGTTATGATGTTGACTATACACATAAAAAGCAATCTGGGGGCGCAGGGCAATTTGCTAGAGTTCAAATGGTATTTGAACCAACTAAACCCGGAGAAGGATTTATATTTGAAAATAAAATTACAGGAGGAAATATACCTAAAGAATATATACCTGGGGTTGAAAAAGGACTTAAAGCACAGATGCAAACTGGTGTAATAGCAGGTTTTCCAGTAATAGATTTTAAAACAACCCTACATGATGGGGCTTACCACGATGTAGATTCAAGCGTTTTAGCTTTTGAAATTGCAGCGAGAGCAGCTTTCAGAGAGGGAATTGCAAAGGCTCGCCCAGCATTATTAGAACCTGTTATGAAAGTAGAAGTTGTAACTCCTGAAGAGTATATGGGAGACGTAATTGGGGATCTTAATAGTAGAAGAGGAAGTGTACAAAATATGGAAACTAGAGGCAATGCAAACGTAATTAATGCAATGGTGCCATTGGCAAATATGTTTGGTTATGTAAATAATCTTAGATCTCTTTCACAAGGAAGGGCAAATTATACAATGCAGTTTGCACATTACGAAGAGGTTCCTTCAAATGTTGCTGAAGAAGTAAAAGCGAAATTAGCATAGGTTATTGAGATGGAAAATAAAGATATAAGAATCAGATTAAGAGCTTTTGATAATAAAATTTTAGATATTAGTACATCAGATATAATCAATACAGCTAAAAGAACAGGAGCAAAAGTTAGAGGACCAATTCCTTTGCCAACTAGATTAGAGAAATTTACAGTAAACAAATCACCTCATATTGATAAAAAAAGTCGAGAACAGTTTGAAATTAGAACTCACAAGAGATTATTAGATATAATTGATCCAACTCCTCAAACAGTTGATGCATTGATGAAGTTAGATCTATCTGCAGGTGTGGAGGTAGATATAAAAATTTAAATGAGGACAGGTATTTTAGCAAAAAAAATTGGCATGACTTCTTATTTTAGTGAAGACGGAATAAGAAGTCCTGTTACACTTTTATTTGTAGATAAATGTGAAGTTATAAATATTAAAACTAAAGAAAAAGATAGTTATTTAGCTTTACAAATTGGAATTTGTGATAAAAAAACAAATAAAATTAAAAAACCTCAAAAAAATTATTTTACAAAATTAAAATCTACACCAAAAAAATTTCTTAAAGAATTTAAAATTTCAGAAGAAAATATTCTAGAAATAGGCACAAAAATTGATGCAGAATTTTTCAAAAAAGGCCAGTTTGTAGATGTAACATCTGTTAGCAAAGGAAAAGGATTTGCAGGTTCAATGAAAAGGCATAATTTTGGGGGTGGAAGAGCTTCTCACGGTGTTTCTGTTTCCCATAGATCGCACGGATCAACTGGTAATAATCAAGATCCAGGTAGAGTTTTTAAAGGGAAAAAAATGGCGGGCCATATGGGAGCAAAAAGAGTTACAATTCAAAATTTAAAAATATTAGATATTGATAAAAAAAATAATATTATAATTATTAAAGGATCTATACCAGGTGAAGAACAGGCTTTGGTTTCAATTAAAGATTCAGTAAAAAATAAAGTTAAAAAATCATGAAACACAAAGTAGTAGATTTAAACAACAAAGTTATAGATGAAATTGAAATTAAAGATTCAATTTTTTGTATAAATATATTTCCCGATATAATTCATAATTATATAAAGTATCAAATGTCTAAAAAAAGATCAGGTAATCATAAGACAAAAACACGCTCGGAAGTTAGAGGAAAATCAAAAAAACCTTTTAGCCAAAAAGGAACAGGAAATGCTAGACAAGGAAGTAGTAAAGGCCCTCACTTTAGAGGAGGTGCTGTAGCTTTTGGTCCAGTAGTAAGAGATCATTCGATCAAACTTAATAAAAAAGAAAAAAAACTTGCATTAAAATGTGCGCTTTCAGAAAAATTAAAAAATAAAGAATTAATAATATTAAATGAAGCAAAATTGGAAAATAATAAAACAAAAAATTTAAATGAAAAAATTAAAAAATTTAATTTTAAATCCGCTATTTTTGTTCAAGATAAAAATGAAATAGATAAAAATTTTGTTTTAGCTAGTGCAAATATTCCGTTCGTTGATCATTTGTCAGTAGAAGGATTAAATATTAAAGATATGCTAAAATATGAAAAATTAATTATTACAAAAAATGCTATTCAAAATATTGAGAAAAGATTGATATGAAAAAAATAAAAAACAAAAAAAATGATTTAACTTTAAGTAAAGCAAAAATGATTATCCATTCTCCAATTATTACTGAAAAATCAACTAAGATAAGTGAATTTAACCAATTTATTTTTAGAGTTGATATTAAAGCTACCTCAAAAGAAATAAAAATTGCAATTGAAAAATTATTTAAAGTAAAAGTAAAGAAAGTGAATACTCAAAATGTTATGGGAAAATATAAAAATTTTAAAGGAACATACGGAAGAAGAGTAGATATAAAAAAAGCAATTGTTACATTAGAACAAGGTAATTTAATAGATATGTCAGCGAGTATATAATGGGATTAAAAATATTAAAACCTAATACACCATCTCAAAGAGGAACAGTTCTTTTGGATAGATCAGAACTTTGGAAAGGTAAACCGTTTAAAAAATTATCAAAGGGAATAGTTTCGACAGGAGGAAGAAACAATCAAGGAAGAATTACATCAAGACGTATGGGCGGGGGGACCAAAAAAAGTTATAGGAAAATTGATTTTAAAAGAAATAAATTTGATGTTAAAGGTGAGGTTGTAAGAATAGAACATGATCCAAATAGATCAGCTTTCATAGCGTTAATAAAATATGATGATAATGAACATCGTTATATTTTATCAATAAATAAATTAAGAACAGGTGATAAAATTATATCTTCTAAAAATGCAGAAATAAAAATTGGCAATTGTCTTCCATTAATTAATATACCATTAGGAACATTTATTCATAATATTGAACTTAAAATTGGCAAGGGTGGACAATTAGCTAGATCAGCAGGTACATATGCTCAATTAACTGCAAAAAATGTTTTTGAATCGCAAATAAAACTTTCATCAGGTGAAGTTCGAATTATAAATTCAAATTGTTTAGCCACAATTGGGGTAGTTTCAAATTTAGATAATCAAAATATAAAATTAGGAAAAGCAGGTAGAAAAAGATTTTTAGGTTTTAGACCAAAGGTAAGAGGTGTGGTGATGAATCCAGTTGATCATCCTTTAGGTGGTGGAGAAGGAAGAACTTCGGGAGGAAGGCATCCAGTAACTCCTTGGGGAAAACCAACTAAAGGTAAGAAAACAAGAAAAAATAAAACAACAAATAAATTAATTATTAAGAGGAGAAAATAAATTGTCTAGAGCTACTTGGAAAGGACCATTTGTAGAAAAAAGCTTAATAAAGAAAGCTGAAAAAGTACAAAAATCAGGGAAAAGGGAAGTTATTAAAACCTGGTCAAGAAGGTCAACAATAATGCCAGATTTTGTAGGGTTAACTTTTGGCGTTTATAACGGACAGAAATTTGTTCCAGTAAGCATAACTGAAAATATGGTAGGGCATAAATTAGGTGAATTTTCTCCAACAAGAACTTTCAAGGGACACACTCCTGCAGATAAAAAGGTAACTGCAGAAAAGGGAAAAGAGTAATTTATGCAAGATAATATAGCAGTAGCAAAAGATAAATTATTAAGAACTAGTTCTAGAAAGTTGAATATAGTTGCTCAAAGCATAGTAAATATGAAAGTAAATAATGCAATCAATCAGTTAAAATTTACAAAAAAAAGAATATCACTAAGTGTTTTAAAAGTTTTAAACTCAGCAATAGCAAATGCCGAAAACAATAAGCAATTAGATATTGATAGATTATTTGTTAAGGAAGCTTTCGTAGGAAAATCATTAACAATGAAAAGATTTAGGCCTAGAGCAAAAGGTCGCGCAGCATCAATTCTGAAACCTTTTAGTCGCTTAACTATAGTTTTAGAAGAAATAAAAAAACCAGAAAAAAAACCAGAAAAAAAAACAGATAAAAAAATAAAGGAAAAAAAATAGTATGGGTCAAAAAATTAATCCAAATGGACTAAGGTTGGGAGTTAATAAAACATGGGATTCAAGATGGTTTTCCAAAAAAGATTATGCAAAATTATTGCATGAAGATTTTAACTTAAGATCTTATGTTTATAAAAAACTTAATAATGCGAGCATATCAAAAGTAATAATTGAAAGGGCAGCAAAAAAATTAAGAATTACAATTTATAGTGCTAGACCTGGAATTATTATAGGAAAAAAAGGTGCTGATATAGAAAAACTAAAAAACGAGTTAACAAAAATTGCTTCAGTAGAAATCATTTTAGATATTAAAGAAGTTAGAAAACCTGAAATTATTTCTAATTTAGTAGCAGATAATATTGCTTCTCAATTAGAAAAAAGGGTTTCCTTTAGAAGAGCTATGAAAAGAGGAGCTCAATCAGCAATTAGACTAGGTGCAAAAGGAGTTAAGGTTGTTGTAAGCGGTAGGCTGGGAGGAACAGATATTGCTAGAACAGAAGCTTATAGTGAAGGAAGTGTACCGCTGCATACCTTACGTGCTGATATTGATTATGCAACTGCTGAAGCTGAAACTACTTATGGAATTTGTGGAATAAAAGTTTGGATTAATAAAGGTGAAATATTAGATAATGATCCAATGGGTAGTGAAAAAAAACTAATTGAGGAAGGTGGGGTAAGATAGATCATGAATATGATGTCACCAAAAAGAACTAAGTATAGAAAACAACATAAAGGAAGAATACATGGAAATGCAAAAGGAAATTATTCTTTAAATTTTGGTAATTATGGTCTTAAGGCAATTCAACCAGAAAGAATTACATCAAGACAAATAGAATCAGCAAGAAAAGCAATTACGAAATATTTAAAAAGAGCTGGAAGATTATGGATTAGAATTTTTCCTGATGTACCGATAACAAAAAAACCAGCAGAAGTTAGAATGGGAAAAGGAAAAGGTTCAGTTGAGTTTTGGGCTTGCAGAGTCAAACCAGGTAGAATAATGTTTGAAGTTGACGGAGTTCCTTTATCTGATGCTAAAAAAGCTATGGAATTAGCAGCCGCTAAACTTCCTATAAAATGTAAGTTTGTAGGTAGAGATTTATAATGAATAAAAAATTAGACACAAAAGAAGTTAAAACAAAAATAGCAGATTCACGAAAAGAATTATTGAATTTGAGATTTAAAAAAAGAAGTGGTCAACTCGATAATAATTCAGAATTTAAAAAAATTAGAAGGAGCATTGCAAGATTGATGACTCAGGAAAAAAAAAATAAATTGAAGGAAGAATCAAATGCCTAAGAGAAAATTATCCGGAATAGTGTCATCAGATAAACAAGATAAAACTATTGTTGTTATGGTTACGCGTCAAGTACAGCATCCAAAATATAAAAAAATAATTAGAAGATCAAAAAAATATAGTGTTCACGATGAAAAAAATAAATTTAAAAAAGGTGATGCAGTTTCTATAGAGGAATGCAAACCTTTTTCAAAAAATAAAACATGGATTGTTTTAGAGGATCAAAAAGATGAAAAGAAAATGAAAAAGATTGGAAAAGAAGCATGATTCAAATGCAAACAAACATAAATGTTGCTGACAACTCAGGTGCTAGAAAAGTTCAGTGTATTAAAGTGTTAGGCGGAAGTAAAAAAAGATTTGCCTCTATTGGCGATATAATTACTGTATCAATTAAAAATGCAATCCCAAAGGGTAAAGTTAAAAAAGGTGATGTTTATAAAGCTCTAGTTGTTAGAACAAAAAAAGATTTTTTTAGATTAGATGGATCTGTCATTAGGTTTGATAGCAATGCAGTCGTTTTACTTGATAAACAAGAAGAACCTATAGGAACAAGAATTTTTGGGCCCGTAACAAGAGAGTTAAGAAGTAAAAAATTTATGAAAATTATAAGTTTAGCACCAGAGGTTTTATGATAAATAAATCAAAAAACAAAATTAAAATTAAAAAAGGTGATGAAGTAATTGTTCTTGCCGGTAAAAATAAAGGCAAAACAGGTAAAGTTCTTACAGTTATGCCATCAATAAATAAACTAATTGTATCAGGCATTAATACTGCAAAAAAACATATGAAACCTAGCGATAAACAAGCAGGAGGCATAACAGAAAAAGAAATGCCAATTCAAGTTTCCAACGTTGCATATTATGACAAAGAATTAAAAAAAGGCATAAGAATCGGATATTCTTTTTTAAAAGATGGTACAAAAATCAGAATAAATAAAACAAATAAAAAGGAGATTTCTTAATGTCTCGTTTGCAAAAATTATACAATGAAAGCATTCATGAGATGTTAACCTCAAAGTTTAAATATACAAACAAACATCAAGCGCCAAGAATAATTAAAATCGTATTAAATATGGGTATAGGTGAAGCAAAAGATGATTCAAAGATTCTTGAAAAAGCTCAAGAAGAATTAAGTCTAATTGCAGGACAAAGAGCAGTAGTTACAAGCTCAAAAAAAGCTATTGCTGGTTTTAAAATAAGAGTTGGTATGAAAATTGGCGTAAAAGTAACTTTAAGAAATAAAAAAATGTTTGAATTTTTAGATAGATTGATAAATATTGCGCTTCCAAGAGTTAGAGATTTTAGAGGATTAAATCCAAAAAGTTTTGACGGACATGGGAATTATTCCATGGGTATTAAAGAGCAAATAATTTTTCAAGAAATTGATTATGACAAAACGGATAAAATCAAAGGTTTAGATATAATTATATGCACAAATGCAAAAACTGATGAAGAGGCACTAGAATTATTAAAAGGATTCAATATGCCTTTTCAAAATCAAACTAATTAAAGGATGAATCAATAATGGCAAAAACAAGTCAAATAGATAAAAATATTAAAAAGAGAATTTTAATTGAAAAATTAAGAGAAAAAAGACAAAAAATAAAAATAAAATTGAAAGATAAAAAATTATCAATGGAAGAAAGATTTAAATTGCAATTAAAGTTAAACGATTTACCCAGATCGAGTTCTAGGGTTAGGCATAGAAACAGATGCCAATTAACCGGAAGATCAAGAGGCGTCTACAGAAAATTTGGTCTTTCCAGAATAAAAATTAGGGAATTATCTCTAGAAGGAAAACTTCCAGGGGTTACTAAATCAAGTTGGTAGGAGAAAAATAATGTCTATGAATGATACATTGTCCGATATGTTAGCTAGAATTAAGAATGCTCACAGTATAAAAAAAGATTACACTTATTGTCTGTTTTCAAAATTGAACCTCAATGTTTTAAAAGTATTGAAAGAAGAAGGTTATATAAGGGAATACAATTCTGAAAATTTTGATAATGGAAAATCAAAAATAAGAATAGAGTTAAAATATAATGAAGGAGAACCAGTTATTAAAAAAATTAAAAGAGTTTCAAAGCCAGGAATTAGAGTTTATAGTAAAATAAATAATATGCCCAGATCATATGGTGGGTTAGGAATTTCAATTTTGTCAACACCAAAAGGCGTTATGTCAGATTCAACAGCCAGAGATTGTAATGTAGGTGGTGAAGTTTTGTGTCAGGTTTTTTAATGTCAAGAATAGCTAAAAATCCAATAACAATTCCTGAAAAAACAACAGTAAATATATCTAACAATCTATTTACTATAAAAGGTAATCATGGAGAAATGTGTATTGAAATTCCAAATGGTTATAAAGTTGAACAAAACGAAAATTTATTAAAAATTGGGGTAAAAAAAGAAATATTAAAGGAAAATCCAAAATGGGGAACCTTAAGATCATTAGTAGCTAATGCAGTAATAGGTGTTTCAGAAGGTTTTTCTAAAAAATTAGAGCTTGTTGGAACTGGCTATAAAGCTAGCATTTCAGGCAATACTTTAAAACTATCTTTAGGCTATAGTCACGAAATTAATTATAAAATACCTGAAGGAATAAAGATTGAGTGCCCGAAGCCAAACAATATAAAACTATTTAGTCACAATAAAGAACTTTTGGGTAAAGTTAGTTCTGAAATAAGATCGTATAGAAAACCAGAGCCCTTTAAAGGAAAGGGAATAAAATATGAAAATGAATATATCTTCAGAAAAGAAGGTAAGAAAAAGTAATTAAATGAATTTAAAAACAAGAAGAAAAAATAGAAATAAAAATAGAATTAAAAAAAATTCTGAAAGAAACCGTCTTTCAGTATTTAGATCTAATAAGAACATATATGTTCAAGTTATAGATGATATTACAGGTAAAACTATTGCAAGTGCCTCATCTCTTGAAAAAGAATTAAAGTCTGGGAAAAATGTTAAATTTTCAAATGAAGAAAAAATAGGTGAATTAATTGCTAAAAGATCAATAGAAAAAGGGGTAAAAAAAGTTGTTTTTGATAAGGGATCATATACATATCACGGTAAAATTAAGGCTATAGCTGATTCAGCAAGAAAATCAGGTTTGGAATTTTAGGAGAAAGATATTGTCAAATAATATAGAAAATAATGAAATAGTTGAACATCTTGTTGCAGTAAATAGAGTTGCCAAAGTTGTTAAAGGTGGAAGAAGATTTGGTTTTGCCGCAATTGTTGTAGCAGGAGATACTAAAGGTAAAGTTGGATACGGAACAGGAAAAGCAAAAGAAGTTCCAAATGCAATAAAAAAAGCTACTGAAGAAGCTAAAAAAAATCTAATTAGAGTATCCTTAAAAGAAGGTAGGACGATTCATCATGATGTTAAGGGGAGATTCGGTGCTGGGCAAGTTGTTTTAAGAACAGCCCCTCCTGGAAAGGGCATTATAGCTGGTGGACCAATGAGAGCAATATTCGATTCATTAGGCATTAAAGATATTGTTGCTAAATCTATTGGTTCAGCAAATCCACATAACATGATTAAAGCTACATTTGATGCTTTTAAAAATATGTCTTCACCAAAAAATATTGCAATTAAAAGATCTAAAAAAGTATCAGAAATAATAGCAAATGTAAAAAAGTGAATAAATAGGAATTATAAAAATGAGATTAAACGAAATTAGACCTAGAAAAAAATCTAGAAAAAAAATAAAGAGATTAGGCAGAGGATCAGGATCTGGTCTTGGCAAAACATCAGGAAGAGGAGTAAAAGGACAAAAATCTAGATCAGGTGTAGCAATTAATGGTTTCGAGGGTGGTCAAATGCCTATCTATAGAAGGCTTCCTAAAAGAGGATTCAAAAATATTTTTGCAAAAAAAATTTTTCCAATAAATTTGGGAAAATTACAATTAGCTATAGATAATAAAAAAATTGATTCCAAAGAAATAACAGAAAAAGATTTATTTAAAGCAAAATTGATTAATAAATCTAATGGTGAAATAAAAATATTAAGCCAAGGAAAATTTAAATCAGTTATAAATTTATCAGTAAGTTACGCTTCAAAACCAGCTATTGATAAAGTGAAAAAACTTGGAGGAAATATAAATTTAACTAAGAAAGTTAAAGGAAATTAAATGGCATCAGCTGCTGAAAAATTAGCTGGAAATTTAAATATGGGAGCTTTTTCTCAAGCCACAGAATTAAAAAAAAGATTGTGGTTTACTCTTGGTGCATTAATTATTTTTCGATTAGGAACTTTTCTTCCTATTCCAGGAATTGATCCATCATCACTGCAGGCTTTTTTTTCACAACAATCACAAGGAATTTTAGGAGTTTTTGACACTTTTTCTGGTGGGGCATTAGGCAGAATGGGATTATTTGCACTTGGAGTAATGCCTTATATATCAGCATCAATTATAATGACACTTCTTCAAAGCAGTATTCCTAGTTTAAAAGCTTTAAAAGAACAAGGAACAAGAGGATTAAGAAAGAGAATTCAGATAACTAGGTATTTAACAGTTCTAATTGCTTCAGTTCAAGGATATGGGATTGCAGTTGGATTAGAATCTCTACAAAGTACAGGTGGGAATGTAGTATTAGAACCTGGTTTATTTTTCAGATTTACAACTGTAATCACTTTAACAGGAGGAACAGTATTTTTGATGTGGCTAGGAGAACAAATAACTTCCCGTGGAGTTGGTAATGGAATTTCTTTAATAATTACAGCAGGAATTGTAGCAAATTTACCAAGGGCAGTCGTTAGTACTCTTGAATTAGGTAGGACTGGAGCAATTAGTTCTAGTTTTATATTGTTACTTATAATTTTAGTTTTAGCATTAATTGTATTTATAGTTTTTATAGAAAAAGGCCAAAGAAGATTGCTAGTTCAATACCCAAAAAGACAAGTAGGAAATAAAATATTTGGTGGTCAAAGCTCACACTTACCATTAAAAATTAATACATCTGGTGTAATACCAGTAATATTCGCTTCTTCAGTTCTATTATTGCCAACAACATTAACTGGTTTTGGGGCAGGGTCGGATAGTACTACTTTTTCCTTTATCTCAAGTTATTTAGGAAGAGGTCAGCCATTTTATTTTTTAACATATGGCGCAATGGTAATTTTTTTCGCATTTTTTTATACAGCAATAGTTTTTAATCCAGAAGAACAAGCTGAAAATTTAAGAAAGTATGGCGGATTTATTCCTGGAATTAGACCAGGACCAAATACAGCAAATTATATTGATTTTGTCTTAACTAGATTAACAGTTATAGGGGCATCATATTTAGCTTTTGTTGCATTACTTCCAGAATTTTTAATATCTAAATATTCAATACCATTTTATTTAGGAGGTACTAGCCTTTTAATAACAGTTGTAGTTATGATGGATTTTATAGTTCAAGTTCAATCCCATTTATTTTCTCATCAATATGCAGGTTTATTAAAAAAGACTAAGTTAAAAGGAAGAAGTTAATGCACTTAATTTTTCTTGGCCCACCGGGAGCAGGAAAGGGAACTCAAGCAAAAATCTTGTCAAACGAGTTAAATATTATTCATCTGTCAACGGGTGAAATTTTAAGAGAGATGTCTAATCAAAATAATAAAATTGGTAAATTAATAAAAGAGACTATGTCAAAAGGATTGCTTGTATCAGATGAATTAATTACTGAAGTTGTTGAAGATAGAATAAAAAAAGAAGATTGTAAATCTGGATTTATTTTAGATGGATACCCTAGAACAATTTTACAAGCAAATAGTTTTGAAGAAATAATAAAAAAAATCAATATAAGAATTAATAATGTTATTCAAATTGATTTACCCGAAGAAATTTTATTGAAAAGAATAATAGGTAGGCAAGAATGTAAAAATTGTTCTAAAATTTATAATAAATACTTTAATCCTTTCCCTCTTGATGGTTGTAATGATTGTGGAAAAAAAGATATAATTATAAGAAAAGATGATGATGAATATGCTTTCAAGAATGTGAGATTAAAAAAATATTATCAAGAAACACAACCTCTCATAGACTATTATAATGGTATGAAGCTTTTATATAAAGTAGATGGAGAGGGTTCGGTTGAAGAAATTTCAAAAAAAATACTAAAATTTATTAAAAAAATTAATTAATTGGCTTAAAATAAGCTTTTATTAGACATTTCTATACTTGACTTAGCTATACTAATTCATATAGTCAGCGCTTCATTATTTCAAAAAAATTGGAGAACTAGGTTTTGGCTCGTATTTCAGGTGTGAATATACCAAGCAATAAAAGGGTTGTAGTTGCCTTAACATATATTTATGGCATTGGCTCTAAAATAGCCGAAAATATTTGCAAAAAAGTTAGTGTTAATGAATCAAAAAGAGTTAGCCAACTATCAGATGATGAAGTTTCTAAAATTAGAGAAGTTATTGATTCTGATTATATAGTAGAAGGAAATTTAAGAAGAAACACATCTTTAAATATAAAAAGATTAACAGATCTTGGATGTTATAGAGGGTTAAGACATCGAAAAGGATTACCTGTTAGAGGTCAAAGAACAAATTCCAATGCAAGAACAAGAAAAGGTAAAGCTGTAGCTATTGCTGGTAAGAAAAAAGCACCTAAAGGATAAAATATGGCAGAATCTACAAAAAAAAATACTAAAGTTACCAAGAAAAAAAAGGAAAAAAGAAAAATTACAAATGGTATTGCACACATAGTCTCATCTTTTAACAACACTATAATTACAATTAGTGATGAACAAGGCAATACACTTGCATGGTCATCTTCAGGTTCAAAGGGTTTTGCAGGTTCTAGAAAATCAACTCCTTTTGCAGCACAAGTTGCTGCAGAAGATGTTGGCAATAAAGCAAAAGAATATGGATTAAAAAATTTAAAAATAGAAGTATCCGGACCTGGTTCAGGTAGAGAATCGGCTTTAAGATCATTACAATCAGTTGGTTACAATATAACTTCAATAAAAGATGTAACCCCCATTCCTCATAATGGATGTAGACCAAAAAAACAAAGAAGAGTTTAAAAAAGGAGAAGTAAATTG
>CEUZ01095027.1_pt1 | contig 14680 bp, 13 predicted proteins | sample 361511 | NCBI WGS metagenome assembly CEUZ01 (sample SAMEA2622822, study PRJEB7988) | marine metagenome | biome: marine biome (ENVO:00000447); feature: surface water layer (ENVO:00002042); material: "saline water (ENVO:00002010), including plankton (ENVO:xxxxxxxx)" | depth 5 m
AAATTGATACTAGTATTCTAGTAATCAATGAAAAAAATAAAAATATCCCCATCTATACTTTCGGCTGATTTCAGCCAACTTGGTAATGAAATAAAAAAATTAGAAGAAGGAGGTGCTGATTTAATCCATGTTGATGTAATGGATGGGCACTTTGTTCCAAATTTAACAATTGGTCCACCTGTAATTAAAGCATTAAGAAAATATACTAAAATACCCTTTGATGTACATTTAATGATTTCTCCAGTTCATAAATATATTAAAGATTATGCGGATGCTGGAGCAAATATTATTACTATTCATCCCGAGGCAACTAAAAATTTATTAGATTCAATTAAGCATATTAAAAAATTAAATAAAAAAGTTGGAGTTTCACTCAATCCCGATACCAAAACAAGTGTTATTTTAGATTATTTAGATAAAATAGATCTTGTTTTAATTATGAGCGTTTATCCAGGATTTGGAGGACAAAAATTTATGCCCGAGGTTGTAAAAAAAATTGAGGAATTAAACGAAATTAAAATAAATAAAAATTTAAATTTTGATATTGAGGTAGATGGTGGAATTAATTTTTCTAATTCTAAAATTGTAGTTGATGCTGGTGCAAACATACTAGTTTCTGGTACTACTATTTTTAAAGAAAATAATGGAGATATAAAAAAAAATATAAGTACACTTAAATTGGTTTAAGAAATGGTTTTGAAAAATTCCTTTAACTATGTAAATGAATTTTTTTTTTACGTATCTAAACGAATAAGAAAAATATACCTTAGATCATCTTTATATAATAAAAAAATATCAAAAATTAATAATAATACTTTATATTATAAACCTAGTCTTAAAATTTTAAGTTGTCTTATAAAATACGATAAAAAAAAATATAACATTGAAGATTTTTATTTGAATTCGATTTGGAAAAATGAAAAAATTAATGAAAGTGATTATAAAAAGTTACACAGTTTTTTTTGGTTATTTACCCTCGACTTAAAATCGTCAAAAAAATTGACGCAATCAATAATACTTAATTGGATTGAAAATAATGAAAATTATAATCAAAAAAATTGGGAAATTGATATTTTATCAAAAAGAATAATATCATGGATATCTAATTCAAAATTAGTTTATGAAGAAAGTACAGATCAATACAAAAAAAAATTTAATTTTATAATTAACAAGCAAATAAATCATTTAATTAATGAAATTAACAGATCAGATTTATTTAATAATAAAATGCTAGGATGTACATCAATTATATTATCTGGTTTATCTTATAATGATCAAAAAATATTAAATTATGGGCTTAGTTTATTAAAAAAAATAAATAAGTATAATTTTGATAATGACGGATTTCCTAAGTCTAGAAACTTAAGACAATTAACATTTTATCTGAAACATTTTATTTTAATTAGAGAACTTTTAAAGGAATCTCAAAATGAAATTCCTACTTATTTAGATGAAAGCATATTTTATTTAGGTCAAGCGTATAGTTATTTTTGGCAATCTGTTAAATTAAATTTTCTTTTTAATGGAAATCATGAAGCTGATCTTTCAGATTTTGATAATTATTTAAAATCCCATGGATACAAATTTAAAAATATAATTGGTAACGAGGTGGGAGGTTATTCATGTTTAAAAAATAAAAATGTATCTTTGATAGTTGATATTGGTTCATCGCCAGATAAAAAGTTTTCAGAAAATTATCAATCAGGTCCACTTTCCTTTGAATTTTTTTACTCTGGAAACAAAATTGTTACTAACTCAGGTTTTTTTCAAAATTATAAACATCAGTTAAATAGTATCTCAAAATCAACAGCGGCTCATTCAACATTAATACTAGATAATCACTCAGTAAATAAATTTAAAAAACAAAATAATGGAGACACATTAGTTGATGATAGCTGTAAAGTTTTTGATAAAAAAATTATTGTTGAGAAAAAAAATTGGAAAATATCAGCATGCCATGACGGTTATCAAAAAAAATATGGGATAATTCATAAAAGAGAGCTTGAATACTTAATAGATAATAATACCTTGATAGGAAGAGACTTTCTTCTAAAAAAAAAAAATTTCAAAACATGTAATTTTGAAATAAGATTTCATCTTCATCCTAACGCCAAGGTAACAAAAACACAGGACAAAAGTGTAGTTTTAATTGAATTGGAAAATTCAGGTTGGAAATTTTCTTGTAGTAATCATTTGATTGATATTGAAACTGGTTTATTTTTTGGAAAAAAAAATATTTATGTTGAAAATCAAAATATTTTTGTATCGGGCATAACACAAGATAACGATCAACAAATTTTATGGGAAATTAAAAAAATATAATGAAGAAAAAAAAAGCATTAATATCAGTATCTGAAAAAACAAATCTCATAAAAATTTTAAGAAATTTTAAAAAGCATAAAATTGAATTAATAAGTTCTGGGGGAACCTTTAAAGAAATAATTAAATTAGGTTTTAAATGTAAAGAAATATCAAAATTTACTGGAATGCCTGAAATATTAGATGGTAGAATTAAAACTTTACATCCAAAAATTCATGCTGGAATCTTAAGTGATCGAAATAAAAAATCTCATAAACAAATATTAAAAAAGTTTGATTTTGAGGAAATTGATTTTGTTATAGTAAATTTTTATCCTTTTGAAAAAATTTTAAAATCATCAAATAACCATGAAAAAATTATTAAAAACATAGACATAGGTGGACCAACAATGGTTAGGGCAGCATCAAAGAATTATAAGTACGTAACTGTAATAACAAATCCATCAGATTACGAAGACCTAGCAAATGAATTAGATAAAAATGATGGTTCAACCTCACTAGGTTTTAGAAAAAAAATGAGTGAAAATGCATTTACTGAAACTGGTTATTACGATTCATTAATAGCAAATTATTTTAATGAAATTTCTAAAAATAAATTTCCAAAAAGGAAATTATTACATGGCAATTTAGTCGAAAATTTAAGATACGGTGAAAACCCACATCAATCCAGTGCTTTATATGCTAGGGATTTTGATTTTAATATATCTTGTCTGAATGGAAAAAAATTAAGTTATAATAATTATAATGATATTTTTTCAGCTTTATCAGTTTCAAAATCTTTTCCAAATAATACGGGAACTGTAATAATTAAACATGCAACTCCATGTGGTGCATCAATAAATCAAAATAAAATTAATAGTTTTAAAATGGCTCTTGCGTGTGATCCTATTAGTGCATATGGTGGAATTGTTTCTTGCAACTTTAAAATTAATAAAAAATTAGCAATAGAAATCGATAAGATTTTTTTAGAAGTAGTTATTTGTAAAGGAATTGAAAATAATGCTTTAAAAATTTTATCAAAAAAGAAAAATCTAAGAATTATTGATTCTAATAAAATTAAATTAAATAATCTTGAGAACATAATATCAAATTTCAATTCAATTTTAATACAAGAACCAGATAATAAAGTTTTTATAAAAAATGATTTTAAAGTCGTATCAAAAAGAAAGCCAAGCTCCAGTACATATAAAAACTTAATATTTGCATTCAATATATGTAGATATGTTAAATCTAATGCAATTGTCCTCGCGCAGGACCTTTCGACAGTCGGAATTGGCTCCGGTCAACCAAGTAGACTTGATGGTTGTAAGATTTCAATAGATAAAATGAAAAAATTTCAAAATTTAAATCAAAATAATGAAATAGTTGCAGCATCTGATGCTTTTTTTCCATTTGTAGATGGAGTTGAAAAATTAGTACAGTCAGGAGTTACTGCAATAGTTCAACCATATGGATCGATTAGAGATAAAGAAATAATTAGATTTGCAAATCAAACTGGGATTGTTTTATTATTTTCAAAGACCAGACATTTTAAGCATTAAAGAATTTGATCAACTTTTGCGGCAAGAACAAAATCACTTTCATGTAATCCTTTAATTTTGTGAGTAAATATTTTTACTCTCGCATACCCCCAGCCAAATAAGATATCTGGATGATGCCCTTCATTCTCAGCAATTTGTCCAACTTTATTTACGAAATCTTGACTTTCTGCAAAATTATTAAATTTAAATTCTTTAATTAAATAATAAATTTTTTCTTCATCTGCTTTAACTTCCCATCCATCAACCATTTTTAAATATTTATGAATTTCAGTAATATCAAATCCAGGGATTCCACCTTCGCAAGGGACACATTTTTTTTTTGCTAAATCATTCATAATAATACCTTTTGGAGCGGGCAATGGGACTTGAACCCACGACCTTCTCGTTGGCAACGAGACGCTCTACCACTGAGCTATGCCCGCTTATTCAAAAACTAATTATAAATGTAGGTTTTCACAAATTCAAGTAATAAGAAAAAAAAGATACTAAATAATTTTAATTTAAATATTTATAGTTTATCAAAATATTTATTCAGATAATTTATGTAATTATCATAAGAATTTAACGAAGATTTATAAATCGGCTGTCTAGCTTGATGAACACTTAAAGTAGTTATATCTGTTTTTCGATTATTATGAAAGTTTAAACAATTTTCCTCCCAATCTAATTCACAATAATTTAACAAACTTTTTATTTCATTTTCTGAATCTTGAATTAAATTTTCGTAACTTAACTCATAAAACAATTTTTTATTTAAAGATTTCCAAAACTGAATAAGGTTATCAGTTATTTTAATATATTTTAATAAATATTCTGGATTACATGCCCATCCAGAATTTTGCGTATGTAACAAGTTATTCTTAAATAGAGATAAAAAATTATCTTTGTAATTTCTTTTGCAATATACAATAAAGCAATTTGGAAAAAATATTTTTAAAAAACCTATCCAAAGGAAATTAGTTGGAGTTTTATCAATTATATATTTTGTATCCTTATTTCTTAAAAAATAATTTATATTATTAAAGAAAAAATCATTAAATTTATTGGTATTTAAACTCAATTCGTAATTAATCTTGTCAAATGAAATAGTATTATTTTCATAAAATGATTCTTCAATAAATTTTCTTATAAGACTTATTTCGCCAACACTCTCAACTTTGGAATGAGATGTTAAAATTTGATTAACTAAAGTAGTGCCCGATCTTGGAAGACCACAAATAAATACTATTTTTGAATTATTAAATTTTTTTTTTATTTTACTAATTTTATTTTGATCAAAAAATTCTTTAACATCTTCAAATAATTTTTTTGTAATTTCCATAGAAAAATTAGACATTTCACTTTGAAACTTATTTGCTTTTTCAAAAAACATAAATGCACTTTTATAATCTTTTTTATCCTCGTATGCTTTTCCTAGAGCATAATTAATTAATATTTTATCCTGCTTACTCATATTTGTTGTTTTCACTAAATTTAGCATTTCAATTAGATGATCATCATTTTTAGAATAATCTGTAGAAATACTTTTTGTATAATGAGACTTTATAAATTCTGGATTATTTTTGATATTTTTAGTTAAAATTTTTTCTGATTTTTCAAAATTTCCAACGATTTGATAGCAGTCCGCTAATTCTTGTAAAATATTTGGTTTACTCTCTATGGCAATTAGCTTTTCATATAATTCAATTGCTTTTAAAAAATTTGAAACTCTTTTTTGAAAACTTGCATAATTATTTAATATAATTGTATTTTTATTGTTAATAGATAATGCTTTTTCATAAATTTCTTCAGCATCTTTATATTTTCTTAATGTTACAAAAGAATTTGCAAGATTATTTAAATAACTAATATTTTTGGGTTCTATTTTTATAGCTTGTTTAAAAAAAAGTATTGAAGTTTCAAAATTTTTTAAAGCCTGACAGGAAACACCTGCAAAATTATATAATAGTGGATCTTCCGATTCTTCTTTTATTAATTTTTCACAAGTAACTAAAACTTCATTATATTTTTTTAAAATAAATAGTTCTCTAATTTCATTTTTATTTTTTTCAGTTATCAAAATATTTCCTATCTATTCTTAATTTCTTTTAAAAAATTAATAAAATTACTATATTTTAAATTTTGTTTAATTGAAGACTTATAAATAGGTTTTCTAGTTTGATATAAACTAGCAGATTTAATAGGTAACGTATTTTTGTAAAATTCAAGACAACCATCCTCCCATTCTAAATCGCAAAATGATAATATTTTTTTTGTCTCTTTTTTTTGATTTTGAATTAATTGTTCATATTTCAAATCATAAATATAATTTGGAATTTTTTCTGACCAAAATTTAATTATATTATTATATATTTTTACAAATTTAATAATGTTTTTTTTATCATAGCTCCATAGCACTCCTCTTTTTCCAAATAAACTTTTATAAATTGATAAACAAGTATCCTCTTGATCTCGTACAATATGCAATATTTTAGCATTTGGAAAGATCAGTTTTATAAAACCCAACCAAAAAAAGTTGAAGGGGGATTTGTCTAAAATAATTTTGTTGTTAGAATTTTTTTCATAATTTAATCCTATATAATTTGAAACTTCAGAAATAAATTCGTAATTAATCAGATTATTTTTTGTTAATCGATTTAAAAATTTACTATCTAAAATTTTATTGTTAAAAAAACCATTTAATATTTCAGATTCACCAAGTCCTTTTATCTTGCTATGAGATGCAAGTATTTGATGCACCAGTGACGTACCTGACCTTGGAAGACCAACTATAAAGATTAGTTTTTTATTAAATAATTTTTTAATATTAATTTGACTAAAATTAATATTAGAAAATATTTCTTTAATTTTTTTTTCATATATTTCTTCAATCTCTAAACTATAATTATTCAAAGTTGAGTTTTTAATTTTATTTCCCAATGAATAAAAATGAAATGATTTTGAATATTTCTTTTGATCATTAAAAGATTTTCCAAGTGCAAAATATAGTGGAATTTTATCCTCTTCTTTTATAGAGTTATCTTCACTTTTTTCTAACATCATTTTTTGATGATTATCATCTTTGTTATAATCAATTAAATTAGATAAAGTAAAATCTATACCTAGATTTTTAGGTGAACTTTTACTTGCAAGCTTTGTGAATTTTAAAGCTTGTATAAAATTTCCAGATGCAATGTATATATTTGCTAAGTTAATTATATTCGGGATATTATTTGGATCTTCCCTATAAATTTTTTCTAAATTACTCAAATTTATATCAATATTTTTATTTTGCTTAATCATTATACTGGAAGCTTTGTTATAATTTGCTAAAATAGTTATAATGAAACAAACTGTCAAATTACCAAGTAAAATACCAGTATTTCCTCTATCAAATTTTATTATATTTCCAGAAACAACTGTTCCATTAAATATATTTGAACCTAGATATATTCAAATGATTGATGATGTGATGAAGCACGATAGGATAATTGGTATGGTGCAGCCGAAAGAAGAAAATAATCAAAAACCCAAGCTATATAACATTGGTTGTGCAGGAAGAATTACAAGTTTTCACGAAACAGAAGATGGAAGATATTTAATAATTATTAATGGTGTATGTAGATTTAAAATTTTGAATGAATTTTCTACTAATAAGCTTTATAGAGAATGTGAAGTAATTTATAATGATTTTTATAACGATACAAAAAATCAGAATGAAGAAATAAAGTTCACTGATTTAGAGTTAATTTTTAAAAATTTGAAAACCTTATTCAATAAACAAGGTTATAAAATTAATTGGAAAGAAATCGAAAAACAAAGTTTAGATCAAACAATTAATACACTTTCTATGGCGTCACCATTTTCTTTAGAAGAAAAACAAATTTTATTAGAAACAGTGGATTTAAAGGAAAGAAAGAAAAAATTGGAAGAAATATTAAAGACTTATATTTTTGATAATTATAGTAATAATACAGTCCAATAGAATTTATAAATGTAGACCTTTATCAGCAATTTTAGTTACATATTTATTGAAAATATTATTTTGACCAACCATTCTTAAAATTTTATTGAAATATTTATTCCCATATTTATTTTCTAGTTTGAAAAACTCATGAATGAAGTCAACTCCAGATGAAAATAAATAATTTTTAGATTTTGTCTCTGACTGAAATTTCTTCAATATGAAACTATCTAACGTTAATCCAAGGTTTAATCTTTCTTGAATTAAGTTAGATAAAACTTTTATGTCTCTCAAAGTCATATTAAATCCTTGTCCTGCAAGAGGATGTATTTTATGTATACTATCTCCAAAAGAAAGAATATTCTTATAAAAATATTTTCTTAATAAGGAGTATTTTAAATTAAACTTTTCAAAATTTATAAATGATTTAACTTTTAATTTTCTATTATATTTTAATATTAATTTTTTTATTTCTTTTTCATTAAGTTTGAATTCATTATTTAAAATTGAAAAAACAATAGATGTTTCATTTTCAGATATTGGTAAAAAAGCTAACGGTCCATTATTTGTAAATATTTGTGCAGCAATATTATTTTTTAACCTTTGATGTTTTATAATTGTTGTAAAAGCAATACTTTCATAATCCTTAATAATTTTCTTATAAAAAATATCTCTATAAAAAATGTTATTAGATTCTGAATTAATAACTAAATCAAAATTATTTGGAATTATATTTTTATATGAAATTTTACTTTTTTTTAAAAATTTTACTTTTTTACTTTTTTTTAATTGTTTATTAATTAATTTAAAAAAATTTTTATATTTTACAATAAATAAAAGATCATTTTGCCTATTTTTAAAATTGAATATTTTTTCATTAAGACTATTTTCCTTAAATATTTCAATACTATTTATGGGCCAGCATATTTTTTTTATACTTATGATTTCACTATTTAAATAATCATAATTTTCTTTCGAAATCGCTATAGACCTTGAATTAAACTTGTTAGTTTTTTTCGACTCAAAAAGTATTGTAACCCTTATATTTTTCGATATTAAAACTTTTGCCAAAACTAAATTGGTTAATCCATTACCTATTAAACAAATATTCATAAATAAATTTAATTTTAACAATAAATATTAAATGATACAAAGTTACAAACTAGATTTGTAATAAAATGAATTTTAAGAGTCTAATAAATAAATGTCTCGAATTTGTATTGAAAAGATTAGTAGAATTAAGTGGTATTGTGCTAATTGTTATAAGTTTATTACTTTTTACGTCACTCATAAGTTATTCACCTGAAGATCCAAATTTCATATTTCCTGATAATTCTGAAATAAAAAATTTATTAGGTTCTAGAGGAAGTTTTGTGTCAGATTTTTTCTATCAATCTGTTGGGTTAATTTCATTACTTTTTTGCTTTACGATTTTATTTACTGGTATAATTATTTTTAATAAAAAAAATATATCTTTAATATTCGGAAACTTTTTTTATTCAATAATATATCTTTTAATAGGATCATTTTTTTTTGCTACATATAATCCAGAGTCATTTTGGTTAGTAAATAATGGAAATGGTGGATTTGTAGGTAAATATTTATTTAATAGTTTTTTAACTTCAGTAATAAACTTGAATATTGATATATTTTTTTACATTTTAATTTTATTAATTTTGACTTTTTTTTTATTGAGTATTAATTTTAATGTGAGTTATTTTTTAAAATTATTAAAAAAGATTTTTAAAAATTTATTTAAAACTAATAGACAAGAAAAAATTATTAGTAGTGAAATCAATAATGATAATAATGAAATTGATCAATCAGAAATATTAATACAAGAAGATTTACCCTTTAATAAAAATTTATCTAAAAATAGTATTAAAAATAAGTTTAAATTGCCTACCTTAGATTTTTTAAATAAACCCTCTTCTAAAGAAAGAGAAGTAAGTTCAGAGGAAAATAAAAATGATGAAAATTTTTTAGAAAAAATTTTATTGGATTTTGGTGTAGAAGGAAAAATTAAAAAAGTAAGTCGAGGACCAGTCGTTACATTAAATGAATTTGAACCAGCCGCAGGTATTAAAGTTTCTAAAGTAATAAACTTATCAGAAGATATTGCAAGAAATACTAGTTCGGAGTCTGCTAGGATTTCAACAATACCTGGTAGTAGCACAATAGGTATAGAGCTACCAAATTTATCTAGAGAGAGTGTATATTTAAGCGAAATAATATCAGCTCCAAATTTTATAAAAAAGGATATTAAATTGCCAATAGCATTGGGTAAGAGTATATCAGGAATACCAATAATAAGTGATCTTAGTACAATGCCTCACTTACTAATAGCTGGTACTACAGGATCAGGAAAGTCTGTTTGTATTAACACAATAATTTTATCTCTCCTTTACAAGCATACTCCAGATAAATGTAAATTTATTCTAATTGATCCAAAAATGTTAGAATTATCGACCTATGAAGGAATACCACATTTGTTATGCCCAGTGATTACCGAAGCTAAAAGAGCTGCATCTGTTCTGGGTTGGGTAGTAAAAGAAATGGAGAGTAGATATAGGTTAATGACACGAGTGGGAGTTAAAAATATAGATAGTTATAATTCTAAACACAAATTAGCTATGCCTTACATTGTGGTTATTGTAGATGAAATGTCTGATTTGATGTTAGTAGCAGGAAAAGAAATTGAAGGATATATACAAAAACTCTCTCAGATGGCTAGAGCAGCCGGAATACATATTATAATGGCAACTCAAAGACCAAGTGTAGATGTAATTACTGGAACCATAAAAGCTAATTTTCCAACAAGGATTTCTTTTCAAGTAACATCGAAAATTGATAGTAGGACAATACTAGGCGAACAAGGAGCTGAGCAGCTTCTGGGAAAAGGAGATATGCTATACATGTCCTCGGCAAATAGAATTGTTAGGATTCATGCTCCATTTGTTTCAGAGTCAGAAATAGACAAAATCAATAATTTTTTAAGAAACCAATCCGAACCAGACTATGTTGATGAAATACTAAGTTTTGCAGATGAAAAAGAGCACTCAAGCTCTACAACAAGCAACGAAAATCAAGATGAATTATATAATTCTGCTTTAGAATTAATAAAAGCCGAAGGAAAGGCATCGACATCTTTCTTGCAGAGAAAACTTCAAATTGGATACAATAGGGCTGCTCGAATAATTGATATGATGGAAGAAAATGGTGAAGTAAGTAAAGCAAATCATGTTGGTAAAAGAGAAGTTTTAAAATAATGAAAATATTATTTTATCTATTTTTATTTTTATTTATTCAAAATATATCGGAGGCAGGAACTAAAAAAGAAATAATTAAAAAATTTAAAACGATAAATAATATAACATTTAAATTTAAACAAAATACAAATGAAAAAGAAGAAGAAGGTGAATGTATAATAAAATACTCAAAAAAAATATACTGTAAGTATGATTCAAAATTCAATAAAATTCTTGTTTCTAACGGAAAATCATTAGTTATTAAAAGTGATAAAAATAAACAATATTATTTATATCCACTTAAAAAAACTCCTTTAGAAATAATTTTAGATAAAGATTTTGTTATACAAAAATTGAAAATATCAGAAGGTAGATTGATAGATGATAGATACTACAACTTTTCCATTAATGATAATAACCGTATTATAAATATTTTTTTTGATAAAAAAACTTTTAATTTAATTGGTTGGCAAACTGAAGATATATATCAAAATTTGTCAGCAACATATATTTATGATTTTAAAATTAATCAAAATATAAATGAAAAAATATTTAATTTGCCTAAATCTCATAATTAATTTTTAAGAAATATGAATCATCAAAATACTGATTTAAATGAAATATTAAACTTGGCGATAAGAGAGCAACAATCAGGAAATTATAATGAGGCTAAAAATCTGTACAAAAAAATATTGAGCCAGGACTCTAACCATTTTGAATCTAACTTTTATTTAGGTACTTTATATGCTCAAAATAATAATCTAGATGAGGCATTAGAACTTTTAAATAATGCAATCAAAATAAATCCTAATGTTGAAGATGTGCATAACAATTTAGGATTAATTTATAGAGAATTAAGACAGTATAAAAAAGCATTAAAATGTTTAGAAAAAGCCTTAGAAATTAATCCAAATTACGCTGAAGCATTAAACAATTTAGGTTTTGTATATAAGGAAATTAACGAAAAAGAAAAAGCAAAAGAAAAATTTTTAAAAGCAATAGAAATTAATCCACATTATTTAGAACCATATAACAATCTGGGTATATTATTCCAAGAATATAGAGATTTTGAAAATGCAGAAATTTATTTTAATAAATCTTTAAAGATTAATCCAAAATATGTTCCAACATATATTAACCTAGGAAATTTATTTAAAAGGCAAAATGAAATCAAGAAGTCAGAAAAATTTTATAAAGATGCATTAAATATTAACCCAAATTACTTTGAAGCATACAATAATTTAATGAATTTATATGAGAGAACTAATCAAGAAGAAAATTTGAAAGATTTAATTTTAAAATCTGAAGCTAAATTTAGAAAAAACTCTACGATTAATTTATTTAAAGCAAAATATTTTTACAAAACTCAAGATTTCCAAAAAGCTATAGATATTTTAGAAAATACAGAATTTCATAAAAATGAAATTGATCGAGAGAGATCTAGATTATTATTTTTAGGAAAATGCCATGATGAATTGGATAATATTGATAAGGCATTTGATTATTTTCACAAAATGAATCTGGTTAACAAAAGTTTGGCAGTTAATAAAAATATTAATAAAAATAATGCATTGGAAATGATTGAAAAAAGATACTCATTTTTCAATAATATTAAGGTAAATAATTGGTCAAAAAAAAATTTTAATAAAAGCAAAGAAAGTCCTGTTTTTCTTATTGGTTTTTCAAGATCTGGAACTACTCTATTACAAACAATCTTAAGAAGTCACCCAGAAGTAGAGGTAATAGAGGAGGAGCCAACCTTAAATACTTTTTTAAATTATCTTCAAAACATAACAAAAAATAATTTTGAAAATTTAAAAAACATTGATGACGTTGAAATATTAAAATTAGAGAAACTTTATCTGAATAGTAGAGATCAATTTATAAAAAATAAAAATAGTAATTTAAAATATATTGATAAAGAACCATTAAATATAATTCATGTGGGTGAAATAATAAAAGTATTTCCTAACGCAAAATTTTTAGTATCAATCCGTCATCCATATGATTGTATACTTAGTTGCTTTAAACAAAATTTTATTCTCAATGATACATTGATTAATTTTTTAAATTTAGACGATGCAGCAAATTTATATGATAAGGTTATGAAATTATGGCTAAGTTATATAAATTTACCTGTAAATTATCATTTAATAAAATATGAAGATATAGTTTTGGATTTTGAAAAAACATTAAGGGAAACTTTAGAGTTTCTTGAATTACCATGGTCAGATAAAATTTTTAATTTCTACAAAAATTCTAGTGGTAATTTAATTGCAACACCAAGTTATGATCAAGTAAATAAACCAATTTATGTAAAATCTATTGGGAGATGGAAAAAATATGAGAGCAAAATATCAAAAATTTTTCCAATTTTAGATCCTTGGGTAAATAAATTTAATTACTCAGAGTAACTTTCTCTGATTTAAATATTTTCATTCCCCTTGCTAAATAATTTTTAATTCCATTTTTATGATCAAAAGAACAAGTGTGCACCCAAACTCTTTTTGAGCCCCCTTTAAATGAGATTTCGATAGCCTCTGACAATAGATATCCCCCATATTTCTTTCCAAAATATTCTTCTAAAATTCCAAAATAAGCTATTTCAGTTTCAGATTTTTCTTTATTATATATTAACTCAAAATACCCAATCAAATGATCTTCTTCCTTTAAAACAAATGTTTTAACATTATTATGAGTAGTATAATTAATCCATTTTTTATCTTCCCAAACAAGTCTATCTCTCCATTTATATTTATTTCCAATTTGCTTATAAAAAAACTTATTAATTTGAAAATCTGGAGGATCTAGAAGATGTACTTCGCTATTATTTTTTGGTTTTTCAACTTTAGATAATTCTTTTAGTGATTTTATTTCTAAAAAATTTCTCTCTATTTCTTCTTTAGTCACTCTACCATTTTTCCAATCTTTTCACCTCCAAATAAATGAAAATGTAAATGAGGAACTTCTTGTCCACCATTTTCACCTATATTAGCTAGAGCTCTATAACCGTTACCTTTATCTATTGAAATTCCTAGTTTATTAGCAACCTTAGATACTCCTCGAAAAAATCCTGCTATTTCTTCTGAAGAAGCGTTATTATTAAAATCGTCTAAATTCGTGTATTTACCTTTTGGAATAACTAAAGCATGAATTTTTTTTTGTGGATTAATATCGTAAAAAGATAAGACAAATTCATCTTCAAATATTTTTTTACAAGGTATTTCTCCTCTTAGGATTTTAGCAAATATATTATTATCATCATAACTCATAAATTTTTAACGACTGTAAACATTGTATATTTTTTCATCTATTTCAGCATTAAAAGAAATTGATCTTCTTTCTTCATCAGTATCTTTAAATGGCCAAACATGGTGCATTAAATAATTTGGAAAAATATAAAAATCACCTACTTCTGGAATTGCATGATAAACAGATTTATTTAAAAACATTCTTGATCCGTGTAAAAATTCAAGATGACCACCTCTGTAAGTATTAGAGGGTTTATTTTGGCTAAATTTTCCAAGACTTTTTGGTACTTTTAAAAATCCTGCTCCAGAAATGTGGCCATAGTGCCAATGGGTAGGATTAAATTGATCTTTGAATTGTCTTACTACCCAGGTATTTTT
>CEUZ01017279.1_pt1 | contig 14675 bp, 7 predicted proteins | sample 361511 | NCBI WGS metagenome assembly CEUZ01 (sample SAMEA2622822, study PRJEB7988) | marine metagenome | biome: marine biome (ENVO:00000447); feature: surface water layer (ENVO:00002042); material: "saline water (ENVO:00002010), including plankton (ENVO:xxxxxxxx)" | depth 5 m
GTCGATCTGGCATGAAGGTTAGCCAAAATGGTGGGGCTGGAGCAGCATTCTACTTTGAGAGAACAGGGAGCGGTAAAAATGTAGTTAGTGAATTCTTGCCTTGGGAATTCAAGGAAAAAATCAAACCCAGTAGCGTTAATGTTGGTTTGGATAATTGCACATCGTCTCAGTTGCAGTTACAAAGAGGGGACCACAATCTCAACTCAGACTTTGTAGTAGACCATGCTGGTAGGACAGACAAATTTGGATATTCAGTCGCTATTGATGCAGACATGATAGCTGTGGGCGCCCCACATCATGATTTTGCAACCCTGCACGATCACATTTATAGCGGCACCTCGGCGTTCCAGCGCAAGAGCTTTAATGCGGAGTTTGAAATCCCCGGACATAAGTATTATGACTTGGGCAGTTCTGGCGTGAGATACGACCAGTTTGGTGGAGACAGTGGAGTCATGGTTCTCAATAATGGGGCCGTGTTTAATTACCGCCACGAGATAACAGACTGGCCGAATAGAATCAAGACGTGGCAATACGCAGAAAAATTATATGCACATGGATATTTAGCAAGAACGGGCACCACTCACGGGGCAGGTGGGGTTATAGTTGTTAGTGGTTGTGAGAATGATGGATTTGGGCAATCTGTAGCAATATATAGATCTGAGCGTGGGGATAGCGATTACACACTGTCTGTTGGCGCTCCGTTCCATGACCACCCGACAAGTGGAAACCACATGACGAGTGGCCTTGCCAATGCTGGTGCTGCATACACATACGACGCAATGTTGAGAGAGCAGCTACCGTCTATCCCGAATGCAGGAAGCTGGATAGATGTTGAGATATTTGGGGATAAAGCAGAAGATGGCAATAACAGGCTAACGAATAGGGTGTATCAGAATGAAACAGGAGACCCAATATCTTACATTACCAGCGGGATTATCTTCTCTAACGTCAACGGAGACATATTCATTGAGGCGTCTGGATTTGATCCATCCACTAAGGGTTTTGTAGCCCACAGGCCCTTTGTAGAGTACGTAACGGGTGATTTATTGCCCGGCACGCCTGTTAACGCTACATTAAACTTACATATATCCGGTGCGCCGCATCCTGTTAGCGGGTCTATGAATCTCACGATCCCCGGCCCATCATCAGCATATGTGTATAATAATGTAGACTTGGTTACTTTTGGGTGCAGTGACATAGCCAGCGGCTCCATGCCATTGTACATTGATGCCCCGAGCGGCGTAGCTTCAGGTGCTCTTAACCTTAATATGACCAGCACGCAGACTACTGAACAATTAAATCTAAGGGTGAGAGGTAAATAATGCCTATTAGAATTAGATATCAGAATGATTCAAATCAAGAGTGTACCATTAGGCCCACTCCGCTTATTTCAATATCTACCAACATCTTGAAGAATGGTGCTGGCGAGGCTTATGGTGTTACTTACAGCATCACATTAACTGGCACGCTTTTGCCCAACGAGGGCACGCCTTATGCTACGGATAACACTGGCTTGAACGCTGGTATTGTTGGTGGAACTTTCCCATTCTTTGGCATACCCACGCCTGCCCCCCTTCGTATTGGTCCACACGGCTCTTTTGACAACAATATATCTCACGTTAGTAGTAGGCCACCCACCCAGCTAGTGCCTATGGATCATCATGCAACAGCATTGATTTCAAAACAAAGAGCACTTAGGGCACTGTTTGCGCAGGATGGGCAACGGCTAGAAATTACAGACCTTAGTGAAGACCAGCCTGCTGTTATTTGTTTTCCGAGACTAACCAATATTGACTTCTCGGAAGGCCCATACGTTCTTAGGTCAGATTATACGATTAACCTAGAGGCCGACATTCTGTTTCACAGAGATGACGCCGCCCTTAACGTAGACCAAGAGGGAACATTCATACCGCACGCTTCGGGAGAATTTAGATCACTATTAGACACTCCAGCTTTCGGTACAGCAACCTCTGGTATAACCGAAGAAGACTTGGTCGTAGAAATGAGCGGGGCGTTCATTGCTGACTTCAGTGAAGACTGGTCGATTGAAGTTGACGAGAATGGCGAGACATATACCGATGCAAACGGGGTAACACAAATCAGGCCCAAGTCATATAGAATATCCCACTCTTTGAATGCTACCGGCAAAAAACACTATATGATGAAGGAGAATGAATCTGTAGAAAAAATTCCAGCTTGGGAATCTGCTCGGAAGTTTGTAACACAACGTTTACACAAGGATGCGGTTCCCTCTGGTTATCCCAACATATACGGGAAGATAAGCAGTGGCGTCATAAATCTAATGGATGATTATGGTGGGTTTAACTGCGTTAGAACTGAGAATGTTAGTGAATCTGCGGGTACATTTAGTGTCACTGAAAACTGGTTCTTGGCCAGTGGCACAGCTTTTGAGAACTACAATATTAATTTATCTACATCCAACAGCGCCCCGTTCGTGAGCGTTAATATCGATGGCAACATTAAGGGACTGAGCACCATCACTCCCAGTGGAGAAATGTATGGCGGCATTGGCTTGGGAGGCCCTGTTGGTGGGTTCCCTCAATCTTTGGCTCCGGCGCCACCACCGGCGACACCCACAACAGCGCAGACCCCATATCAAAATGCCGTAAGAAAATATAACACTATATCCAACAGTGGGCTTTTTGGGGTGGGGTCAGACATTTATAGGCGTGCCAACAATATGGTTGCTGTTCAGCTTAACTCTCAACCGCTTTCGGTGTCTATAGGGTCTAATGAGTACACTGGAGAACTTAGCTACAGTTTAGCGTTTGATAATCGTCCCACAAATATTATATCTGGAGCGATAGTAGAGACTTTGCAAGTGAGCGATACATATCCCGGTGATGTTTTTGCCATTGTCCCCGTTATAGGAAGAGCAACTGGTCCTATATTACAAAATATTGGGGGCAGGACAGAGTACAAAAGAGATGTGTCTTTGAATTTAGTTATGGATTATACTAAGATTCCTTATGGCTCTGGTAGAAACCCATTGATACTTAAAAAGCCCAGCGTAGTTGAGCCAATGGCCACACAGATTGCAGAATTATTGCGTGAGGTTAGCCCCAATAGCGAGCCGGGTGTCAGGAAGTGTTTTGTGTCTCCCCCTTCGGAGACTTGGAGTCCAAAGGATGGAAATTATAGTTTTAATATCTCGTTCACATATGAGATGGATAAATAATGACTACTACTACGACTACGTGTCAACCAACTTCGACCGTTGTAGAAACTGATGATACTTATCATTGGAATAACCCTTGCTTGCCCCTTGGGGAAGACCAGTGGGGTATAGGTAGCGGGGTGATGTTGCCATCTTCAGAGGCTCATTTTTATGACACTAGGCAGGCTCACGAGTATCATAATGGTAGTGGTATTAATGTGTATTTTCCTCACCCTGCGGATGGGAAGTTTTCTGATGAGTATTGGGCGGCGTCAGGATTAATTAAAACTGATGGGGAAGTACCAGCAGAGAACCCCGATCTGAATCATTGGAAGACTTATGGCGTCTTGACCGGCGCAAGTGCAGCAGGGCACACCGGAGTTTTTTATTACAATGGATTTGAAGGAAAGTTTAACAAGCATGGGACAGTCCCGCCAGTTACCGATTTCAATGTTTTCAATCCCTACGTTCACCATTACGATTTGGATACAGGTCTGCCAGTTTTTATCCCATACGTATCTGATTACATTGTAAGCACGGCATATGTCCCCTACGCTGCTACAATATATGCTTAGTTATTGAGGAAGGATATTATGAGTTACAATTATGACACAGACAATGTTCATGGGTTCGTAAGACCCAGTGGATATTATCAGCAAGATTGGCCCAAGCACCACAACCTGCCTCACGGGAAAGGGGGTTCTTTCTCGTCGGCTGGGTGGACTAAGGGTAATGAGGGCCTCCCTCAGCAGACCTTTCTGGGCGCATCAATTAGAAGTTTTAATCTTAACGCAGGTTTTGGAGATACCACGTCCACTCTATCTGTGGAACTAGTTAACGACGAGTATAATTTGTCTGACCAGACACTTCTTGGTAGCGGAGATGACGCTTACCACAACGGGGGTAGGGATCAATTCATGCCCCCCGTGGTTGGGACACCTGTTTATTTTAAGTTTGGTGGAAACCCCGCAGACATTGAGCAGGCTTACCGAAAGACATTTGATGACACATACCCAAGTTACGGCGACACATTGGCTGCCCCAGTTGCTTTCCCTCAAGTAGCAGGCTCAACAGAAGTCCAATTGCCCCATCACTTCTTGGTAAAAACCACTGATTCAGATGCAAAGAAGGGGATATGGGAAGACAGGTCAGCTTTATGGAATCCAAATACAAAATGGAGAGGTAAAGACCATTTTGCATTTGGTGGAATTTTACAGAGCTACACTCAAAATCGTAGCTCTGCTGGCAACCCGCTGTACTCAGTGCAGGTTACTGACCCTAGAGAAATTTTGACCAACGCGGTTATCTTATTAAATAATTACCAAGGAAGCACATTTAATAATAAGAATCTAATTAATGTATATGGTTTCTTAGAATATGATCTTAGCGATAGCGTTCGGAACTGCTTAGACAGCAATGCTATGGGTAAGAGCATACTTACTAAAGGGGTGGACGCATTTGGAAACGTTGGGTATTTTGGTAATGATATGTATTACTTGGGTCCAGTTGGCGCCCCTGCTAGAAAATGCAATGTGCCCCCGCCCTTTGGTGAACTTCCTGAGTACTTCCCGGTTACTGGTCAAGGCTTCTCTAGAAGAAGCGACAAGGGTATGCCTTGGTACAGAATTGAACAAGCGTTAGTATCGCTATTTAATTACAATGGGTTGCTACCACAAGAGTATGTTGACGCTGGCTTTGGCGGGGCGATAGATTTTAGGGGATATAAATATGTTGTAGATTTCTCTGGGCTGCCCACAAAGCATATTCCGTCAATGTATTTTATGGATTTTGATCAGATGAATCTTTTGGAGTTGGCCCAAGAGATATGTGACGTTACAAGTCATGAGCTGTTTGTTAGCTTATTGCCCATAATTGATCATCCTGCTTGTAGTTTTATCGACGAGTGGAATAAATATATAGCGCCCATTAATGCGTCTCAGGTCATTGCCGGTATTATTCGCGTGGACGCTATAGATAAAAGCAAGCCTCCAAAATACGGGGCCATCAAATCCTATTTGGATACTCTGCACGCACGGGGTGTAGACGTAGAGAGTCAAGATTTAGGTTACGAGTTGTCTAACGTTACAACTGACAAGTTTGTAGTTGGCGCTCAAGAAGTTGAGATGTATTATTTTAGTAACAATAAAGACAGGGACAATTTAGAGCTTAGAAAAAAGAACAACGGCAGACCCAACTCCTATGAATTATTGCAGACCGATAAGTGGCGATTGTCTACATCCCTAAAACAACAAATTTTGCCCTTTTATGGTTTCCTTGGGGCAGATAAAGCTGTAACAATACCCAAGGGTTTTGGTTCTTATCAACAAATAATGCTAGATGCCACCTCTTTAAATGCCTATGGTGTGGGGAATTATTACATAGCTACAGAAATTGAGCTTCGTGCCGCTCTAGTGTCATATGAACAGTGGAAGACATTATTATTGCAATATGACGAAGTGTACATGCAGGAATTGTCAGAGAACCAGACTTGGGAGACCACATTGATCGCTGCGGGCGGTGGACTCACGGCGGATGCAGAGAACAAGATTGATGCACTATCTGGTGACGCAGACGCAAAAGATGCCCTAAAATCCATGTTCACGGGTAGAGATTTCGGCGTGTCTGTACCAAGATGTTTATTTAATTCTGATAAAAATTACATGGGGCCAGATGGCCTTCCTGCCAGCCCGTGTGCGCCTCCTTATGGTTATCCATTATACTACAAGCGCGCTGAGAAAATAGGTATTCCCGAGGGCGGCATCGCGTCTATTCAAAGCGCAGTCACGTCATGCATGAGTAATGTTGAGCGACTTAAAAAGAAACTAGACAACAACGCTCCTGAGTTCAAAATTTTAAAAGACGACGCGATGGAGGAAATAACAAGATTGGAGAAAGCGTTTGCGAGAACGCATCGGTTGCTTCTTGGTGATATGGGTTGGCCAGATCGAATCAAGCTTGCAGCCCAGTTAGCCGAAGTCGCAACCGCTATAGCGGAAGCCAAGAAATATTCAGAGACACTTGATCAGATGTTGGCATCAATTCAGGCCAGTGATAAGGTTGAACTACAAGAAATAAAAAGCACCCTTAATGCCAACATGGGTCTAGTGAAAAATATGTCCCGTATGGCCAAAGAGCACCTGAAAAACGCAAAAAAAGTTTACAACTTTGTAAAGAAGGTTGCTGAGGAGAATTTGGGCAAAAAATTCTTGGTGAAGATTCCCAACTCTTGCAATGTAAATTATTCCTCTGATATAACTCTGTACAGCCCAGAGGAGGTTGGGAGCATAGAGAATGGTCCGTTTGGCTTTAGACCCCAGCCAGTGAACAACACCCTGAACTTTGCGAGTAGCTTTTCATTTACAACAGAAATGTCGATATTACAAAGCAATGTGCTGTTTAAAGATACATATGAGCATTATTTAGACAACACTCATGTGGCTAAGTATACCTACGGTGCTTTAAAGGGCAGCTTCAATCCTATCTCTGAAAAGTGGGAATTTAATTACAAGCCTGAGCCACAAGGAGGGTTCTTTAATTTTGCTCTCTATAACAGAAACTTGTCGCTTGCAGAAGCAAGCAATGTTCCGTTTGCTAACCTCCCTCCAGCCTCACAGCAATCATTAGCCCCTATGGATTTAACTAATCTGCTGGGCGATGGGGGTAGGGTGTCTTGCTATGCTAGGTATGACCACAGTGAACACCTCGATTTTAGCACTGTTGATTCTAAGTCTATTGCTCAGCAAAGTATTACAGCGAAAGGTTTTATTCCTGATGTGATGGAGGAGTTAGACAATCTTCATCCAGATAGGAAAATGAGCATGCAGCAGGTGCAGGCCAAAATTGCAGATGATAAGCTTTTGAAACGTCAGGGACCGTCTGTTGCTTATGTCAAATGTGATGTCAGTGAAGAATTATATATGCCCCCTCGCACAGCAGAGGTTCCCACAAAAGTGTGGGCAAGGGATTTTAAGGTAAAAATATCAAAACCCAAGGTTAGAGTAGAATTCACCAAAGATTCGGATGGGTGCAAGGTGGCTAAAAAGGTTACTGAAAAATTACAACCTAGCTTTTCCCCAGCAGAGGGGAAGAAAAAAACTGTTCAAAATGAAGACTTTGTAAGATTCTATGATGACAATCTGAAAGGCGAAATTGTTAATTCAAGGACGGATAATTTGGACGCCAGCAATGTGTATGCCTTAATTACACTGCCGGGACGTATTAAACCCGGTGTAGACATGAGGTACCTAGATGGCCCATTAGCTTCTTTTAATGCGGTTGGTATGTATAACCTTATGACGCGAGATGTAGTTAGGGGTGTCCCGGGCTTTGACAAACCGGCCCCGATTGTAAATAGCGATAAACCTATACATGTGGATAAAGTGGTCAAGTTTGATTTCGAGGATCTGGGAACAGCAAGAAGATTGCAGAAGCAGGCGATGCAGGGGGCCAGCCTTGATGCTAGTAAGCTATCTTTCATATCGCCTTCTCCGGTATACCCTAGCATGGTGGCTATGCCATTAATGTCAATGGAGAGATGTTATGGACCTTGGCTGTCCGCAACATCATTAGATCCTAACACTGGATCTCCGGGGGTGATGAATATTGGGGGCAAAATAGAATTTGTTAAGGATGAAAACCTTGCCCCTTGGAATTTTGCTGGGTATCAGCTCATGAATGCGGCAGGATCATTGCAGGCCCAATTTTCTAACAGCTTGCTTCTGTTTAGTGAGCGTGGAGGTTTTACATTTCCTCAAGCTCCCACAGGTATAAGTCTGGCAAAAGCATTAAAGAAGGGCGGCCCACTGGTCACTTCGATTAGCGTTGACATTGGGACTGATAAGATCAGCACTGCCGTAAAAATGGATCTATATACTTCCAGCTTTGGTAAGCTGCAAAAACAAAAAGAGGGCAACATAGCAACAATATCCAGAGAAAGACAAAAAATTATAGATCAAAACAATTCTGCAATTAGAAGAGGGTTGGGCAAATCTTCGAGCAACGTCAATTTGTTTGGTAGTGTTCTATCTGCGGGGGGAGCGGAACTAGTGGCGAGAACAAAATCAACAGAGGAGCATTTTACCACTTTAGAAAAGGGCGAGGCAGCTCGTATGGATTATTTGGTTGGATATAAAGAAAGATATAACCATGGAGTTCCTGTTGATGGAACCAAAGATGTGGTAAGTACAGCTATTCAAGGGGGAGCTACATCGGGGCCGGATCAAACGGAAGCCACCTCCACAGAGGCAGACGCAGGAATGCTTGATGCGATTATAAATGGTGGTAAGATGGCTATTAACATTATTGGTAACTTAAATGATGCCCATGACTCTTTAGCTCAATGGGTTTCTAATGACCCCAATGAACCTGATATGCCCGCCCCGAAACCACCAAAGCCAAGACCGGAATAAGAAAGGAATAAGATGGATTTATTTAAGAATAATGAGGCCGAGGATTTTCACGTCTTTGTGACCGACAGTGAGTGGATGAAAGAGCTAGGTCTTTCTACATTTACAACAGGAACACTGTACGACTGGTGGTACCATAGGGGTGCAGGGGGTAAGTTTATAAATAGGTCTCTAGTCTTACAGGACCAATCGCACATAACGCCCAGTGTGTTTTTTAACATGACTCCGACAATAGCGGGGGCCGCAGGTCCACACCCGCCCTCACAGGGGACATCTGAAGTGTGGAGGTTTGAGGGAAACAACAAGGGTAAGTATCAAGAAAAGAAATTTGACCTAACTTGGGCTTATGCTGACGGTAGACCAGAGGCAGAAGATAAACCGTGGCATGGCAATAATTACGACTACGCGGACTTAGACATAGATTTTTTCAAAGCCATTAAGTGGATTCCAGCCGCAAGTGATGATATTAACGATGGAACTTTTTCTAATTTGTTGGAACCAAAAAGGCTTCTTGGACTTCCAGTCGCTGACGGTGGGACATACGAGGTGACTAATATTATTGCCATGAATGACTGGGTGCGTGACTACTTAGTGAAAGAGCCAGATGTGTCTAAGTGGAATGACGAAGCTCAAGCCCGGCATAGGTTCATTGAAGATATTAAAACCAGCAAATCTGGTTGCTTAATATACCCGGTGGCAGTAACCTTTGATGTAGCGCCGGGGCAACTATTTAGTGATGATGCTGGAAACCTTGTTCCGGCACACAAGACGGAATCCTTTAACATTCAATTGTACCTTTACGATGAAAGGTCGGAGAGAAAGACCGGAAGAACAGCCATTATGAGCGCCATGAAACACGCTGGGGTGCCAAGAGACGTGGCTGGCCGGGACGGAAACTCGGAAGATGGAGAAATTTCGGAAGTAGAAGATAAGCCCGAGAACAAGGTGGTGGGAGATGTGGATATGCACATGAACCACATGACGGGTAAATGGCAATCTGGAAGTAAACAGATGTTAGCTAAAATTTCCCAGACCATTCCCGCCGCGACATGGGCCGCCACAGCAAAAGACATGGAGGACCAAGACAACAAGGATGTTTTAGACGACACAGAAGACCCAAAACATTTGGTTCTAGGGAGCGGGGCAGCAATACCTATTACCATGCAGAATGGGAATCCCATGCAGTGGACGCCCAATTACGTTCTGCCTAAAGATTGCCGCAAGGACAACAAAGAAAAGTTTAAGGTTATTGTACACAATCCTGATCCCGGGCGCATCTGGGAGACAGACACAACTGTTATACTTAATGAAATCAACGGACTTTGGATGCCCTTAGAGTTTGGAAGTGGTGTTACAGAGGATGCAGTAGGTGTTTCGGTTTTTGAGGGGCGATGGGACTTTACATACTTTGCGACAAGTCTCCAGTATTTTTTCCGAGACAAGAACAACGCAAGGATTTCTCCTGAACGTGCCGAGAAATCCTTTCATGTCCAGTATTACCATGGTGATGCCGACAATTGGAATGCCGATCCCGCCCAAAGCCCACATCTCTACACTAGAAATATCAGTTCCTTTGACACTGAGCTGGATGGATATCATCAGTTTACCTCGTTTGATTTTATGGACAGATATGTTGGTGGAACCAGAGGGGAGACTAGGTCTCTTGGGGCCACCGTGTATGGTCAAGACCCCATTGGAACTGTGATTAGTGATCCTCCACCAGAAACATCTGGGCCATTTTTTGGGTGCGTATTCCCGAACGGTTATAAGGGCGCGGATGAGGATGTAGATAGAAATGGGGCAGAGTATTATTCCGACACTCGATCTTTTGAGGTTTCGCCAAGACAGAATGCTGCTTATTTCAACGCGGGAGGGATAGATTCTACGGAAATAGCATTTGATGGCGGGACTAGTATGGAGTCGGATAGGCATGTTTATTCGGAAAGCCCGTCAATAATAGATCCCAATGATCCCGACAAAACCATACGGCTAGCTATGTTTGCGGATATTTTTAATGGTAACCATGATGTCCCCCATCTGCCCGCCGACATTGCTATGAATGCTTCCCCCAGCGGCAGCTACGGTAGGCCATTAACTAGTCTTTATGAGATCACCAAGGCGGTACATAATACGACACTTACCGGATCAGCTTTAAGAACCCACTTAAAGGACCATTTCTTTTATTCCCCTGATGATCCTCTGGGAAATTGTGCGTATAACTGGTTACATAAACGGAAATATACAGATGGAGACACAGTTAGTCATGACGCCACTTTGGGCAGCGATTATACTGGAGTTGGAGCTGCGGACGACAGCGCTTATGATTTCCAGCCCAAAACGGCCAATAAAATACAGTTCCGGCCCCTTAAGGCAGAAGTATATGCTGGTGTTACCCCTATGTCGGAAACAGCCGCCGTTCTGGCAGAGTTTGAGCGTCGAGATTTTTATCATTATGGCGAAAGAAAAATGTCGCAACTAGCTTCACACGGTCTTTTCAGCATACCCGGAGGAACTCTTGTCTCCAAAACTTCTCGTGATAGAGAGAAGCAGTTCGGCCCGGGAGGATTCAACAATTTATACATGAATGGTGCTCCTGATTTTCATAATCGCCCAGCTTATGGTCTTAGCTTTAACGTGGATTATCCACAGTCCTTATTTGCCTCAAATGATCCATCTGAGCACTTCTCGTCACACGATTCTTGGTCAGCTCACCAGAACAAGTGGCCGCTCGGGCCGACCACATCAGATTCAGAGCCAGCAGGCGCTGTGGGTGTTATAGGCGCTATTTGCACGGTTTCGGCCTCTCAGTTTATTAATTTCACCACTGATCAGATATTTGGAATGCAATCAGACTTTGGCTACAGGATTGGGGATACGACCAAGTGGTTATCTACTTGGGGTGGTCCCTCATTAACGTATAACGACTTCCATACCACCAATTTGTCCGCTAGAATTTATTACGCTTGGCCCAGAGAGCAGACAATTTATGATCCTAGATTCTTTGCGGTCCACCATTTCAATCATGGGGCGACGATTTTTGATGTGGCTGTCAGGAGAGAGGGCCAAGACACAGATGGGGACGGTATACCAGATCATAACATTGCCATCGCAGATAGCACGGTGGACATAAGAATCCCCACCTGCGTCAAAAAAGCAGACCAAGAGGATACTACCGTTCTTAACCTTCCCACTGAACTTTTGAATGACTACCAGATATTCGGAGATGCGTGCAAAGACACGGCCGCAGCCATTAATGATCCACTCCTGCCTTCCGGTAAGTGGGAAATAAACAAAATTAGAAGGGGGAAATTACTTCCGTTTAAATATGCTTACAAGAGGGTGGCATTTCCTTGGGATGTAGGAGACAAGATAACCTTAACTGATCACGTTGCATCTCTTGCGACCCAAAGCGCCGGGGTCTATCACAGCGGAGGCTTGCCACAGACCCACCTGTCTACCCATAAGTTCATTGATGAACCAAGCACGCCGGATGCGCAAACGAAAACTCCGTGGGTCGTGAACATGGTGGTTCAGGATTTGGGTAAAAATTATAAGGTGGGAGACAGATTCACAATTGCGGGTAGCGATTGCGAACTCAAGGTGAGCTATGTTACAGACTTGGGTGATCACAAAGGATTTATTAATCAATTTGAGCTTGTAAGTTCAGGCACGTATTTTGATCATACTAAACTTTTTAAGCTCTCAAATCAGGGAAATATGACCCAAGCTCATATGAATAAACTCAAAAGCTTCACCCAAGGATCTGCCAAAATTGAGCCTGTAAGCTCCGTGTCTGTACACGGTAAGGGGTTTAAGGCATATCTGGTTCAGGGGCGAGTAAAAACCATGGACGCTACGGACGCTAAGCCCCAAATGGCAACATCCATTGATAATTTCCAACTTTCCATACAAGCCCCTAATTACCCAAAAGAACACTCAGACCCCAAGGAGCTGACACAGGGAAATAAGGTAACTCAAGCCATGATAGACAACCCCTCTGATGAGGGTAAATATGACATATTTTTTCATTTCCAAAACGACATATCTCACACTTTTTGGAGTCGGGGCGACTGGGGTAGCTACGCCAACAATAGTGACCAATATATAGATCTTACCATTGACCCTGTTTAACCTAGTAAAACTTAATTTTCGTGTATAATATAACGAACTCTATTAAGGAGACCAATAAATGGCTACAATTACATTCCATGCAAACGGGCATAAAGCCCAGTATAGCACGGCATATGATACTGATCCATCGCTAATCAACCATACATCCGGGTCTGGGATAGGGTTTTTTGGGGGCGGATTTGGTATATCTGTGCCTGTTTCTCAATACCAAGACTCATCTTACGTAACGAACTCTAATGGGACTTCTAGTGGCGTAAAGATTAACAATACAAAGTATGTGAGCGTGAGTGGCATGTCTCATAACGGCGGCTCTACCGCAGGAACTTCTGGTGTACCTAATTATTACGCCCCCTTAAATGTCAGATTTGAACACTCTGAGGCTGTGAGGGTTCAAAATTGCAAGCTTCGCATCTTTGATCGTAACGATATCACCAAGCATGCTAGCGGGGTGACCACTCAGGTGATGGAAGTTAGACATCCCCATCCTACTGAGGTGCATAACACAGGCAGCGGGTCACTGGCTTATCGGGGTTCTGATCATTTTGGCTGGACATCTTATGATGCTCCAGAAGCAATGGCAGATTTAGCCTTCACAGCTTCCCCGGGGATGAGCGGACTGAACACCTCAGCAGCAGAGGTTTTGCCCTCTGAGGCGGGCGATGGCTACATGAACTGGCTGACCCAAGAAGGCTCCGCACACCAGTCAACGCGGCACGACTGGTATATTGCGCTTAGCGCATCTCCAGATAGCATTGGTAGCAAAACTGATTATGGTTTGTACTTTACCTTAGAATACCTGTAAGGAGTGAGATATGACAAGAAGAATTAAACTTTGTGGAATCCTGCTTGGCGTGGCTATGATTGTTTTTGCCGCCAAGTGTACATGGTTTCACAATATTATTGATGGAAACCTTAACACGGCTTGTGCCTGCGATACCTGTGTAGAGGGATGCGAGCACGTTGACGCAGATGTTTGCGATTGTGATGGAAATTGCGGATGTCCAAACTGCGTTAAATGATTTTTGATTGTAGCAAAAGAAAAGGGGGAGCTTCATGCTCCCCCTTTTTTGTTAGCTGTGCTCTCAACAGCTACTCGTTTTTCTCCGTTTTAGGATTCCATTTGACCCAACCGTGGTCGGGCAACCAGTTTCCTTCGCCATCTTTCCTCTTTGGAAACAGACCACCTCCCTTCTTGTGAGAACCAAATGATAGTCTAGCCCCGCATCCCAAACATCTCACTTCGTAGTAGAAATTGTCATCGACATTCCTTACCACAAGCTTTACGTTTTCAGAACCGCATTTGCCACATACATTCTCTTCAAACACCTCCTGAAACCTTGCGATACTCTCGAAGACATCTCGTGGAGAATCTCCCTCAATCTCTGCTGTAAGTCGATGGTTCTTTGTGGTATAAGTTACTTTCATTAGTCTCTCCAGTCTTCTTTATAGCCTAAAATAGATTTTGGTACGCCACTCTCGTTTCTCTGAAAGTCATTTAGTCTCTCTATTGCGTTACTAGCTTGCTGCTTTGTAATTTTACGCTTTGATGAGATGTCAAATGCCTCTTTGAAAAATAGAGAGCCATTAATATTGAGTTGTCTGCACTTGACATCAATAAAGTTGCCTTGTGCATCAGTCATTCTTCCCTGATCTTCGTATTCGCCCTGTGTTGTTTCCATGCCGGAGGCTTGGCTAATACTGCGAGCAATACTAGCCGTATTCTTTTTGGTAATCTCCTCAGCGGCCACAGTTCGCAGTCTAAGAGCCTTTCTCAACGCCCTGCCTTCTGCCCTAGTAGCTGCTGTTGCGACCGCATAGACGCAGAATGTGTCGTCTGTGTTGCCTTCCCAGCAGTCTGCCACATCAGAAAAAGATGTCCCATTAGAAAACTCTACTCGCCACACAACCGTGGCTCTACCAATGCTCTTATCATCACTTGGGGGAAACACTTGCGAGGGTCC
>CEUZ01098555.1_pt1 | contig 14667 bp, 13 predicted proteins | sample 361511 | NCBI WGS metagenome assembly CEUZ01 (sample SAMEA2622822, study PRJEB7988) | marine metagenome | biome: marine biome (ENVO:00000447); feature: surface water layer (ENVO:00002042); material: "saline water (ENVO:00002010), including plankton (ENVO:xxxxxxxx)" | depth 5 m
AAATAGACTCAGCTAATTTCTCTGTACTCCATTGCCTGCCACGCTCATCTAAGACAACTGTACGACACTTAGGTGGGATCGCTGCGAAAATACGGTTGGCTTCAGAACAAAGTAATTGACTAATTTTTTTATTTTTACTACGTTTCTCTGGCTTAATATTTATTAATTCTATTGCAACATCTTTAGGCATGCGTATTGCATAATTTGCAAAGCCATTATTTACCCATTCTGGCATTTTGTTACCTACTGCCAAAATAAAAAATTTCATAGTATAAACACTTAAAATTACTTAAATCTATTTGACCTGGAAGTAGACTTATCCTTGGTTTTATTTGCAACCACTACTTGCTCTATTAATCCTGTCTCTAATTGACCCCATAGCCCTTCAAGATTGTAATACGTACGTGCTATTGGCAACATTATGTGCACTACTATATCACCTAAGTCTACTAACACCCATTCTCCAGAACCTTCACCTTCTATACCGTAAACCACCCCCCCAGAAAATTTTACCTTATCATGTACATTACTTGCTATTGCTTTTGCCTGACGAGTAGAAACTGCACTTGCAATTATCAATCGATCAAAAATAGTGGACATCTTTGCCACATCTAGTACTACTATATCATTTGCTTTAACATCCTCTAACGCAGAAATGACAACTTTTACTAGCTGATTAAGATTCATATTTTATAAATACAATTTACTCTCTAAAATATAATTTATGGCCACATCGGGAACTAAGTAACGCACACTTTTTCCAGCAGCAATATTTTTACGGATACTAGTTGCTGAAATATCTAGCATAGTTGCCGAAGAAATAAAGATCAACCCATTAGTCTCGTTTCTCATGTCATCGGCATTAATCACCCATCGCTTGGAACACTCATCTTTCAGCTCTTTTGGCAATAAATCATTAATTGAGGTATGCGTATATCCTGGTCGAGTCGAAATTATAAAATGACACAAATTAAAGAACTCTTTCCAAGAATCCCACTCAGAAAACTTTATAAAAGCATCAGCCCCTAATATAAAACATAACCCAATTTCCTCTCCAAATTCCTGCTTAAACTCATAAATAGAATCTATGCTAAAACTTATACCATCACGATAAATTTCACGTTTATCAAGAACAAAATTAGGATTATCCTGAATTGCTAAACGCACAGCTTCTGTTCTCTGTTTTGGTGACGCTATAGGAGCGTTTCGTAATCTTGGTATACCTGCAGGCACAAAATATATCTTTTGTAAGCCAATAGTCCTAACAACCTCTTCGGCTACTCTTAAATGGCCATAGTGTATGGGATCAAAAGTTCCTCCAAAAATACCGATAAGAATAGGTTTAGACTTAAGCATTACCTTTTAAATTAAAATAAATAAAAATGAGGGGATAACATTATCTAAAATATAATCTTTATTAAGCTCCTAAACACTAAACCTACTCTCAAATAAGTACCTGGGACATATTAGCAAGCTCCTTAATAATATATTTAGTAAAGCGTGCAGCTGATGCGCCATCAATTACTCTATGATCATATGACAGTGACAATGGCAACATTAACCTTGGAACAAATTGATCATCGCAATACACTGGCTTAATATTTGCACGGGAAGCGCCAAGAATAGCAACTTCTGGTGCATTAATAATAGGCGTAAAAGCTGTCCCACCAATACCTCCAAGACTGGAGATAGTAAAACTGCCCCCCTGCATTTCATCAAACTTCAATTTCCCTAAACGTGCGCGTTCCGCAAGATATCCCATTTCTTCAGCAATAATAACTATATTTTTCTGATCTGCATCTCGGATTACAGGAACCATCAACCCATGTGGAGTATCAACTGCAAAACCTATATGGTAGTATTTCTTAATTATCAGATTTATGTTATCTCTCTCCCCTTCAAGTGAAGAATTGAAATCAGGGAATTCCTTTAATGCAGCTACCACAGCTTCCATCAAGTAAGCCAATATTGTTAATTTGACTCTACTTTTTTGCTTAAGCTTATTGAATTTTTTTCTCCCAGCTTCAATTTCAGTAATATCGGCCTCGTCAAACTGAGTAACGTGCGGGATCATTACCCAGTTACGATGTAAATATTCACCAGATATTCTTTGAACACGTAATAATGATTTTGATTCAATCGGCCCAAATGTAGAGAAATCAATCTTAGGCCATGGCAATAGATTTAACCCTAAATTACTATTACTAGGTGATTTTGATATTTCAGCCTTCACATAGGCCTTTACATCATCTTTAAGTATACGGTTCTTTTTACCACAACCACTTACCAAATTAAGATTCACGCCCAACTCTCTTGCAAAACGTCGAACAGATGGGCTGGCATGTGCCATAATAGAAATAGTCTCACTTGATTGCATAAGAGCGGCAGAATTAGTTTCAGAACCTGCAATAATAGCCTGATCTGAATTAATATTAACCTCTATAGCATCATGAGAACTAACTTGTTTAGATGGAGAAGACACCCGAACCAAGCTATCGGTTTGATTAATTTCAATTTCTAAAATGGTCGTTCCTTCAGAAACCCTATCACCTTCTCTAACGTTTATTTCTTTAACTATCCCTGCAAAAGGAGAGGGTATTTCTATTGTCGCTTTGTCAGATTCTAATGAAAGCAGAGCGTCCTCCTTTTTAATCTCGTCTCCTGGCTTCACCAGTAACTCGACTATAGGAATATTCTTAAAATCACCGATATCAGGAACTAATACCTGTTTAACTTCTGCCACACTTTTTCCTTCAATTATGCTTCAATATTGAGAGATCCAATAACTATTCTACATACTAAAATCTTTATACCTTGATCGGATTTGGTTTTTCTGGATCAATGTTGTATTTATTTATCGCCTCCACTACTTTTTTCGACGATATCTTGCCATCCTCTTCTAAAGATTTAAGTGCAGCTAAAGTAATATAGTAACGGTCTACTTCGAAAAATTGTCGTAATTTCTCACGCGTATCGGAACGCCCAAAACCATCGGTCCCCAACACTCTGTATTTTCCTGGTACAAACTCACGTATCTGATCTGCAAAAATTTTCATATAATCTGATGCTGCTATTATTGGCCCTTCACGCTTCTCTAGACATAATCTTACATAAGATTTCTTTGGCTTCTCTGCAGGATGTAACATATTCCAACGTGTTACATCTAGCGCCTCTCTTCGTAATTCATTAAAACTAGTAACACTCCATATATCAGAGATAATTCCATATTCTTCTTTTAAGATATCTGCTGCTGCAATAACTTCCCGTAAAATAGTTCCTGAGCCAAGGAGCTGTATTCTTAAATTTAAACCTTTCTCTCTCTTCTCACTACCTTCACTAAATAAATACATACCTTTTAATATGCCTTCCTCTGAACCTTTAGGCATTTCGGGGTGAGAATAATTTTCATTCATTACGGTTATGTAGTAAAACACATCTTCTTGCTCTTGATACATTCGACGCATGCCATCTTGGATAATAACTACAAGCTCATAAGAAAATGTGGGGTCGTAAGATATACAATTAGGAATGGTTGAAGAAACTAAATGACTATGCCCATCCTCATGCTGCAAGCCCTCTCCATTCAAGGTAGTACGCCCGGCCGTTCCCCCCATCAAAAAACCACGGCAACGCATATCACCTGCTGCCCAGACAAGATCTCCAATACGCTGAAATCCAAACATTGAATAAAATATAAAGAAAGGAATCATCTGTACGCCATGAGTGCTATAAGCAGTTGCTGCTGCTATCCATGAAGACATAGCTCCAGCTTCATTAATCCCCTCCTGAAGAATCTGTCCATCTTTATCCTCTTTGTAATACATCAGCTTATCTGCATCCTCCGGCGTATAAAGCTGACCTTTTGAAGACCAGATGCCCAATTGCCGGAACATCCCTTCCATCCCAAACGTACGTGATTCATCTGCAACAATCGGTACTATTCTTTTTCGAATAATTTTATCTTTTACCAAAATATTTAGTATGCGAACAAATACCATAGTAGTAGATGACTCCCGTCCTTCACCACTAGCCTTAAGCAATATATCAAATGCGGATAAGGCTGGTATTTGCAGTGCCTCTGTATTCTGCCTCTGATTTTTATGAAGAAGCCCTCCCAGTGCATTACGCTTCTCTCGCATATACGTTAACTCTGGAGAGCCTTCTTCAAACATAAGATATGGTAAGTCTTCTATTTCATTGTCTGGAACAGGCAAGTGAAAGCGGTCGCGAAATGATTTTAGAGAAGTAGTACCCATTTTCTTTTGTTGATGAGTAATATTCTGGGCCTCACCTGCTTCACCCATACCATAACCCTTGATTGTCTTAGCAAGTATCACTGTTGGTTGCCCAGTATGCTTTACTGCTGAAGCATATGCAGCATATACTTTATGAGGATCATGGCCGCCACGATTTAATCTCCAAATATCATCATCAGACATATTGGCCACCATTTCTAATAATTCTGGATATTTCCCAAAGAAATGCTTCCGAACATATGAACCATCTCTTGATTTGAATGTTTGGTACTCACCATCAACACATTCCATCATTCTTTTTTGTAGTAAGCCTTTTGTATCTTTTGCTAACAAAGGATCCCAATAAGAACCCCAAATTACTTTTATAACATTCCAACCAGCCCCACGAAAACTACCTTCCAGCTCTTGAATAATCTTACCATTACCACGAACAGGCCCATCTAAACGCTGAAGATTACAGTTAACAATAAATATTAAATTATCAAGGCTTTCTCGTGATGCCAACGAAATTGCACCTAATGACTCAGGCTCATCCATTTCTCCATCACCCATAAAAGCCCAGACTTTACGGCCTTCAATCTTTGCTAAGCCACGACTACCAAGATATTTCATGAAACGAGCCTGATAGATAGCCATTAATGGCCCTAGCCCCATTGATACCGTTGGAAATCTCCAAAAATCAGGCATTAACCAAGGATGTGGATAGGAAGACAGACCTTTACCTCCTACCTCCTGACGGAAATTATCTAATTTCTTTTTAGTTAACTCTCCTAGCATAAAGGCGCGCGCATAAATTCCAGGAGAAGAGTGCCCCTGTACAAGGACTAAATCACCCCCATGATCCTTGCTGGTAGATTGCCAAAAATGGTTGTAGCCCACATCATAAAGTGTTGCTGCAGATGCAAAAGTTGAGATATGACCCCCCACATTTGTCTTTTTATTTGCGCGTAATACCATTACCATAGCATTCCATCGAACGTAAGAACGAATGCGGGATTCAAGCTCATGATCCCCAGGCGATTTTTCTTCTTTACCAGGGGGGATAGAATTTATATATGCAGTAGTAGCACTATAAGGAAGATAAGCTCCAGATCTACGGGCTTTTTCTACTAGTTTCTCCAATAAATAATGCGCCCTCTCTGTTCCCTCAAGAGCCATTACAGAATCAAGAGCATCAAGCCATTCCTGAGTTTCCTGTGGGTCAATATCTGGCATATGTTCCATGTTTCTACCTTATAGTTATTACGTACTATTTATCCGTATTATTTTTTGACATAATTTCGGACTGAATACGTCTTGCTGCCTCAATGGTATTACAAAGTAACATAGCAATTGTCATCGGCCCTACTCCACCTGGCACGGGAGTGATATATCCTGCTTTCTCCCTAACAGCATCAAAATCTACATCACCTGCTAATTTACCGTCTGGCATACGATTTATACCCACATCTATAACCGTTACACCAAGCTTAACCATTTTAGCTGTAATCATTCTAGGCTTACCAGTAGCAACTACTAAAATATCTGCGCGTTTTGTGTGCTCTTCGAGATTAATTGTTTTCGATGTGCAAATAGTAACGGTCGCACCTTTCTCCAACAACATCAGCGCCATCGGTTTCCCAACAATATTACTTCGCCCCACTATTACTGCATGCTGCCCCTCAATCTGAATATTATTCTTCTCCAACATTTTCATCACACCATAAGGTGTGCAAGGTGGGTATACAGCATAACCGGTAACGAGCGCGCCTATATTATTTAAATGAAAGCCATCCACATCTTTTTCAACCCCAATAGAACCAATTATTTTTTTGTCTTCAAAGTGCCGTGGTAGTGGTAATTGCACTAAAATGCCATGTATTCTAGAATTTGTATTCAGCTCATGAATACAACTTAAAACCTTATCCTGATCAGCACTATCAGGAAATTCATGCACCTCCGAATAAATACCGGCTTCATTACAGGCTCTCACCTTATTACGTACATAAATACCAGAAGCCTGATTATCCCCAACAATAATCACAGCTAACCCCGGTTGCATACCTTTACATTTTAATTGCTCAGCACGAACCCTACATTCTACTCGCAATGCTTTAGCAATTATCTTGCCATCTATAATCACAGCGCTCATAATTTTCTCAAGATTGTCAGGTTTCTAAGTATTTTACTAACATATTTGTATTTTTTAATTACAATGCCCACCTATGGCAAAAATCTATGCCATAAACAAGCTCTAGAGTTTAATATTTAGAAAAAGAAAACCACAAGCAGGTCAACATTAAGATCACTAGTAAGCATCCTAACTTAAACTAAGTTTAATTTTTTTTCTTAAACTTTATCCGATATATCAAAACTCCAATGATAAATGTTGGCATTACAACTAATGCTGCAGCAAATAGCCCCGATGCTAATATAGTGATACCACTACTTGTTGGCGCATATAACGTAACAAAAAATATTGCCATAATTGCTGCAGCGCTCCCACCTAAGAGCATAAACCTCTTCCCTCTACTATAAAACCGCCAGAGAGCCCCAGAAACACGCACTTCATCACGGTGTTCGTCAAAAATCATATCTAGACTATTATCATCCTGGTTAGCCTGATAACCTACAGTTACAGCATATGCCTCGTTACTTCCTTCTTCTTGAGAAAGATCTTTTAAAAGCGCAATTCGCTTTGCAGCAATCTTATTACTCATGCCGCCTTTTACTAGTATCTTATTTAATGATTCAAACGCATGCTCACGCGGATTGGTTATTACATCCAATCTTTCGCCATGACGCCACATCACGCCAATTAAATAAAGATGAATGGTCATTTCCTGAAATGGAGGCGCAAAATCATATCCCTTATTTTCAACAATAGATAACTGTGCGGCTAATAATTTCTCACCATTCATAATACAAATATCATGCGTTGAATCGGTATTTTTATGTTTTATATCATTCAATATTGTAATTAAGAGCTATGGCTAGGCCCTGCTTATTATTTATTAAAACATCTATTATATACTGACAAACAGATTCTTAAAAAAAGACTGATTAATAAGACTAAATAATCTTAGCCCTTCACGAATAAAAATACTATGCCACATACCTTTAAATTAAATTTTTTCCTTAAAATATTTAGAAAAAACCTAAAAAATCTGTATTTTATATTTACTAAAATATTGCACTTTCTTATTAGTTATCTGGCCTTTACTATATTTCATTTTTATAAGCGACTCCCATTCTTGATTTAATTGAGATACAATCCTTCGATTACGCTTTTCAACAATACCACTGGGTAATTGATTGGTCAGAATATAAAATTATGGAGATATTATGAATAAAGCAAGTTGGGCTTTGCACCTAAAATGGATTGCTGTGTTGGTATCAATGATGGTGCTGCCAGCTTATGGTCAACTAATGATTGGTCATATGGGCCATTCTGGAGGCGATGACTGCAATATAAAATCAGGCCCTATTCCTCTTAATTATAGCGTCTATGAAAAACCAAAGGGGGCTCTTCCACCTACAATGGGCCATTGCAAGCATGTGCCAAACATAGGTGAGCACCTTGTAACTATCGACCTTCAGGGCTCTAAATCCCGAGAAATACCAATTGGTATTCGTCTTGTCTTAGTAGAAGGGGGGCAGAATAAAACAATTATGTCTAAATCCCCAGAGCTATATTCATCTGGAACTATTAATTTTGGACTAAACTTCAAAGAATTAGGCCAATATCATATACTATTAGAAACTAAACAGAATGAGAAAATAATTACAGCAGCTACCCTTCCTTTACATGTTGGTGAAGGTGGTGGACATGGAAGCCACTCTGGCGGCATTGGCATGCTCGAGATTGCCCTATTGTTAGGTGTAGGCGGTATTGCAAGCTTCTTCTGGGTACGTCGTAAATCGAATAAAAATGAAGAAAATACTTCCTGAATGACGAAGCGTAAAGCAAAATAAAAACTAAAACAGAGATAGAAACCAAAAAGAAAATAACATATTTATTAAGCTTTACATTTTAGTATACTGTGGTAGTAATTAGCTTTTGATAAAATACCTACTATAGCGCTATTTTAAAGAGTCATTCTGTATTTCTTTAACATTTTTATAGAAAACAGATAGTTGAGTCATGGCATATTTATTTATTTACCATGCCACAATGTTGCAATAATGCGTCTATTTTTGGCTCCCGACCTCGTAATGCAATAAATGATTCTAATGCCTTACGACTGCCACCAACAGCAAGAATCTCATCACGAAATCTAGCCCCTATTTTTTCACTTTTTGTCCCTTCTGCGCTTTCCTCAAACATACTATAAGCATCGGCAGATAATACTTCTGCCCACTTATAACTATAATAACCAGCCGCGTATCCGCCAGCAAATATATGTGCAAAACTATTAGGAAAGCGATTGAATTTTGGTGGGATGATAACTGCAACTTCCTTACGGACACTATCCAACAAATCTAATACTGTCCCTCCCTCTTCTAGATTAAAATCAAAGTGCAGATGCATATCAAACAATGAAAACTCAATTTGTCGCAATGTCTGTAGACCACTCTGATAATTTTTTGCAGCAATCATTTTATCAAATACTTCTCGAGGCAGTGATTCCCCACTCTCTATATGCTGTGTCATCCCAGATAGCACATCCCATTCCCAGCAAAAATTTTCCATATATTGACTAGGAAATTCAACTGCATCCCATTCAACCCCATTGATTCCAGAAACACCTAATTCTTCTACCTGAGTAAGCAAATGATGCAAACCATGACCAAATTCATGGAATAAAGTTATAACTTCATTATGAGTAAAAAGTGCCGGCCGTATTTCACCATCCATGCTTACTGGCTTTGCAAAATTACAATTAAGATATGCCACCGGAGTTTGAATCTTATTTTCAATTCTCCTCCGTGTAATCGCATCATCCATCCACGCACCACCTTGTTTACCGGATCGCGCATACAGATCAATATAAAATTGCCCTACCAGCTGTTCATTTATATTTTTTATACTAAATAGTTTTACATCAGGGTGCCAAAATTGAAACTCGAAACTATCTTCTGAAGGCGTAATAGTGATCTGATAAAGATTCTCTACTAGCTTGAACATACCTTCTAATACCTTAGATTCAGGAAAATATTGCTTAATTTCATCATCAGAAAATGCATAACGAGCAACCCGTAATTTTTCACTTATATATGCTAAATCCCATGATTCAAGGCTCTTTAGTCCAAATTGTTCAAAAGCAAATTGCTGCAGCTCCTTTAGATCACGCTTAGCATATGGCTTAGCTTTAACCGCCAAATCTGTTAGAAATCCTAGAACTTGCTTTGGTGTTGAGGCCATTTTTGACGCTAATGATACTTCAGCATAATTATTAAATCCAAGTAACAATGCCTCTTCTTTACGTAATTTAAGTATTTTTTTTATTAATGGAGTATTGTCCCAATCAGTCCCGTGATTTGAGCAAGTATCAATACTGATTTCTATCTCACTAGCACGCGTAGAATAAGCTTTATACATTTTTCTACGTAATTCTCTATTATCAGCATACTGCATAATTGGCTGATAAGAAGGTGCGTGCAACGTAAATTTCCAGCCAGTAACATTATCTTTTTTTGCAATTTCTTTTGCTACTTGCAAAACATCTTCTGGAATACCAGATACCTCTTCTACACTTTCTATATGCAGCCTAAAATTATTAGTTGCATCTAATAGATTGTCACTAAATCTAGAAGCAAGTGAAGATAATTCTTCCTGAATATTAAGAAAACGCTTCTTTTTTGCAGGCGGTAGCTCAGCACCACCCAACCGGAAATCTCGTAGCTCATTTTTAATTATTATTTTTTGGGCAGGATTTAGATTCTTAAATTCGCTACTAGCGCAAAGTTTTTTAAATTTCTCATATAACGTCTGATTTTGTGCAAGTCCAGCATAATATTTTGTAACTATTGGTAACGTAGTGTTATATACCTCTCGTAATTCCAAGCTATTCATTACCGAATTTAAATGCGACACCTGACCCCATGCACGAGATAATTGTTCATGTACATCTGTCATTGGCTGTACAAAATTATGCCAAGTTGGATCAGCAGGATCACTAAGAATTTTTTTAACAGTTAAAGAACTATGCTTTAATAACTCTTCTACAGCTGGAACAATATGCTTAGTTTTAATTTCAGCAAACTTTGGTAAACCAGAAAAATTAAGCAAAGGATTAGTCATATTAATCTATAAATAATTACTATACTCTACACTTAAGCATATATCTTAAATTTATCCTTCGTATACGATAATGCCATTTGCTAAAGTGTATTTTACCTTTCCTTGAAGCTCCAAACCGAGAAATGGCGTATTCTTACCTTGACTTTTAAGTGCTGAAGCCTCAACTCTCCAATGTTCATCTGGATCAAAAATACACAAATCAGCAGTCGCCCCTATAGACAAATCACCAATCTCTACCCCTAGTATTCTTGCTGGCTCCGAGGTAATTTTAGCTACAGCCGCAGACAATGGAAAGTCTACTTCTTTAGCCCATTTTAATGTAAGTGGAAGTAATAATTCTATAGAAGTAGCACCAGCCTCAGATTCACCAAAAGGCAGTAGCTTTGCATCATCATCAACCGGCGCATGATCTGAACATACTGCATCTATAGTCCCATCAATTAGACCAGCACGTAATGCATCCCGATCACTTATTCCTCTTAGTGGCGGAATAAGATGGCAATTGGCATCAAAAAAGCTAATATCCATTTCTGAGAGGTGTATATGATTAGCTGTCACGTCACAAGTAATTAACAAATCTTGCTGCTTCGCAGCCCTAACCATTGCAACTCCTTCTGCACTGGAAATACGACAAAGATGAACTTTGGCACCAGTTTCTTTTGCAATTAAAATAATTTTAGATAGCGCTATTGTTTCAGCACATATAGGAATCGATGGCAAACCTAAACGAGTTGCTACTTCACCATCATGGGCCACTCCACTATCAGCAATACTATCATCCTCTGGACGTAGCCAAACACTAAAACCAAAAGTAGATGCATACTGCATTGCTTGCATCATCACACGTGTATCGAGTAACAATTTATCAGATTGGCTAAAAGCAACACAACCAGCATCATGTAATTCGGCCATTTCCGTCAATCGCTCCCCCTTCAATTCTCTTGTAAGAGCACCAATAGGGTAAACATGTGCCTGATTTAAACCTTTAGCACGATACTTTAACATATCAACTAAACCTGGCTCATCAAGTGGTGGGTTAGTATCAGGAGGACAGGCTAGACTTGTGACTCCTCCTGCAACAGCTGCCCCCATCTCAGATTCAAGTGTAGCCATATACTCAAGCCCTGGCTCACGTAACCGTACTGATAAATCCACAAGACCTGGGCATACTATTAACCCCCTAGCATTTATAACGTAATTAGGCTGAAAGGACTTAGGTTCATCTCCTATGGCAACAATTTTTCCGGCAACAATATATACATTATTTATAGCATCGATATTGTTCTTAGGGTCGATTACTCGACCATCTTTGATAAGGATTCTCATAATATTCTATTTTGATCGCAATTATGAAACATAAATCACTTTACATATTATGTGCAAAATTTCCTCTTATTAAAAAACTCAATTCCCCGCCAAAATTGTCATTACCGCCATCCGTACCGCAATACCATAAGTTACTTGAGGAAGAATAACCGACTGCATCCCATCAGCTACAGCTGATTCAATCTCAATACCGCGATTCATTGGGCCAGGGTGCATGACAATAGCGTCATGTTTTGCTAAGGCCAATTTCTCCTGCGTAAGCCCATAATATTTAAAGTATTCTTCAGCACTAGGAAGACGAGCGCTCAACATGCGCTCATTCTGTAAACGCAGCATTAATACAACATCTACGCCTTTAAGCCCTTCCTCCATATTGTGATATACGTGTACACCAAGATGCATAACCTTACTTGGTAACAATGTTTTAGGTGAGATTACCCGTACTTCAGGTACACCTAAGGTAGTTAAAGCATGAATCTGTGAGCGTGCAACTCTTGAATGCAAAATATCGCCAACAATAGCTACACGTAAATTATGAAAATCACATTTATAACGGCGAATAGTAAACATATCCAATAACGCCTGCGTCGGGTGTGCATGGCGCCCATCACCAGCATTTATAACATGAATTTCAGGGCGCACATGGCGTGCTATCAAATGAGCAGCTCCACTTTGCGAATGCCGCACAATAAACATATCAGCATGCATTGCAGAAAGATTATTCACAGTATCTAACATTGTTTCACCTTTAGACTGAGAAGAAGAAGCAATATTAAGGTTAACAATATCTGCCGACAATCGCTTAGCAGCTATCTCAAATGTGGTACGAGTACGAGTACTAGGCTCAAAGAAAAGATTAAATATAGCTTTCCCTCTGAGCAATGGTACTTTTTTAATATCACGCTCAGTAACGCCGACAAATGATTCTGCTGTATCAAGTATTTTTAATAAAATAGGAGCAGGAAGCCCCTCAGTAGTTAAGAGGTGCTGTAATTTTCTATTCTTATTTAACTGAGGATTATTCATTATTCGGGAAGTGCTTTATCATATAAACTTAGACTAAGCTTTCCATTATCCCCCTGTTCTAAAGCCAGCATTTTATCTTCCGGCAAAATAATATCTGTCCCAATATAATTAGCTGCAATTGGCATCTCTCTTTCCCCACGATCTACCAAAGTGGCAAGACGGATACTAGCCGGCCTACCATAGTCAAATAATTCATTAATTGCAGCACGAATAGTTCGCCCAGTGTAGAGAACATCATCTATTAATATAATATGTCGCCCCTCTACTTCAAAAGGAATATTTGAAGGCTTGACCTGTGGATGCAGTCCAATTTCATGAAAATCATCTCTATAAAATGACACATCTAGTGTCCCAATAGGAAGTGTACATGCCAAATCTTTATGTAACCGCTCTGCTAGCCAAACACCACCTGTGTAAATACCAACTAGTACAGTATTTTTAGTTACATCTGGACGCATCTTTTTCGCTAACCTAGTTAATAATTGTTCAGCATTTGGTAAATTCATTTTATCTATCGAAATATGATTGTAATATTTGTTGAGCTGCCACTTGATCAATAATGAATCTTTGTTTCTTACAATTAATTCCTGCTTCACTGAGCCCCATGCTTGCAGTAATAGAAGTATAACGCTCATCAACAAGCTTAACGTTAATCCCGAAGCGGCCCTCTAAACGACGTGCAAAACGTTTACTTAAATGTGTTAACTTATGGCCAGTACCATCAACATGAATAGGTAACCCCACTACTAGTTGAACCGGCTCCCACTCTTCAATTAATTTAGCAATCACATTAAATCTATTCTTTGTGGCCCCTTCTTTTATTGTAACAAGAGGATGGGCTAAGCCTAGCTCTAAGTCACCAACCGCCACACCAATACGTTTCTCACCAAAATCAAAGGCCAATACGGTTCCAACCGATGGCTCTTTAAATACTGGGCTATCTATATTTGTATGAGTAATATTATTAATCATTAAATAGACTTTCTAAAATTAGACCTATAGCGCCATTTACCACTAGCCCTTGCGCACACTTCTCCTTATGCCCACAGGTATAAGCAAGTATTTTGGAAAAACAGGTATTTGCCATGACCAGCACGGCGATCAAAAAATGACAGATTAGATTAATACTTTGCATGGATAAACTATTACCATATCCTCTATTGTAAACTTGTTCTCGCTTCTCTACAATTCTTCTATTATAAAAATTTACATTATTCTAAATAGAGAGCACGTAAGAAATTTTTATGATTCATGTAAAAGGTAGAAACATAAGAAACAACCCTTACCTAATTAGTCAATCATCCCACTCACCTTCCATCACTCCATTCTTATAGTTTCCTTTTTGCCTTACCTGGCCATTTGAGTAATAAATAACCCACTCACCTTCCTCTTTTCCATTCTTAAAATTTACTTTGCTCATTAGCTGTCCATTACTCCAATACCTCACCCACTCACCCTCTTTCTTACCGCCCTTTATCCAGCCTTGCTCTTTACCAGTTACGCCTCCTGTAAAAAGAATTTTGCTGTCTTTCCCATAATAAAGGCCATCTCTTTTCACCAATTCATCCATAGTCTCACTTAAACAATGAGTTGAGATAAAAGATAGGAAAAATATAGGAAATAGGAATAAAGTTTTCAATTTATAGTTTGCCTAATATAGTTATAATCAAACACACAACCCTACCGTAAGGTTAATAAACATCTATGCTAAAAAATATTTAACCATTAATACTTTTGAAAGATTCTGGGGTCATTTATTATTTAATCTCCAACCTTCTCTCCATCCTTATAATTTCCTTTGCTACTTACCTGCCCAGTATCATAATAATAAACCCA
>CEUZ01159534.1_pt1 | contig 14661 bp, 14 predicted proteins | sample 361511 | NCBI WGS metagenome assembly CEUZ01 (sample SAMEA2622822, study PRJEB7988) | marine metagenome | biome: marine biome (ENVO:00000447); feature: surface water layer (ENVO:00002042); material: "saline water (ENVO:00002010), including plankton (ENVO:xxxxxxxx)" | depth 5 m
AATATCAAAGAATAAAAAACAAAAATTTTATTCTAAAGCTATTGCTACTGAAATCACAAAGGCAAAAGAATTTTTTTTAGCCGAAGAATATCATCAATGTTATATTCAAAAGCAAATTGAAGAATAATATATTATTGAGCTATAATGAATGAAGATTTCTTATCTGCGATTTTATTTGGATGGATAATTTTATTTTCTTTTTGGATATTTGTTTTAATTTTTATTTACTTAAGAAAACCTAAAAATTCAAAACTAACTTTAAGTTTTACAATTAAATCCCTTATAATTTTTGCTATTGGTTTTATTTTTTTACAAATTTTATAAGTATCGATTCGTTTCAGAAAATACCTCTAACAAGTAACATAACAACATATAGTGGTATCAATTCAATTTTATACTTACATATTGATAATATTTTTTTTTATTTTGTGCCTTGATTAGATTTATTTTGCACAATATAAACTAAGTTAATTATTTACTATTTATCAGTGCTTTACAGGTAAAAGTAGATAAACCAGGATAGAGGCGATGTCATTTATTAAGAATTATTTTAAGCAGCATAGAGTTACGCATACATTTGAAAGTTGCCAGTGGCCAATTGGAGATCCTCAAGAGAAGGATTTTCATTTTTGTGAGGATAACACAGTCAATGGCAAACCTTATTGTCAAAAGCATTGCGATGTTGCATATATTGATGAAAGAGAATTAAAGAAAGAGAAAGAAGCGCAAAAGCAAAGAAAAATTGCTGCTTAATATTTTTTCTATTTTTTTTTGAAAAAACTTACTTTGTTGGAGTAGTTATTTTCGTTGATTGATATACAGATAAGTGTTTTAATACATTTTTTTATTTATTATTATTATGTTTTTTTCAATACTTAAGAAAATTTCATTAAATGGAAAAATTGATATAATTGATTGTAATGATAATATTCATACATTTGGAGATTCTGATCCATATGTAAAGATAAAATTCAAAAATAAATCAATAGAAAGAAAATTATTTTTTAATCCTAGCTTGTATTTGGGTGAAGGATATATGGATGAAGAAATTCTTATTATAGAAGGAACTATTGAAGATTTTATTAAAATTATTACTTCTAGTTATGATGAATTTATCTCAAAAAATAAAACGTTTAGTATTTATGAAAAAATTTCTGGCTTTCTTAAACCTTTGCAGCAAATAAACAAAATTTTGCAGTCTAAAAAAAATGTTGCTCATCATTATGATTTAAATGAAAACTTATACAAACTTTTTTTAGATAAAGATATGCAATATTCTTGTGCATATTTTCATAATGAGAACTTAAGTTTAGACCAAGCTCAACTTGATAAAAAAAAACATATTATTAAGAAATTAAATATAAAAGAAAATATGAATATTTTGGATATTGGATGTGGCTGGGGAGGTCTTTCTTTACAAATTGCTAAAGATACTGGAGCTAACGTAAAAGGAATCACACTTTCTGAAAACCAATACGCTATAGCGCAGAAAAGAGCTCAAGAGGAAGGATTAAATGAAAAAGTTAAATTTGTATTACAAGACTATAGAGAAGAAAAAAATAAATATGACAGAATAGTTTCTGTAGGAATGTTTGAACATGTAGGAATTCAATATTTTCCAAAGTTTTTTTCAAAAACTATGGATATTTTAAAGGAAGAGGGTATTTTTTTACTTCACACAATCGGACAAAGAGGAACGCCTACAGCAACTAGCCCGTGGATTAGAAAATATATATTTCCAGGTGGATATATTCCTTCAATGTCTGAAATAATCAATGTATGTCAAAAACAAAATATTAATATTACTGATATTGAGATTTTACGAAAACATTATGCCATTACCCTTTCAAGATGGTATGAAAATTGTTTGAAACAAAAGAGTAAAATTATCAATATTTTTGACGATCGTTTTTTTAGAATGTGGGAGTTTTATTTGCTTATTAGTAAATATTCATTTTTGAATATGGGAAACGTAGTGTTTCAAATCCAAATGACAAAAAATATCAACAATTTACCTATTACAAGAAACTATATTTATAACTAGAATAGCATTTTTGTCATAATTATGCTTTAATTTGCACTGATTATTAAATAAGATTAATTGCACTTAATAGTGTTTATGGGGGAGGCAAATGCAAGGTTCATTGAATCATTACTTAGCTAGAGTTGGAATATTTCTTTTTTTCATTCTAGTCGTTGTAGTTTTTCTTTACCCTGTTTTACAAACTGCTTTTGTTTCAAATATTTATATTAATTCGATTATAATTTTAGCATTATTATTTGGAATTGGTTTTTGTATATACAATTTATCAGAATTACAAAATTATTACTCAGCACTTGCAAAATTTAATATTCATAAAAAACCTGATTTATTAATGAATAAAAAAGGAGCAATAAAAAATTTGGTTAATGAATTAAATGAAAGCAAAGGACATTATACTTTTAGATCTTCTAAGATAGATAAACTATTAGAAAACATAGATATGTATCTTGGAAGTATACGTGAAACTTCTAGATACTTAGTTGGCCTCTTAGTCTTTTTAGGATTATTAGGAACATTTTGGGGATTATTAAAAACTATTGGTTCAGTTGGAAATGTAATTGGAGGCTTAGGTATAGATGACACAAATGTAGCAGGATTTTTTAACAGTCTCAAAGATGGTTTAAATGCTCCATTACAAGGAATGAGTATTGCATTTAGTAGTTCTCTTTTGGGACTTGGTGGATCGCTTATTTTAGGATTTGTTGATTTACAACTAGGTCAAGCTCAGTCAAAATTTAGTATTTTTGCTGAAAGAGTTATATTTAAAAATAGTAGCCCTGATTTTGTTGAAGAAAAATCTTCAGCAAATAAGAATACGCTAATAGCTGTTCAAAAAATTTATGACAACCTTGATAGTTTAGTTTTTTCTTTAAAAGAAACAGCTAATAATCAAACCCAAATATTTACTTATATGAAATCACTGACTGAACAGTTGCGAGAATTATCAAATAGCTCAAGAGATCAAGAAAAAAAACTTTCAAATTTTTTATCAACGCAACTTAATACCCAATCGAGCATTTTGGATTTAACCAATCTTTTAAATAAAGAAGGTCTGTTAGACAATAAAACAAAAAAAACTTTTGAAAATATAGATAAAGGGATACAATTTTTAGTTAATGAATCTAGAAAAAAACATGAAAATCAAGAAGTTGTATTAGATTCAAAAACAAAGAAATTTTTTGAAAATATGAATAAAGACATGCAACAACTTTTATCAAAATCGAAAAAAAAATAATAAATGAATACAAGATCTATACGTCATAGACTTAATGATTCTACGAATTTGTGGCCAGGATTTGTTGATGTTTTAGCCACTCTATTAATAGTAATTATTTTTGTTTTAATGGTTTTTACTGTTTCACAAATTTATTTAAGTGATGCAATTTCTGGTCGTGATAAAGCCTTGGAAGATCTTCGGAGTCAAATTGATGAATTATCAAAAATACTAATTATTGAAAGTAAAGAAAAACAATTAGCTCTTGAAGATTTATCTAAAACTGAATCTGCTTTAAAATCAGAACAATCCTTAACAATGCAACTTGAAAGTCAAATATCTGAAGATCAAAAAACTATTTTAACTCAAATGCAAAACATTTCTTTACTTAGCACTCAAATTGAAGAACTTTTAAATGAACTAAAAATTGTTGCCAAAGCATTGGAAACTTATGAAGGAATAGAAATTACATCTTTAGATACAAGTAGTTTGGGAGAGAGAATTAATAAAGCTTTAGCTGCTAGAATTGATCAATTAAATAATTTAAATAAACAACTTACAGAATCACAAGCGGAAACAGCAGAACAGCTCCAAATTGTTAATGATCTTAACCAAAAACTGTCTATCAATGAAACTAAATTAGAAGAACAAATTTCTCTTTATCAGCAACTCACAAATGATCTAATTGCTATAAATGAAAGTCTTGGTTTGGAAGACGCAGGACTCATTGAACAACTTGAAGCTATCAAAAATAAGAATATTGAACTTGCAAATTTGAACCAAAATTTAATAGAAAAAGATGCAACTATATTTGATTTAAGGGATAAAATATTTGAGTTAAATAATATTCTTTCTATTAACGAAGAAACTCAATTATCTCAGGAAACAGAAATTGCCAATCTTGCAAGTAAATTAAAATTATTAGAAGATAAAAATATGCAGATTGAAGAATCGACAAGTATAGCTCTATCCGAATCAGAAAAACAAGCTTCTTTGGCTGTTGAACAAATAAGTACGCTTTCTAATGAAATTGATGTTCTTAAAAATGAAATAACTACACTTAATGCAGCTTTAGAAGCTAGTGAAGAAAATCTTTTAACTAAAGAATTAAAAATTGAAGTATTGGGTGAGCGATTAAATAAAGCTTTAACATCAAAAGTTTTTGAATTGCAAAAATATCGCTCAGAATTTTTCGGAAGATTACAAACTATTTTAGGTGAAAGAAAAGATATTAAGGTTGTTGGAGATAGATTTATATTTGAATCTGAGCTTCTTTTTGATTCAGGCTCTGCAATTTTACAGACAGCAGGTAAAGAAAAATTAAAACAAATTGGATTAACTCTTAAAGATACTACATCAAATATACCTGATGATATTGATTGGATAATACAAGTAGAAGGTCACACTGATAAAAATCCAATTAATACTTTACAATTTCCTTCTAACTGGGAACTTTCATCCGCTCGCGCAAATGAGGTTTTAAAATTATTATTAGAAATAGGTTTTGAACCTAGACGATTATCTGCAGCAGGTTATGCTGAATTTTATCCTATTGCGAAAGGTGAAACGATTATTGATTTTCAACAAAATAGAAGAATTGAACTTAGATTAACTTCTAGGTAAAATGTTATTGAATAAATTATCTCTAATATTTATTTTTTTTTTATTAATATCATGTTCGAATACATCAAATAATCAAAAAATATCCAACGAAAATTCTTCAAAAGCTACCGCAACTTTTTCTATTAGCAGCAAAATTGGTGTAACTATTAATAATTAGTCTTTTAGATTTTACATTTCAGAAAAATATGTAAAGTACTTATTTCTATTTTATGAAAACAAGTAATCAAACCTATTACACTGGATTTTTTTTAGTTTTTTTTGCTGGTATTTTTTGGAGTTTTGGAGCCCCAACAGTTCGCTATATGACAAACGCACATGAATATGTTTTTCAATATTTATTTTATAGAGGTTTTGCAATTGCATTTATTTTAATATTTTATTTAATATTAAGAGAAGGAAACTTATTTTACAAAAATTTTTTTAAAGTGGGTATTTCAGGAATTTTAGGTGGTATCTTTTTAAGTACAGCTTTTATTGGATTTATATATTCAATTACAATGACATCAGCAGCAGTTACTTTGTTTATGTTAGCCGCAATGCCATTTATAGCAGCTATAGTGGGTTATTTTGTTTTAGGTGAAAAATTAAGATCATTAACTTTAGTTTCAATGGTCATAGCTTTTATTGGCGTTTTAATTATGATTTATAATGATTCTATTGAAGGGAGTGTTCTAGGAGCTTTTTTAGGTTTTCTTTCTGCTACAGGATTTGCTTTTTATACTGTAACAATACGTTGGAAACCTGAAACTCCTAAATTTACAACAGTTGTCCTTGCAGGACTATTCTGCTCAATTTTTTCTTTTTTTGTTTTAGGTTTTTCATTTAAACCTTTTAATACTATGCCTATTGTTAATTCTTATTTGAGTTTATTACACGGATCATTGGTTGCATCTGGTTTGATTTTATATAGCTTAGGGGCTAAGTATTTACCCTCTGCTGAATTAGCATTATTATCTTTAATGGAAGTTGTTGGTGGAGTTTTATGGGTATGGTTACCTCTTTTTGGAATTAATGAAGAACCAAGTTTAACAGTAATACTGGGAGGAATAGTTATTACAGGAGCTGTAGTAATTCACGCCTTTGGAGCTAAAAAAAATAGACAGCCAGTAACTTTATAAAAATGGGAGAATCGCTGCAATTGTTCTAGTTTTTCTTGTTTAAAATTCTTTTTTTTTACTGGTCAAAAAATAAATGTTATTAATTTATTGCTATGATTGAATTTTTAGAATCTATAATCAAAAGAGATCCTGCTGCAAAATCAAAGTTAAGTGTTATTTTAACTTACCCAGGAGTAAAAGCTATTTTTTTTCATAGAATTGCAAATAGACTATGGAAAATGAAAATGTATTTATTAGCAAGAATTATTTCTCAAATGAGTAGATTTTTTACAGGAATTGAAATTCATCCAGCTGCAAATATTGGAAAAAATTTATTTATTGATCATGGTATGGGTGTAGTAATTGGAGAAACTTCTGATATTGAAAACAATGTTACTTTGTACCATGCTGTAACTTTAGGAGGAGTATCTCCAAGTATTGATAGTGAAAGTCAAAGAGCTACTAAAAGACATCCTACACTTAAAGATGATGTTGTTGTAGGTTCGGGAGCTCAAGTTCTTGGACCAATTACTATTGGAAAAAATGCAAAAATTGGAGCTAACGCAGTTGTTACTAAGAATGTTTCAAATGATGCTATTATGGTTGGAATTCCAGCAAGAAATATTAATAGTGATAAAGTTTTAGAAGACAATAAATTTAGACCATATGGGGTTAGAGTTGATTTAGTTGAAGAAGAAAACAAATGAGTAAAGTTTATAATAATATTATAAATGCTATAGGCAATACCCCTCTTATTAAATTACACACTGCATCAGAGTTAACAAATTGCAAAATTTATGGGAAGGCCGAGTTTTTAAATCCTGGAGGTTCAATTAAAGATAGAGCTGCTCTAGCAATAATAGGTGATGCAGAAAAAAATGGTTTATTAAAAGATAAAGGCGTAATAATTGAAGGCACCGCTGGTAATACTGGTATTGGCTTAACATTAATTGGAAATGCTAAAGGTTATAAAACAATTATTGTTATGCCTGAGACGCAAACTCCCGAAAAAATTGATACTTTGAAATCAATGGGGGCAGATGTTAGGCTAGTTGCAGCAAAACCATACAAAGATCCAAATAATTATGTAAAATTATCAGGCAAAATAGCTGAAGAAATGTCTGCTAATACTAATCAAAGTGTTTTATGGGCTAATCAATTTGACAATAATGCTAATTGTTTAGGTCATTACCATACAACAGGACAAGAAATTTGGAACCAAACAAATGGAAATGTTGATGGTTTTGTTTGTTCATCAGGCACAGGAGGAACTATTGCAGGGGTTAGTAAAGCGTTAAAAGAAAAAAATAATAAAATTAAAATTTTTCTTTCTGATCCCAAGGGATCGGCACTATATAATTTTATTAAAAATAAAGAATTAATAGTTGAAGGATCTTCAATAACAGAAGGTATTGGTTCAAGTCGTATTACTTCTAATTTTAAAGAAGCTTTAATTGATGGTTCCTATTCCATAGATGATACTGAAGCAATGAATATTTTATTCAGTCTTATGGAAAAAGAAGGTTTGTATCTTGGTACTAGTTCTGGAATCAATGTTGCTGGAGCTATTAGGTTGGCTAAAGAACTTGGCGAAGGTAAAACTATTGTGACTGTACTATGTGATAAATCAGATAGATATCATAGTAAAATTTTTAATAAAAAGTTTTTATTAGAAAAAAAACTACCTATACCTCGGTGGTTATAAATTTTTATTTAATATGTAAATCTTTTGAAAAATTGCATAATAACTCATGACCATTTTCTGTAACTCTTATAGATTCAGATGATTCGACTCCCCAATTTCCAAATTGCATAACAGCAATCATATGAAAAGTAACATTAGATTTTAAAACAGTAGGATCTCCTTTAGCTATATTTAAGGTTTGCTCACCCCAATCAGGTGGATATCCAATACCAATAGAATAACCAGTTCTTGATTCTTTCTTAATATCGTATTTATCAAGAATTGCCCAAAATTTCTGAGCAACATCATTACCAGTATTACCAGGTTTTACTGCTGAAATTCCAGCATTTAAAGCTTCATTAGTTGCTTTCATAGCATCTATTTTTTTTTGATCGGGTTTTCCTAATAAAACAGTTCTAGCTAAAGGTGCATGATATCTTTTATGTACTCCTGAAATCTCAATAATTGAAGCTTCTCCCTCTACAAATTTATTATCTTTGGCAGTTAAATGAGAAGAGGATGTTCCTTTTCCTGTTGGTAAGACTATTTGAAGGCCAGGATATTCACCTCCAAACTCTTTTGTTCCACTGTAAAGTGCTTTTTGAATTTCTGCAACAGCATCACATTGCCTAACACCTGGATTAATACTTTCAATTGCAGTTTTCATTCCTTTTTCAGAAATAAGACCTGCAGCTTTCATGAAATTAATCTCATTATCCGATTTGACTAATCTTACCCAATTCACTAACCTTTCTGAATCCTTCAATTTAGCATTTGGAAGCCCTTCTTTTATTTTTTTATAACAGAAAGCTGTAAAATAATGACTATCCATTTCTAAACCAATGTTCAAATTATCCCATTTTTTTTGTTTAAAAATTTCTACGAGATAATCATAAGGATGTAATGGCCACATATGAATATATTTCTCTGGATAAGGAATAACATTATCTTTATCTAAATGTGTTGTAATTAAAGCCCCATTTGCATCTTGTGCTCTTACAAAACAAATCGGATCTTCTTCATTTAAACTAACTAAAATGCATTGAGGCATATAAAAAGAGCACGCGTCATATCCCGTTAAATAATTCATATTGGCAGTATCTTGGGAAATTAAAACATCAATACCCTTATTAAGCATAACATTTTTAACTTTTTTTATTCTTTCTTTATATTCTTTAATATCAAAAACTCTCATAATAGAATTAGCTTATTATAGGAATTTTTTTGGGAGTACGAGAAGTTAATATTTCAAATCCATTTTTAGTTATTAAAATATTTTCTTCTTGAACAAGCATAACGCCTGGTGCGTACTCAAGACAAGGCTCTATTGCAATAATCATATTTTCTCTAAGTACAGTATTATCATTTGACATAATACTTGGAGGTTCAGTTAGTTGTAACCCAAGACCATGACCCATTCGACCAACACTGTTTGAAATAGGACTATGTTTTTGTAATATTTTTAACATAGCTTGACTAATATCTGAACATGTAGCCCCAGGCTTAGCTATTTCCATAGCAGCTTCGGAAGCTTCCCAGAGAATTTCATAAGCTCTTATTGTACTATTAGCTAACTTCCCAAAACCAAAATTGCGATCAAAGTCACAAAAATATCCTTCCAATGTAGTTCCTGTATCAATAATTAGCACGTCACCTTCAATTAATTTCTTATTTGTAGGATCACAAATAATTTGATCATATCCTCCTTCACCTGAAGCACAAGACATATACAATGTGTGGTCAGCACCTAAATCAAGCAATTTTTTTTTCATTATATTTGTTATTTCAATTTCAGACTGACCAATCTTAATTAGATTAGGTAATTCATCAAAAGCTTTACTTGCAATAGATATAATTTTTTTCATTTTAGAAATTTCATTTTTTGTTTTAATCATTCTTAATTCCCAAATAAGAGAGCTGGCATCAACAAAATTATGTTTTTGAATATTATTTTTTAATTTATTAAAATCATTGATATTCATACGAAGAAAACTCTCTCTTCCCATTTCACAACCAATTAGACATTGATCTTTTTTTATGGATAAAATTATTTCTTGAAGGGCAGAAACACCTTCATCTTCTGGGTTAGGAGATTTCCAAGTTTGAATATTTTTAATCCAGGTTTTTTTAAGAGCTGTTACACCAATAGAAGGAACGATAGCTATTGGATCATTACTTTGTGATATCAATAAAAACCAAGGTCTTGCCGGACTTTCCCAAAAATAAGAATCTAAACCAGTAAAATATCTAAAGTTCTGTGGAGAAGTTATTAGAAGCATTTCCAAATTACTTTTTTCCATTAATTTAAGAACTCTATTAACTCTTTCTTTATATTCTAAATTATCAAAGCCTCTCATTATTATTTCTCGCATTTATAAATTATTATAATATATAGTTCATAGTTATATGAAAGGCCGACGTCAATTTTTTAAAATTATCCTTGGTTTTTTTGCAACTGTATTTACAATTAAATATTCTCGAATACTCAACGCAATGAATACTTTACCTTATCATCACTTGCCAGATGGCACATTTCGTAACTTACCTGGAAGTTTTAAAAGAGAAATAACTAAACAACGGACTTTTCATACCAAACGTTTTTTTCGTATTTTGTATAAAGGTTTAGTTAAGAGAGAGATGTTTGATCAAAAAGAAGTGCCAGATACTATACCTAAAGAACATTTTATAATGGAAGATGCAGCTTTATCTCAACTTATAAACAACAAAGATGAAATTAGTATTACATGGCTTGGACATGCATCTTTTTTAATTAAATTAGGAAATCAAAATATTTTGACTGATCCTTATTTATCAAAGACAGCTGGTCCTTTCGGTATAGGACCTAATAGATATATTCCTCCTGCTATTCAAGTTTCAAATTTACCACCAATTAATTCTATTTTAATTAGCCATAATCATTATGATCATTTGGATACTAAAACTCTTTTAAAAATAAAAAATAAAAGAGATATTACAGTAATTTGCCCTCTAAAATTATCTAAAATAATTTACAACTTAGGTTATAAAAATGTAATTGAACTTGATTGGTATGAAAGAAAAAAAATATTTAATTTAGAAATTTTTGCAATGCCTGCATACCATTGGTCAAGACGATTAGGTCAAAAATATAATTCTACTTTATGGAATGGTTATGTATTAAATTATGAATCAAAAAAAATATATTTTAGTGGTGATACTGCTTTTGGAAACATGTTTACTGAAATTGGTAATAAGTATGGACCGTTTGATCTAACGATTGTTCCAATTGGAGCTTACATGCCTAGAGAAATGATGAAAGCTTCACATTGTACTCCCGAGGAAGCAGTTGAAATAACTACTATGCTTAACAGCAAAAATATTTTAGGAATGCATTGGGGCACCATAAGATTGAGTGCTGAAGATCCTTGGGAACCACCAAAAAGATTTAAAAAATTTGCTCAATTAAAGGGATATTCTGAAAGTCAAATATGGCAACTTTCAATTGGGCAAACAAAATCTTTAATTTAATTGAATTTTTTTACTAAATTTGTAAGGATTACCTAGTTCAAAAAATTCTATAGGAGGAACAAATGAGCTTAAAGAATTTATTTAAAATTACTTTGACACTATTATTTGTTGGTATTTCTATTCCTTCTTTTGCTGCTACGATTAAATGGTCAATGCCAGGTGACTCGCTTACCCTTGATCCTCATGCACAAAATGAAGGCCCAACACATATGGTTTCAAGACAAGTATATGAAAGTTTAGTTACAAGAGGTCTTGATATGTCAATAGAGTCGCAATTAGCAACTTCATGGGAACCATCAGATCCTGAAACTTGGGTTTTTAAACTTCGTCCAGGTGTTGTGTTTTCAGATGGAAGTTCTTTGAAAGCAAGTGATGTTGAATTTAGTATTAACAGAGCACTTTCAGGCGCATCAGATATGATAGAATTAATTGATAGTATCACATCTGTTAGAGCTCTTGATGATGCAACAGTTGAAATTAAAACTGAAGGTCCAAATCCAATTCTTTTAAACCAGCTATCTCAAATATTTATTATGTCAGAAGCATGGTCACAAAAAAATGGATGTGAATTATCTCAAGATTTTGATGCATCTGAAGAAACATATTGTTCAATTAATGCAATGGGAACTGGTCCTTTTAAAATTACATTGAGAGAACAAGATACTAAAACTGTATTTAAAAGAAATATGAATTGGTGGGGTGATCAATCCCAACATAATATTGATAGAATAGAGTTATTACCTATTAAAAATGATGCTACAAGAGTAGCAGCATTATTGTCTGGGGATATTGATTTTACTAATTTTACTCCAGCTCAAGATATTAATAGAATTAGTGGTTCTTCTGATCATAAAGTTGAAAGCACACCTCAAGCAAGAACAATTTTCTTTGGTATGGATCAAGGTTCAGGTGAGCTGAGATCTTCAAATATTAAAGGTAAAAATCCACTTGCAGATAAGCGAGTAAGACTCGCAATGTATCACGCTTTAGATATGGATGCTATTCAGGATAAAGTTATGAGAGGTCTAAGTGAACCAGCTGGAATGATTACTTTTCCTGGCGTTCAAGGCTACACAAAAGCTTTAGATGCTAGACTTCCATATGACCCTGATATGTCTAAGAAACTTCTTGCTGAAGCAGGTTATCCTGATGGTTTTGAAATAACTTTGGACTGTCCTAATAATCGTTATATTAATGATGAAGCAATTTGTGTTGCAGCTGTAGGTATGTTTGCCAAAGTTGGAATAAAGGTTAATTTAGATGCACAACCAAAAAGTATTCATTTTAAGGATTTGCAAAACGACTTAAGTGATTTTTATATGCTTGGATGGGGTGTACCTACTTTTGATAGTCACTACGTTTTTTCATTTTTGTTAAAAGGTGGAGGAAGCTGGAACAAAGTTGGTTTTAGTGACGCAAGAGTTGACGAATTAGTAGGTCAAATGTTGACTGAAACTGATTTAGCTAAGAGAAATGCAGTTATTGCTGAAGCATGGGCTATTGTTCAGGATAACATGCCTTATTTACCTCTTCACCACCAAGTAATATCTTGGGGAAGTAAAAGTAACGTTGACGTTCCTATTAGAACTAACAACGAACCTTTATTTCGCCATGCAATGGTGAATTAATTTTTTTACTTTTTATTACTGGCCAATTTATTTGATTGGCCAGTATTTTTAAATCTCAATGTTAAATTATTCTCTTAAAAGACTTTTACAATCTATCATTGTTATGATTGTTGTAGCTTTTGTTTCTTTTTCTCTATTTAATTATGTTGGAGATCCAGTTCATAATATGGTTGGACAGGAAGCATCCATAGAGAAGAGAGCAGAAATTAGAGAAAAATTAGGATTAAATGATCCTGTCTACACACAATTTTTTAGATTTGTTGGAAATGCAGTTAAAGGTGAATTTGGAATCTCATATCAATTAAGAAGACCTGTTTCTGAATTAATATCAGAAAGATTACCAGCTACTCTAGAGTTAGTATTTGTTTCTGCTTTACTCGCAATTATTACTGGTGTTACTCTTGGAGTTTATACTGGTATTAATCGTGATGGTTTTTTAAGTAATGTTATTTTAGTGATATCACTTTTTGGAGTTTCACTTCCAACTTTTGTTATAGGTATTTTATTTATATATTTGTTTTCTGTAATTCTAGGAATATTACCATCTTTTGGTAGAGGTGAAGTTATTGATCTTGGTTTTTGGCGAACAGGATTTTTAACTTCTAGTGGTTTAAAAGCAATTATTTTACCCTCTATTACTCTTAGTTTATTTCAAATGACTTATATTATTAGATTGGTAAGGGCTGAAATGATGGAAATATTACAAACTGACTATATTAAATTTGCTCGCGCCCGAGGAATTCAAAAAAATTCTATTAATTTTAAACATGCTTTAAAAAATGGTCTTATACCAGTTATAACTATTACTGGAATAAATGTTGGTACATTAATTGCCTTCTCTATTATTACTGAAACAGTTTTTCAATGGCCTGGTATGGGTTTTCTATTCATAAATGCAGTTCATTTTGTAGATATCCCTATAATGTCAGCTTATTTAATAATGGTTGCATTTATATTTGTATTAATAAATTTTATCGTTGATATTACATATTATTTTATTGATCCAAGAATTAGAATTAAGGAAGATGTTTCATCAGAATGATTACAAGATTAATAAATAAAATTAGTGATAATGATATTGGTTATAGTTTTATAAAATCAAAAATTGCAATTACTTCTACAACTATTTTTGTAATAATACTTTTTTGTTCTACTTTTGCAGAAATTGTAGCTCCTTATAATCCATTTAATCCTGCTAATATTTCTTTAATGGATGCATTTACTCCCCCAATTTGGAGTGAAGGAGGAAATATTAACTTTATTTTAGGCACTGATCAGCAGGGAAGAGATATGCTTTCAACAATGATTTATGGCTCAAGAGTTTCATTAATAGTTGGCTTTGCTTCAATACTTTTTGCAATGTTTTTAGGTGTTTTTTTAGGTGTTACTTCGGGTTTTTTTGGTGGCAGATATGAAGTTTTTGTTATGAGAATGACAGATGTTCAACTGACAATACCAAGTATTTTAATGGCTTTATTAGTTGATGGCATTGCTAGAGGTTTTATTTCAAAATCTTTGCATGATGATATGGCTATTTATGTTTTAATTGTCGCAATAGGAATTTCAGAATGGCCACAATTTGCTAGAGTTTCTAGAGCTGCAACACTAGTTGAAAAAAATAAAGATTATGTTGCTGCTTCAACCATAATTGGAGTTTCTAATTATTTAATTATGTTTAAACATATTTTACCAAATATTTTACGTCCTGTGTTAGTTATTGGAACTATAGGATTAGCACTAGCTATAATTACTGAATCAACTTTAAGTTTTTTGGGAGTAGGTGTCCCTCCTACAAGTCCATCCTTGGGAACATTAATTCGTCTAGGCAATGATTTTTTATTTTCCGGAGAATGGTGGATTACTTT
>CEUZ01073205.1_pt1 | contig 14659 bp, 16 predicted proteins | sample 361511 | NCBI WGS metagenome assembly CEUZ01 (sample SAMEA2622822, study PRJEB7988) | marine metagenome | biome: marine biome (ENVO:00000447); feature: surface water layer (ENVO:00002042); material: "saline water (ENVO:00002010), including plankton (ENVO:xxxxxxxx)" | depth 5 m
TGAATTTTGTATTTACTCAGAATCTTCAGGTATATCTTCAATTTTGGTATCTACATCAACAGAATCAGTTTTTGGTTCTTCCTTTACTTCTGGTTCTACCTTTGATTTTGTTGCCTTTGTAGTCTTCTTTTTTGTCTCAGAGTCAGGATCAATTACACCAGCTTCTCCCAGACCAAAGATTACTTCCTGCTCTGGATGATGTGGACTGTCGACCATTCTTGCTATTCTCTTCTTGCCAGACTTTTTGAAGTATATTCTGTATGTACTGGTATGGGCAACTACGTTACCGCCAATTGGACGGGTTGGGTCACCAAAGAATACATCTGGTGATGCCATTACCTGGTTTGTAGCAAGTGCGGCACAATTGTATGTCTCAGCAATTCGAACTAGTAAATGAACAAACTTGTTTAGTCTTTGCTGGCGTTCTGATAGAGTGCCCCTTCCGAGGTATTCTGATCTAAATAGACCAACTGCTGAATCAACTACTAGTAATTTTATATTATTCTCCTGAATCATTTGGCTTGCCTCTTCTAAAATCAGAGTTTGGTGAGCACTGTTGTATGCTCTTGCTACAATGATTTTATCAAGAACTTTCTCTGGATCCATACCATGTGCTTTTGCAATGGATACGATTCTTTCTGGTCTGAATGTATTTTCACTGTCAATATACAATACAGTTCCTTCTAATCCTCCTTCTTCCTTTGGTTTTTGAACAGTAACACACATTGTATGACAAAATTGTGTTTTGCCAGAGCCAAATTCGCCATAAACCTCAGTTAGGGCTTGTGTTTCTACTCCACCGTCAAATAGTAAATCAAAACATTCAGTACCTGTAGTTATCCTTCCAATTTCTTGTCTTCTTTTGTAGATTTCTGTTGCACTAACAAAATCTTTAGCTAGCATTCCTCCCTCAACTAGAGCCTGTCTAGCCTTTTCTACAATGTTTGCTGCTGTATCTTTATCCATACCAGAAATTTCTGCCAGTTCTACTGGTCCTCTTACTATTAGATCCATTATGCTGTGTATGCCCGCATCACTGAGTTTTTTTGTGGTTACTGGACCTACTCCAGGTAATTGATCTAATCTTAAATCTTCCATATACCGTATAGTACGGTACCTATACTTAAGTTTGTTCTTTTATTACTTTTATCTAAAAGTCAAAAATTGGTATAATCAGCGTCTACGTCTTCTTCTTCCAGGTTTATTTTGACCAGGTACTCTAGTAAGGATAAATCGTTTCTTGAAGTTACTTTTGTTTCGAAGGCTGGACGATGTACCAACACGTTTACGACCTTCCACTTTTGGTGTCTGACCTCTAACTTTTCCTGCTTTAGTAAGCGAACCGTGTGTTGGCATGACAAATCATCTAGTTGTTCGAATTTATGTATTTGTATATTTTCTACCAGTATTGTGCCTTGATCTTTTCAAGTACTCTTTCATGCTCTCTGCCCTTTCTTCTTGCAAACCTTTCCATAGCACCAAGTGGGACACCACCCAGAGTTCTGGCTAATCCGTTAAATGCAGTTCGTCTAAAAGATCCACGCTGACCTGTTTTTGTCATAAACTTCTTAATTCCATATTTGAAATTATGTTGCCAAGTCTTGTACATCACACCTAATTGTGTTGGATCTGAATCATTACCCATATCATAAAACTCAGATTTCTCAAGTAATCCTATTGGAATGAATGTTAGTGGGGTAGTTGTAAACATGGAATCAGGTTGTTCCTGTTCAAGCTCATTGATGAGTCTAATTGTCTCCCATCCATCCTCAGGTGTTTCATCATTATCCAGACCCATGATTAATGTGAATGCTGGAACCCAATAATTCTCGTTTAGGGTTTTAACAGCCTCTTTGACGACCCAATGCCATTCCTCCGCCTGGTATGGAGCAAGTTTTCTGTCAGCATATTTTTCAATTAATCTTACACTTCCAGTCTCAAATCCACATTGTATACCTGTGAGGTTACTTGGACCAGCATTGATTATTTTCGATAGGTTTGGAATTAACCTCTCATCTGCAATCGCACCAGCAAGTGTTCCATGAGTTGGATTAGTATGTTTAACACCAGTAGACATAATTGCAGTAAATAATTCTTCAAGAGCTTCACGGTTTGGTTCCATATTTTTTGTAGTAGTAGGATCCAATCCATAAACAAAAATGTCATCACTGTGAACCCAAGCCCTATCGATTCCAGCTTTCTTGATGTTCACTTCAATTTCTTTTTTCACTTTTTCAGGAGAATAATATCTTAATGATCTTAATGTAACATCACAAAACTTACAACCTCTACCACATCCACGCATCACCTCTATCATACCGTGCATGGTAGGTTCAACGATTTCTGGAATATCATCTAGATCCGGTCTATCCCAAAAGTTAACAAATCTTCCGTGGAGTGTTTTATCACCGCGTTTAAATTCTTTAATGTTGACTTGGAAGTCTTTCCTTTTTCTAAATGGATCCATGTTTTCAAACTGCCCATCAATTAGATAATTAAAGAAGTTACCTGCATGTCCGTCTATTTCCGGAGCAATTCCACCAAGTTCACCTTCTAAAATTGCATACAGACCATACTCTTCAATTTTTTCTGGTGCGTAATTGTACTGCCAAGTTCCAGAAGCACCTGCAATAACCTTTGCATGACTTCCAGTCTTTTTCTTGGCTGCATTGATTCGTTGATGTAACTCACGGCAGTAATATTCATCGTAAGACATCTGCCTTCTTCCGTATGTGAACGTCATGGTTACTGGTCCCATTCCAAGTGGATCCATTTCATGAGTTCCAACTACTTCAGTTTCAGGTCCAATGAACTTTTCAATATGGTCGGGGTGAGCAACGACTACATCTTCTCGCTTGAAACCATCACGAAGTAATCCAGCCTCCACTTTCCGTAAGCCGTATGGAGCATATTTTGCTCGGCCATTTTCATGAGGTGCATAATTACAAATAAAATCAAACAAAACTTTTGGTGTTACTTGATTTCCTAAAAGCTTGTACCAAATACTGCTTTTATCACGATTTGGATCAAGTGCAGGTGCACAGCCAAAAAATGTGGCTAACGAAAGACCACGATATAATGACATTAATGTCCTATCTGCAGTTAAAACAATCTTTGGGCTTGGCATACGCTAACGACCGAATTAAGTTATTTATTTTAAACCTTTTGAGTGTTAACCTATATTTCCTCTAATATTCCAGATTTTGCCCTTTGATAATGACCAAACTCTTCATTTTGCATTAAATGATCCCCATCAAAAACAGTGCCATCCCTACACACCAGATCTTCCTTAATACAACAACTTCCACAGATCCCAATTCCGCATTTCATCATGCGTTCAAGGCTTGCTTGAACAAAAATCTTCTTCGATCTAGCCAAATTTACTGTCTTGTACATCATAAGTTCCGGTCCACAGGTATAAACTGCATCAAAATTACTCTCACCAATCAATTCCTCTAATACATCAGTGACAAAGCCTCTTTTTCCATATGTTCCATCTTCTGTTACCACAATTACTTTGTGTTCATTCTTTTCAAGTATCTTATTTGCCAGATCTTCAAAAAAAACTTCTTCCTTTGTCTTTGAGCCAATGAGTAATGTGATATCGTGTGAAGGGTTACAGAAAGTCATCAACCGTAATAAAGGAACCAGCCCAGTTCCACCACCAACTAACAATATTTTGCCATCTTTGATATCAAAACAGTTTCCATATGGGCCACGAACTCCAATGTAATCACCTACAGAAAGATTATACATTCCGGTTGATGATTCGCCTCTTTTTCTAACTGTGAATGCAGCTTTACCATTTTCTTGCGTGATCATTACACTCATTGGTATCTCGTTAACGCCTGGTACCCAAACCATTGCAAACTGACCAGGTAAAACTTTGGATAGTATTTGGTCAGTGAAGATCAAAGTGCGTACAGTTGGTGTTTCGTCAATAATTTTTTCAACCGTACACATGTGATGACTGTTAGGATCCCTTTGCCTGTCCAACCATCTCACCTATACTTGAATATCCATTTTGTTCCATATAATTTTGAATTCCGTTATTTATTTCAGCAAAAACTTCTGTCCAATGTTCACCCAATACACTGCCAAATTGTACAGCGTAAGCACCTGCAAGGATAAATTCCACAGCATCTTCCCATGTCGAAATGCCGCCACACCCAATAATGGGAACGTCAAACTTGGATGAAATTTCATAAACACATCTAACAGCAATTGGTTTTATTGGAGTGCCAGATAAACCACCAATCTTATTGCTTAGTACTGGTTTTCTAGTTTCAACATTGATTGCCATTGCACGTATAGTGTTAATGGCAGTAATACCATCAGCTCCTGCTTCACATGCTGCACTTACAGTATCCAGATAGTTTGTAGTGCCTAAACCTACTTTGGCTATAACAGGTACGTCAGTAAGTGATTTCACTTTTTTTATAATTTTTTTCACAAGATCAACATCGTCGCCAACCTCTAGACCCACCTTAGCCACATGGGGACATGATAGATTCAATTCGTAGGCTGAAACCTTACAGTTTTCAAATTGTTTTACCATAAAATCGAAATCGTCTTCCACTGATCCAACTAAGCTAACTATTATTGGAACGTCTTTGTTTGAGGAAATCGTCTTTGCAAAATTTGGTGCTCCGGGGTTTGACAATCCAACTGCATTTAACCAACCTCCACCCTTTACACTAAAGATTGTTGGATTCGCATAGCCATCCCATGGTTCCTTGCTTAATGATTTTGTAACAACGGCTCCAGCTCCAGCACGATGTAACCGCTCAAAAACATTAAGTGATATGCCCAAGATGCCAGATGCAAGAATAGTAGGCCTTTCAAGAGTCAGAGTCCCAATTGAAGTTGAGAGATTGGCTTTCACTTTGAATAGTTTGATTCTATTCTCATATAACAGTTGATTATCAAATTCTGTTGTTAACTTTTTAATGAGGACAAAAGGTCGTTTTTGTTATGTATGAAACCATTCTTACTGAGCTAGGTATCGCAGTCTTTGACAATGAAAAATGTTTGAAAGCATTTCCTTTTGAAGACACAGCTGAAGAATATGTTTTAGTCAAAAAGGGTGAGTCAAAACTTATCGAGCTTGGAAGATTTCTTACAAATGGTCAAACAACTACTGTAAACGATCGTGGTTTGCTAGATATTTTGAAAAAAAAATCAATTGATGTACAATTAATGGAGGGAGAAAAAATTGACAATATACAATCAACAAAACCTAAACTCTTAGTATCTTCAGGATTTGCTAGCGATGAAAATGATGCAATGGGAAAATTACGGGAGTTCGCTATACAACTTTCATCATCCAAAGTAACTGAAGTTTCACAAAGCCCAGACTTACACCTTATTCAAGCTATAAACACATTAGATGAAACTGACAAGATAATAAACAGTATTAGTTCAAGGCTACGAGAATGGTATGGGTTACACTTTCCAGAACTTGATAATTTAATCGATAGCATAAACGGATATTCCCAAATAGTGTTATCAGGGAAGCGAGAAAATATTTCAACGGAAGATTTTGAAAAGGCTGGATTTTCTAAAGACAAAGTGGAAATGCTTTCTCTAGTCAAAGAAAAAAGTAGAGGTGGAAACATCACAGAAGAAAACTTCGCTATAGTACAATCTTTAGCTAAACAAATTTTGGATCTTTTTGAACTTAGAAAAAATATTGAGGGGCATATTGATAAACAAATGCAAGAAGTAGCGCCAAATATTTCTGCGATTCTTGGAACTACAGTTGGAGCAAGAATTTTGGCGCATGCTGGAAGCTTGAAGAGATTAGCCACTATGCCTGCAAGTACAATTCAAATTTTAGGAGCAGAAAAAGCATTGTTTCGCTCCTTGAAAACTGGCGCAAATCCACCCAAACATGGAATTCTTTTCCAACATGCAACTGTTCATGCAGCACATAAATGGCAAAGAGGGAAGATTGCTAGAGCAGTTGCTGCAAAAACTGCTATCGCCTCAAGGGTTGATATCTATGGAGGAGGATTAAATCAAACACTTCTGGAAAAACTAAACGTTAGAGTAAAGGAAATCAGCGAGAAGTATAAGGAACCTGTAGTAAAAGAATCAAAACCTCAACCAAAAATAAGAAGAAAAAAACAAGGACGATTCACGAAAAGAAAAAGGATGAGGTTTGGTAGATAAGGAACCATTTTTTTGGATTCAGGTAGATGGAGAAGAAAAATTAGCAACTGTAAATTTAGTACCTGGAAATCAGGTTTACAATGAAAAGATTGTACAATATCAGGGAGTTGAATGTAGAGTATGGAATCCCTTCAGAAGCAAACTGGCTGCTGCTATAATGAATGGGCTGGAAGACTTTCCTTTCACAGAAAAATCTGATGTTTTGTATCTTGGTGTATCAACTGGTACTACAGTTAGTCATATTTCTGATATGGTTGGCCAAAGTGGAATTATCTTTGGAATTGAGCATGCAAGTAGAGTAGCTAGAGATTTCCTAGATAGGGTAGCATCACATAGAAAAAATATTGTGCCAATTATTCATGATGCAAGAAAACCGGAAGAATTTTTTTCTGTTTACAAGAAAGTTGATGTTGTATACGTTGACATTGCACAACCAGACCAAACAGATATAGCTATTGAAAATTGTAAATTGCATTTGAAATCTGGTGGCTATTTATTTTTGATCATAAAAACCAGAAGTATAGATGTTACAAAAGAGCCAAAGAGAGTGATTGAAGATGAAACAATGAAACTTGAGTCACTATTTCAGATCAAACAAACAATTGACTTACATCCATATGATAAAGATCATGCAATGGTAATAGCTACGTCTTTAGGATAGTTTTCTTCTCTTCATTAAAATTTGCACGGGCTTCCAACTCTTTCGCAGAAAAGGTATCTCACGATTTCTTCGTAATGATTTTTTTACAAACATTTTGGTCTTCGGATCTGATGGGTAACCACTTCCTATATCGTGATTTTTTTCCAATCTCATTATTGCCCTATCCCGCGAAACTTTCGCAAGTATTGATGCAGCAGAAACTGTAACAAATTTGCTGTCGGCATGATGATAGGATCTTATCTTCGTGTTTGGTGTAAGTTCTGAAATTTCTTTTCCAAATCTTTTAGAATTTACATCACATGAATCTACAAATGCGGTTGTTGGGGAAAGTTTGGATATCACCCTTGCCATGTATTTTGCTTCCAGATGATTCAGCGAATGATTTGCAACACTCTTGTCAATCACTCGAGGAGGAATTCTTATCACATGATAGTCATCAACTGTCTCAATGATTTTCTTGTAAAGACGTTCCCTTGCAGCGGGTGAGAGTTTCTTTGAATCTCGTACACCCAATTTTTTCAATAATTTGATTTTTGATTTGGATATAGTAATGCCTGCTACAACCAAAGGACCAAGCATTGAGCCCCTTCCTGCCTCATCAACACCACAAATCTGCATACGTTTTTTCATTTTTAGGAGTATTAACCGTTATAGGTAAAAAGAATTCAAGAGATCTATTGCAAAGAATAGAAGAAAAGTTAGTGGAGATAACGGAAGGTACAACCAAAATTCTTGTTCCAGAAAAATCACTGGACGAGAAAGTTCCACCGAAGGAACCCGCTTTTTTCAACCCTGCTGCTAAATTAAATCGTGATTTCTCAATTTTAGTTTATTCTACTTTTTGGGAAAATTTTGACAAGCCAAAAATATTTCTAGATGGATTAGCTGGTCTTGGCGCTAGATCCCTCAGGGTTGCGAATGAAATTCCAGATGTAAAAGCAGTTGTGATCAATGACATCAATTCTGAAGGTTTGAACATTGCGCTGGATTCCATGAAACTAAATGATATTTCAAATCTTGACATATCTGAGAAAGAGATATGCCAGTTTTTTGGGTCATACTCGAGGAAAGGTAAGAGGGGATCGATTGTGGATGTTGATCCTTTTGGCTCACCAACAAAATATTTTGACTGTGCAATTCGTGCTACGATGCATGGTGGAATGCTATCAGTTACTGCCACAGACTTGCAAGTGTTACACGGACTGTCAAAAAGATCATGTCAGAGAAAATACCATGGAGTACCAATAAAAACAGAATACTCTAACGAAATTGCAATTAGACTAATCATAGGCTGCTTGGAATATGTTGCGGGTAGATTAGACATTCAGATAATTCCACAGTTTGTGCAACATGATATGCATTATTACAGAGCATATCTTAAAATTTTAAACAAGCCAGGACAAAAAGAACAGCTTGGATACATCATACATTGCAAATCATGTGGAAGCAGAAAGACTGTTATGAAACAGGAAGAGAATTGTGAGATTTGTAATTCTAAGCTGGATGTTGCCGGTCCACTATGGATAGGGAAATTGTTTGAAAAAGAATTCGTAATGAAAATGAATGATATTCTTCCAAAGCTTACAGTGGATAAGAGATGTGAAAAAATTTTAGAAAAATGTATTCTAGAATCAGAAATGCCATCAACATATTATACACTTGATGAGATTGCATCAAAAATGCAAAAGGCTCCGCTCAAAATGAAAAATATGATTAAAAAACTCCAAGACGCTGGCTTTTTAGCAAGTCCAACCTCTCTTAATCCAACTGGATTCAGAACGAATTGTATGATTGATAAAATTATAAAATTACTATCATAGATGATTTGGATGAGGTTTAAGGCAATCTTAGAAACAAAAGGCAGGGATACTGGAAAGACACATAGAGTATGGCTTCTTGCAGTCAAACATGAGGGAAAGTTGTACTTCTCACGAAGAAATACAAATAGTGATTGGTTAAAGAATGCACAAAAAAATCCAGATGTAAAAATAGAATTTGACGGACAAAGTTTTACTGGAAGAGCTTCCTTGGTAAGTGATGATTCTCTCTGCAAGAAAATATCTCAATTAAAGTATGATGACGAAAATCGTGCGAATGAACCAAGAGTGGTTTTAGAAGTGGATTACAGCTAAAACTGTGCTACATATGCCAAACCAAATCCCACAACAATCATTCCATACCATTTGAAATTTCTTTTATCCAAGAATATGTTTGGGCTGCCTACCGAATCATCACCATATGTTCTCACACGTATCTTTCGCATTTCAATAGCCTGACCTATCAATGCTATAGTGATTACAGCCAACGCGGCTATTGCCATAATTGGTTCTGGCATATGTTAAAGAATAATTTGTAAAATTTAATGTTTTTTTAATACAATTTGGTTGATGATATATGCCTGACGATACTCGGTTATCTGATTCAGATGGAGTTTTACTGATCAAGATTGCACGAATGGCTGTTACTGAATTTCTTTCAAATGGTAAGAGAATGAAATTAGAATCAGAAGATGAGAAAAAATTCTCTTTTAATTCAGGCGTGTTTGTCACCTTAAACAATGCTGATGGATTACGAGGCTGCATCGGATTTCCAATGCCTGACAAAAAACTATCTCATGGGATAATAGATGCGGCGATTGCTGCGGCCACGGAGGATCCAAGATTCTCACCAGTAAAAATAAATGAACTGAATGAAATTGTGTTTGAAGTAACTGTTCTGACACCGCCAGTTGAGATCACCATAACTGATCCTATGGAATACTTGGAGAAGATCAAAGTTGGAAGAGATGGTCTGATCATAAGCAACTCTTTTTCATCAGGTCTATTACTGCCACAAGTTCCTGTTGAATATGGTTGGAATGTGGAGGAATTTCTCCAACATACATGTGAAAAGGCTGGGTTGGGAAGGGATGTCTGGAAAAATGAAAAAGTGAAAATTGAAAAGTTTGAGGGGATTGTATACAAGGAGGAAACCAATGGAAGTTAGGACACCGGCGGTATCTGGAACATTTTATCCTGATGGTGAGAAAGAACTAAAAAACATCATACATGAATGTTTTTTGCATGAATTTGGTCCTGGCAAAAAGCCACCGACAGATTCTGATCAAAAGATTTACGGTGTGATATGCCCACATGCAGGATTCGTCTATTCTGGTCCTATTGCCTGTCACTCATTCTATGCAATCTCATTGTCTAAAAGCAAATTAGCAATAATTACCGGACCCAATCACTACGGAATCGGACAAAATGTTGCGTCCGTGGTTGATTCTAGTTGGAAGACCCCACTTGGTTTGGCTGAAGTTGATTCAGAATCTGCACTGGAATTAAGAGAATATCTACACATATTGGAACTTGACTCCTTCTCTCACTCAAAGGAACACAGCATCGAAGTACAGATTCCTATAATGCAGGAAACATTCTCTAATGAAATGAAGATACTTCCTGTCTCACTAATTACCCAAGAACAAAAAACAGCAACACAAGTTGGCTCTGCAATTGCAGAACTTGCCAAAAAAAAGGATGCTATATTGATTGGCTCATCTGATTTTACGCATTACGAAGAGAATGGGTTTGCACATAGGCAAGACATGGCACTAATTGAACCGATCTTGAAACTAGATGTTGATGAATTTTACAGGGTTTTGCATGAAAAACATGTCACAGCATGTGGATATGGTGCGATAGCATCTACCATGATTGCCTGCAAGGAACTCGGTGCTACCGAGGGAAAACTACTGAAATATGCTACTAGTGGTGACATTTCAGGGGACAAAAGCTCGGTTGTTGGTTATGCATCGATAATTTTTGTCTAATCCATCTACTAGTTAGCACTAGTAAAGAAAGTTGGCACCAGTTTATATTCTAGTTTTTATCCAAACATTTTACATGAATAAAGTAATTCCATTATTGGCTTTACTTGCAGTAGTTGCTGTGATACCAATTGCTTCTGCACAAGTATCATCGTCAATTCCAGACTGGATCAAAAATAACGCAGGATGGTGGGCTGATGGAATTATTGATGATAATTCATTTGTTTCAGGTATCGAATGGCTTGTTTCAAATGGCATTATAGAAATTCCAGCCACTGCAGTTTCTGGAACTACCGAATCAACAATACCTGGTTGGGTTAAAAACACCGCCAGCTGGTGGGCAGGAAATCAAATTTCTGATGATGACTTTGTAAATGCTATTCAACATCTCATTAAAGTTGGAATAATGACAGTTCCACAAGTTGAACAAGCAGCGCCTGCAATGCCAGCACCAACAGCTGCGCCATCAAGTTCTGATTCTGCGTTAACTGCAAAATATAATCAAGTGAAAGCAGAGTTTGAAAAATGCCAAGAATATGACAAGGCTTCAGAGGTTTTCTTATGTGAAAATGAATTCAAAGGATTGCTAGAGAGCGTTGAATATATGATGAAAGCCAAGAAGTATGAAATTGGACCGATGCATTACTACTATATACCAGCTCAGGTAGTCATAACACCTGACGGCAATTCGAACTTGTTCATGACATTTGTAGTGCACAATACTGACAGCAAAAATAACTCAGTGTTCTGTACTGGACCTGTTGCATGCAATTATACTATTACCGATGGAAAAAAAGAATGGACATATTCTACTAATACTGTTACCGCTGGCAGACTAGAAATGAAGCCTGATGTAATTGCTTCAATTGATTTTTCATTTGGACCACCGGCACAAAGACACTTGGAAAGATGGAATTATGATCCATCCAGTGAGTATTTTCTAAAAATCACTGAGCCGTTTGGAAACCTGAACATGCCATTAGAGTTAACGGTAAAATAGACAAGAAGGAAAATGGTATTCCTTCGTTCCAAAATAGTTAAGAATGAATCGTATTCTTATCTTGTAAAAAGCAAATGGAATTCAAAGAAAAAAACCTCGCAACAAGAAACTATCAAGTATTTAGGAAAAACATCAGATGTCGAGTTAGAGGACATTCCAGATGAATATAGAAACGATCCAAGTATTCTATCATTTTTGTCGTCTAACAGCAAGATAGACGATACAAAACGTGGGAAATATCTAACGAAAACTAGAAAAAACATGCGTAAATTCTTGCTGGCTGGTGACTTGAAAAATGCTATGGCTATTTACGATGATTTTTCAAATCAATCATCTATAACCAAATTTTATGATGATATTTTACGACCAGCAATGTATAAGGTCGGAGAATTATGGGATGAAGGCAAACTGGACGTTGGGGATGAACATATTGCAAGTAATACCGCAATGCATCTAATTGAAAAGATAGGGACTAAACCGAAATCAAAGAGTAGGGGAAAAACAATTTTGATTTGTACACCGGATGGAGAATATCATGCAATACCATGTTTTATGATGGAAACGTATTTTTCGTTGAATGGCTATGACGTAATCAACCTGGCACCCTCTGCACCATCTGATTCAATAATCAAACACATTACAGAGAAAAAACCTGACTTAATTTTAATCTCAGTCACATTAAAAGATCATCTCAAGTCATGCGGCAGATTGATCAAGAATTTACAAAAATTCAAAGTACCCATTGTGATTGGTGGCCAAGCATTACAAAATGAAAAGCCATTTCATGATGTTACGGTTATGGATACACCTTCTCTATTTGAATTGTCCAAGACAATTAAAGTAATGATCAAGAAACAGGATACCTAAGCTTGTCTTCTGAAGTACTGATAATAGGTGCTGGCGTAAGCGGACTATCAACTGCTGCGTTACTAGCCAATGAAAACATACAGTGCAAAGTTTTTGAAAAACTTTCAGAGATGGGTGGCAGAACTGCTACGTCTACATATAATGGTCATATCCTAGACAACGGATTTCACATAATGCCGTTCTACAAAAAATCAAAAATTTATGAAATTCTGAAAAAACTGAACATCGTTTCAAAGCTAAAACTTGCAAGTGTTTCAGATATTGCATTCTATGATGGAAATGGATTTCACAAGTACCCAAAGGGAATTACAGACATTTTACAGATGACCCTCTTACCATTTCGAAGTAGAGTTTCACTTCTTAGAGTTTTGTTACCTATGGCATTTACAAGCATAGAAAAAACGGAAGAGCTTGACGGAATTCCACTTACAGACATAACCAAAAAACTAGATGAACAATCAAGAAATTTTTTTGACGCTGTATGTATGCTAGCATTTGCAGATGTTCCAGAACATATATCATTGGGCGAATTTGCTCGTACAATCATACGTGCCAATCCGTTTAAGGGTGGAACAAGCGAATTTGCATATCCAGACATGGGTGGATATGACAAAATTTCGAAGGTGTTTGCTGAATATATCACTGATAAGGGTTCTGAGCTGAACTTGAATACATCAATAAAAAAAATCGAGGTGAAAAATGGTCAAGTTGAAGGAATTATCCTCACAAATGGAGAGTTTATTCCTAGTAACTGCGTGATAGTTACTTTCCCAGCATATCTTGCAATAAACCAACTTTTTGATAGCAATGTGTTTGATCAGAAATTTATAGAATCAATAAACAGACTAAACAAAACTACATCGGTTATCGAAGTACACTTTGCACTATCAGAAAAAATTGATTCTAGACAAGTTGTGTTCCCAGTAGGAAAAGACTATGTGTGTAAGGGAATCTTTTTCATCTCAAACATTACACCATCTGTTTCTCCACCTAGTGAGCATCTTATGATAGTTGGTACACCAGTATCCCCTGATGATGCGAAGAATTCACAAAAAATTGCAGAAGTTGTTACAAAGATGAAGGAAGAGCTGGTATCCATATATCCAAAGTTCCAACAGGTTTTGTTGTGGGACAGACCAAAGGCTTGGAGTTTGGTGGAATCAGTTGTAAAGGAACCGGGATTGGTTTGGAAGAATAAGATGCCACACGAAGTATCTCAAGTCAAAGGACTCTTCTTTGTTGGTGATTCTACAGTTAGTTATGGAATTGGAACTGATTCAGCTGCACACAGCTCAATTCTGTGTCATCCAAAAATAATATCCTATTTGAAAAATACTTAGAGTTTAGGAGTTAGAGAAATTCTTGTCTTTGTAGTTATTGCAATTATGCTTACTATTGCTACAGCAAGTATAATCATAGCAATTGTTCCAAACTCTGGAACTACATGACTTCCAACTATTTCGATTCTTTCAGCACCTGCCCAATATTCAACATGTACTGTGTTTCCCATTTGCATAAAGTCAACTTCTTCGTTGTCTACAAGTACAAAGTATGTGCCGTCATCAAATGGAGTTATGATATCTTCGTTTAGAGTAATTTTAAGTTCGCCGTCATCAGTAGCGTCGAATAAGTGAACAAGTAATGTATCATCGTCAGCGTTTGCACCAATGTGATGAATTACACCTGATGTAACAGAAGCCGTAAACTGGTCTTGTATGTCATCTACTCCACCATGATCATCACCATGTCCCATGTCGTCACCATGTCCCATGTCGTCACCATGTCCCATCTCTGCCTTCTCATCATGTCCCATGTCGTCACTGTGACTCATTTCTTCACCGTGGTCATCACCATGGTCATCCTCAGCTTCAACAATTACAGTTCCTTGCATCCATGGGTGAACCATGCAAAAGTAAGGATATGTTCCTGCTTCATGGAACATTTTAGAATAACTTCCACCGACCATCATCAGACTGCTGTCCCAAACTCCGTCTGGTCCATTAGTTGGTGTACCAGATGTTGCCGTGTGAGCTGCGTTGTCAGTATTTTCCCAAATGACCTCACTGCCTACATCGATTGTAACTGTACTTGGAACAAAGCAATTATCAGTTTCTTCACATCCAGGAGTTGATGATCCTGGTGCGTTTGT
>CEUZ01167379.1_pt1 | contig 14652 bp, 6 predicted proteins | sample 361511 | NCBI WGS metagenome assembly CEUZ01 (sample SAMEA2622822, study PRJEB7988) | marine metagenome | biome: marine biome (ENVO:00000447); feature: surface water layer (ENVO:00002042); material: "saline water (ENVO:00002010), including plankton (ENVO:xxxxxxxx)" | depth 5 m
TTTGACTGCCAAATAATATCTCCAGAAGAAGATACACGCATTACCCAAAGATTTAGATTTGTTTTAGAAAGGGATTTTTTTCCTGCAAGGATATAAGTGTCATCTGAAAGTTTTACAATATTCTTAGCTTCATCCCAATAATTTCCGCCAAATTCATGCGACCATTCAATATTTCCACCTGCATCTGTCTTAACCACCCAGTACTTATCATACCACTCAAAAGTCCTTGCTGGAAGCTTGTTTCCTGCCAATACAAATCCACCGTCATCCGCTTGAACTACACCCCAAAAACTGTTATTTGGTGTATTTGATGTACCGAAACGCTTTATCCACTGTACATCACCCCCTTCAGACATCCTTAATATATAAGCCTTACCTTTTTGATTATGAGGTGTTAACGGATCCCCTCCTGCACCACCCACAACAATATAATCTCCTTCAGATGTCTCGATCACATCTTCTATAAAGTGGTTAACCGAGTACGATAATTTAGAATACCATTCCATTATTCCATTGGAGTCAGTCTTGATTATATTATACTTCCCACCAATTATGTATCCTCCATCAGATGTGGTATTGACAGAGTTTCCCCAGTGTTCTCCACTTATTTCACCGTAAGATTTACTCCAAATCTCATCTCCTGATTCATCAATCTTTAGTAACATTGTTTTGCTACCAAATATTCCGCAAATAACAAAGCTGCAATTCCCAGATCGTATAATATCATAGCCCGCCGTACCAGAAATGACCTTTGTATATGTTGTATCAATATCACAATAGATACAACTTCCGTCATTTTCATTAGCTGTACTGTCAAAATTGGAAGATGTTCTATCTGTACAACCATATACGAGGGTCTGAGAACTATTGCTCAGATTTTCACCATCACAATGACAAATCAAAAATGATAATAAGATTAAATTGATAAAATAGAAAATTCTATTCATCATTTATTTTTTTAATAAATAGCAACACCAGTAGCATCACCAAACTGCCATTCGGCATCTTCTAACTGATGGCGCTGACCATTTACATAATAAATTGGGAAATAAGGTAAACCAAGCTCATAATCATATTCATTTGAAACATCAGGTGCATAATATCCTACAGAGATTTTAATCCCTTCTTGAACTGCAATATCCCAAAGATTATGTTCTTCCACCAGGGCACTTGGGCCACTCAGTTCATGTGTATTTCCATTTCTCCATTTAACGGCAACCCAATTTTTATTAATAATAAAATTGTGACCTGCAAGATAAACATCATTCCCATCTAAAAATATACCGAAAGCTTCAGATCCATGACACGTACCGTATGAAGTTCGCCTAGCCATATTAACGCGATTTCCATTCTTCCAGTAACATGCATTCCATTTACCGGTAGAAGCATTCTCAACATATCCAGAAATATAGAAATCATTACCTTTAAATGCGACATCATTGCCTTCACCAAATAAATTGGTCCCATGTAAATCATTTAGGTTTCCATTTTTCCAATAACAAGCTATGGTTGCGTGATTTTTAATTCTCCATCCTGTAACATACACATCTCCATTATTAACACCTATCCCATATGCAACAGCATCCATTGCAGTTGTTGTTAAATCTGTTCTTTCTCCATTTTTCCAATAACAAGCCACAGGCGTACCAAAAAAGTTTGCATCTGTGAGAAGGGTACCTGCAATGTAAACATCTCCTTCATAAACATATATACCGCCAACTTCAACATTATTTCCACCCTCAAGGTCAAACCTTTCACCATTTTTCCAGTAGCAATAAGATCCATTCCATCCTGTTTCATCTGTCCAGTTACCGCTAATATAAATATCTCCATCCACCACCTTTATATCCTGAGCAGATCCATAGTCAAGATCAATGCGTGCTCCATCCTTCCAATAACAAGCAATCGGAGTTGTTTCTATACTATCTGAATAAAATCCACATATATAAACGCTTTTCCCATTAAAAAGTGTATCTAAAGTTGAAGATGTTAATGATGAATAGGATTCATTTTGTTCAGCCTGAATAGCAGCTTCTTCTTCGCATTGGAACAAGAAAATGGATAAAGGAAGTATGTATATATATATATTTGTTTTCATTAATTATAAGTCTGTAAATATAATAAAATTATAGGAAAAAATTATAATCGTTCAATCATCCAGCAAATTTATATCAGGATATTTGTTTTTTAATTTTTCTATCACAAGATTACTCTCATCTGGCTTATCCAATTTCCCATTAAGCCACAAACCCGCTTCCATTTCATCTCCTGCTTTAATTACCACACCATAGCCATTTCTCATATTATTGTCCCACTCACCAGTATATTTATCACCGCTGGACCAGAAATAAGAACCAAATCCTTTTCGAATTCCTTCAACAAACTGACCCGTATATTTTTCTCCAAATGAATTATTAAATGTACCAAATCCAGTTTGTTTCCCATCAGTGAATTCACCATCATAAATATCACCATTTGGAAATGTAAATTTCCCTATACCGTTATAAACACCATTTTTGAACTCACCTTCATATCTTTCACCTTTTGGATTAATAAAAGTACCTGCACCATTGTGCTCACCTTTTTGAAATTCGCCATCGTATACATTCCCGTTCGCGTAATTCATTTTTCCAGATCCATGGAATAAACCATTCTCAAAATAACCAATATATTTATCACCACTAGGAAAAAATATTGTACCCTTACCATGTTTGTTGTCATTTTTAAACTCACCCATATATATCATTCCATCCAAAGAACGAAGGGAACCTTTTCCAATTTTTTCACCATCCTCATACCTCCCAGAATATTGATCGCCATTAACATAAAAATATTTTCCCATACCATGGTATCTATTTCCTGAAAATCCACCTTCATATCGTTCTCCGCTGACAAATCTAAAGGTCCCTTTACCTTCTCTTCTATCACCGATATACTCTCCATCATAAATATCGCCATTAGCAAATGTATAAATTCCGCTGCCATGTTTATTATTTTTTTCCATTTGTCCAATATAGCTATCTCCATTGGCATAAGTGTAGGTTCCTTTGCCATGGGCATACCCGTTTAAAAAACTACCTTCAAAAATATCTCCATTTGCAAATATACATTTTCCAGGCCCATGATATTTACCTCCCTGCATGCTACCACTATATTTTTCTCCGTTCGCTAATGTAACTTCCCCATTTCCATTCTCTTTACCATTTTGATATTCTCCTACATATTGTCGACCATTAGGTGCTCTAAATTTTCCAGTTCCATGACGCCGGCCATTTTTATATTCTCCTTCATATTTTCGACCATCTTTGAAAATATAAATACCATTTCCATGCTTCACACCATTAATATACCCTCCTTCATAAGTGTCTCCATTATCAAACAAGTACGTTCCAGTACCATGTTTTTTCCCATCTTTAAACTCACCAATATACCTTGCACCATAATCATAGAGATAAGTACCTACACCATTTCTGCAATTACCCTCAATACAACCTGTTTTTTCCTGAGCCAGAACAAAATCGAATACACATACAAAAAAAAGCAACCCAATAATTGAACGAACTACTGTTCCTGTTATTTTCACTGTTTACCTCTTTTATTTCATCAAAATCAATTTTCGAGATTCTGAATAGCTATCGAATTCAATATTATAAAAATATATTCCACTTGCCATTGATGCACCATCTATAACAATCTCATTGGTGCCTTCCATCCATTTATTATTTATTAACTCTTTGACTGTTCTCCCGCTTAAATCGTATAACTTCATATTGACCAATCCAGGATAACTTAATTGGAAACGAATAATAGTTTTGGGATTGAATGGATTTGGATAGTTTTGAGCAATTGTAAATCTCACAGCATGTAAGTTATTGTAATTAACAGATTTCAAAATTTGTGTACTATAATGTCCGACATAAACAGAATTTAAATAATCTTCAAAACCTTCAGGAAAACTATATTGAGGCTGATCAAGATCTGGTATCTGGTATAGTAGATATACATCATCATCTGTTGCTTTATCTGATAAATGTGGAGTTAATTCAATTATCCTATTCTGAATTGTTTCAGATATGCTCGAAATATTCTGAATATCTGACCAGGATTTCCCATTATCCGCAGAGCGTGAAATAAATAGATCCACATCTCCAGGTATAATCTGTGTACTATCATCTGAATAATAGTATTTTGTTCCAGCAAATCCAGCATACCATATTACATTACTGTTTTCATCGTGGCTCATAGTAATATTTGGGTAAAAATACTGTTCGGGTCCAAATTCCCCTGAAAGCAGAGACATATCTTCAACCCAGTCTCCATAATAAGTATCGGACATATCATGCACCAGACTTGCATAGCCAGTATTTGGATCTTGTATTGGATCAGGAAAATAAAAATGAATCATTCCTGCTCCACCAAAATCTCCTTCAATGTAATGCATAGTGTCTGCAACACCGTTATTATCTAAATCGGCACATCCATTTTCATAGTATATCCCTTCTGAATCTGTAAAAGATGTATCTGGGCATATATAAAACCAGGCAGGTATATTTACATGAAGTCCACCGCTTCGATCTGTACGTACATCGTACTCATACCAAAAAAAGAAACCCGGAGTGGGGACAAAAGGTCTAGGGTCACCTTCATAATAAATTTTATCCTGATAATTAAGTTTAACTGAGTCACCTTCCCATGTATTAATTAATGAGTCAGAAAGACTAGTCATCAATTGATCTCTCAGAAAAAAATATTTTTCTCCATAGTCTCCTAATGGACCAGAATCTCCATTATCACCAGTCCATGTAGCGCCGTAATTTTCAGTTTTTCTAAAAAAAATAGTGGGTAAGGTTGGGTCATGCGTTTCTGATAGATTATTCATTCCGCGTTGAACCATATAACCAATGCCATCATCGTTGATATGGAAATCTGGGCTTCCGACACTCCCGAAAGCGAAAAGGGTATCACCACTTGCATTTACAAAACCAGGATCATACATGATTGAATAACTTGAATTTATCTCACCTTGATAATACGAGAAATTAGTATTTGGATCATTTCTGAAAAGTACATATCTGCCGTCATCACCTCTACCCTCCTTAAACATGGCCAAGACTACAGGCATATTTGGATGTTCAACCATAAAACTATGACTAAGTGTTAGATCCCTAGGATATCCGTCTACATAGCATCCATCTTGAAGGCCTGAAAGCGGCATCAAATCTTTTGGTTCTAACTGACCTGGGATTTCAGCATATTCAGCATCAAATAGATCTGATTCATCCCATAAATACATTGCGCGACCGCCTAAGCCAGAACCGTCAGTTGTAGCATCTCCAAAACACTCTGTATCGCCTGTAATTTCATTCCATATAACGGAAGCCCTTCCATTTTCAGACAATATTGCATTAGGATATCTACCTGCCCCCATATCAGGATTCAGTGTATAGGTTTTTGGAAACCATTCATATCCATCATTGGAAAGAGCTACACCTATAAATCCCGAATTAAATGGCTGTTCCACATCTATCATTCGATAGGTGGCTATAATACCCTTTCCAGGTACAAATGCGATTGGGTTTGTACTGCCTATATACATACCATAACCATTAAAAGAATTTGCCAGATATGTTGACAAAAAATGATCTGTGTTTCTATCCCTAAAAACTAATGGTATAGTTGTATCCATATTGTAGTTAGATGCCTCAAGAGGCTTCTCATTAATAAATGGTTTTTTCCTTATAAATTTCCGATGATTAGGGAATCTTTTATGAGAATGTATATTTTCAGCTCCAAGATTTGAAATTAGAATTATAGTGATGATTAGAAATGTAGACACTGGAAAATATTTATTAGTTTTACATAATACAGTATTCATCAGCTATTAAGAACCAAAAGTATTTTATAAATTGAAAACATTAATGTACCAACATCATTTTCTCGTGTGCTCTGTATACCTTTTTACCAGTATTCGGATTAATAGCAGTTAATCGTACAAAATACAATCCTGAAGCTGTTTTGCGACCGAAACTATCCTTTCCATCCCATAATGCACTATGTCGTCCCGGAGGTTTTGTAGCCTGGATCAGTTTACGCAAATTTCTTCCCCTAATATCATATATCTCTAATCGAATCTTTGCCCAATCTTTTAAGTCAAACACTATAGTGGTATTTGCATTGAACGGGTTTGGATAATTATGCAGTAATTTATACTCGACTGGAAACACAGTTTCAGAATCTCCTTCATCTGTAACTAGATGCAATCGATGGGATGCTATCGGAGACCAGGTAGAATTATCAGTATAGCCTCGAACCTGCCAGGTAAAAGTTCCTTGAACCAATTCCGCTTCCGCCAACATAGAAATTAATTCCTGGAAATCTACGGAAATACTACTACCATCTACTTGTACACTATAAGTTAAAGAATCAATTGTACCATTTTCATTCAAGTAAGGTAAACTCACAACAAACTCGTATGTCATATTCTCTGTAACGATATCATGAGAAAGATTCCAACTAAATTCAATACTGTCACCTAAAGTTTCCATCACCAAAGTGGAATCATTTCTTGGCTCCAAAGGTGCAATTCCTACATCATTGGAACCTGGTGTAAATGATAAGTGAGGTCTAAGGCTAACACTGTTTTCCTTACTGCAAAACTCCGCCCTCCCATTGCTTCCCATAAGAGCGAGAGCAAAAGAATACTCCCCAGGTTCGACTATTACATTACTGACATCGACAACTACTGATCTGTCGCGTCTAATATTCAAAAGAGTATCAATCGGGGAACCCAAGGAACGGTTAACAGTACCTATATTACCAGATGTTTCTCTCTCATGCCATGATGTATTGTTGAACCGATATATAACTACATCAGCGCCTTGAGGAGAAGCAACTGGTACATAAAGGTTAAGCAAAGTCTCCCAGAATTCATCTACCCCAGCTTCTACAGTAAATTTCAAAAATACACTTTTCGATGCTGAAACAGTTAATAGATTTTCCTGCTTCGGGGTTAAAATAGTAGTGAGATTATTCGCAACTGAGCGGTCATTATCAGGTTCAATCATATTTGCAACCTGAAAAAACCAGCTACCGCCACTTTTCCCACCCACTGATACACTCCAGGAGTAATTTCCGCCAGGATGAAACGGTCCATTGTATACATTATTGGGATACTGGAAGGATTCTATATTATTAATTCCTGGACCAGTTACACGAACTTCTGCAATAGTATTTTCATCGCTGGGCCATGGATACCGCCATGCTAAGATAGTTGACGGGAAAACATAACTGGAATTGTTTGGAGGAATAGGAAAACTGGCTGTTGCAGGTCTATAACCAGGAATAAAATAAACATTATCACCGTATTCATATGTTCCTATATCCGGCGCATCACCTACATACTTTCTGCTTCCATCACTTCCATCATTCACCCCTTCTATAATGACCCCAGCATCTATAAGAGATGATCCCTTCCTGGGTCGGTAATCATAATGAGCAGGATTCGAAAGTTCATATGAAATATTTTCACCTTTTAATACCCCATGCCAAAGACCCCATTCTTTATTTTTCTGTTCATTACAACCCGTAAAAGTTGGTCTATCACATTCATATGCACCTTCAGCAATAGAATTGCTATGCACAGTATTAAGGTTTCCGCTAAGCGGTATATTATAGAGAGAATCTTCCCCTAAATTTGTTGCCCTTGGCCAACCAAGTGAAGGATCCGTTGTTGCTTCGCCTGTTTCAGGGTTCCAATATCCGTAAAATTTGTAATCTGGAAGACTGATGTCATGCCGTGCACTCTCCATACCAATAATATGATGAACCTGATGCTGGTCACCTTTTAACCGGTATCCCCTGCTTGTTCTGATTGATAGTGTATGGTGAATTTTCCGGAAAACACCACCAGGGTTCCCATCAAAACGAATACCGTTCACATATGGTGCATCCATAACCCAGGTATTGCGAATAACAGGCTCTACCTGTCCTTGGTTTACCTGTATTCCGGCAGCATCCCTTCTAGAATAAATATTTGTTACCAAACAATGGTCTACAATGTTATAACTGGAAGGATAAAACCCTCCTCCCGATATGTTTTGATCTATTGTAATGTAACGCATTGTGGTATATTTCGCCTTTTGTGTTCGAAGAGCAACGCTTTCTTTACCACTCCAATTGATATGGTGAAAATAGCAGTTTTCTACGATGTTATAGTGGGAGCCTCTTAAGGTTAGTGCTTTACCATCGATATATTCAAAAATACAGTTTCGAAAAACAGCACTGTCACAATCTGTTTCAAGATAATTAGTCTTGCTGGTACCGACACCAATCTTGGTTACTGGTCCATTTTCTTCACGCATTATTGGCAGGTTATTCGTTATAGAGTAAGAAAATCTGCAATCTACAAAAGAAATATTCGTTGCCCTGTAAGCCCATAACTTTCCAGCAAATATTTGTATACCTTTAAAACTGATATGACGGGAATTCTTATTTTTCCCACCAACATTCAAAATAGCATCTCGAACCCTTCCTCTGACTTCACTGTTATTTGGATTTATTCCATTTGGAGGATATAGATATATCTCCTGCGAATAGGCAAGATAACACCATTCTTCAGGGCTATCTATGTCAGAGAGCAGATTTGTAGTATTGTCTGGGTATATTCGCCCATCACCACCATAAAACTCATCTCCGGCATCCCAATAGGTATTAGGCTCAGGCTGACTTGCTGTTCCAACCCTTGGGTCAGTAGGATTTTTCAAATTTATCAGCTGTGAAGGTATCATCATGCGATCATTCAGAAATAACTGCCATACTCCCCTGAAAACATCACCCATACTGTCTGACAGTGCTGTACTGTCTAAAGACGTACGATAAATGATCAATCCATTATGGTTATAAGGCTCCCAATATGATGTAATAGGCACGGTCCCATCGATAACGACACGCTCATTTGGCCATGCTTCTATACGTAATGGAGACTGAGATGTGGCTTTCTTTTTTTCAACTCTAACATGTTCGCTGTATCGTCCTTCACGAATAAATATAATATCACCCGGTTCTGAAGCATTTACTGCAGCTTGTATTTTTCGAAAAGATGTAGAGTTTACTGGGAGAGATTTAGATACATATAGTTCAGCTCCGTAACAATAAAATATTAATAATACATAAATTGTATAATATTTAAATTTAACTAACATTAATTAATGTAATAAATAAGTATATTTACTTTAACAGAATCATTTTTCTAGTTTTTATAGTACCTTTGGTTTGCATTGTAGCAAGATATACCCCTGACGATACTAATTTTCCAAATCGATTTGTACCATGCCACGATACAGTATGATGGCCATAGTCCAATTCCTTACTTATAAGTGATACAACTTCCTGGCCCAACATATTATAAATAGTAATATTTACCTTAGATCGTGTTGGAAGTGAAAAATCTAAATTTGTAATCGGGTTAAAAGGATTTGGGTAGTTTTGACTTAAACTATATTCCTTAGGAATATTCGCAAGTATTTCCTTAGCAGTTTCCAATACAAAGGTTTCATCACCAGCCAAAACTTTGATATCATAACCGATATGTAAATTTTTATTAATAATAATATTTTTTTCAGGAAAATCATTAATAATTGACCGTTTTGGAATATCTACTACGGCAATAATTAGATTTTCCGGCACAAGGCCCAGAAAGGATCCAGAAAAAGACACAGGTCCAGGTTCATTTTTCCCCATGACCCTAAGGCTCCATACACCGTTAAACTCATCAATAGAACGAATATTAGTACTATATTTAAAACGGCCATTGTTATTCATATCCATTGCAGTAACTATATATCCATCTAAATGTGGAAGTTTGGGTGTATCATAACCATCCACTCCATTTTCTGCATATTTATTTCGACCCAGTTGTCCGGTATGATCAAAATATTCCTTTCCATCAGCAAAAATCTGTAATGTCCAACCAGAAGAAAGTGACCTTGACGCTACATCCGCATCTTCAAAGGGTTTTAGTATAATACTGTCATTATCAGTTTTACTATGGACAGCATAGCCAGCCCATGGTACAAGATTATTAGACGGCCCATTCCAACCGTCTCTTTCCAAATCTCCATACAAATATAATCCGGATATCATTTCAGGATTATAATCTGCAGTTGCAGGAAAAGCAAAGGGACTTCCTATCATATTCCAACCTTTTCGAAGCTTTATTGTGTAATCTACCAATGGTACTGAAATTCCGGTTGTTGAAGTATTTTTAAATACTACATCTTCATTATACTTATGTTTAAACCAATACGCCTTCCCGATCTCAATGGTATTCGGTTTATTCCATTTGTTATTATTGGAATCCCAATCATAAAGAACGTGCCCGGAATTCAGATCTGAAGGCTTCGTTGATTTTGATTCCAAATCTCCGGGCCAAGCCATCATTCTCCATTTTTCAGATGGTAGACCTGCAGGATAATGGCTGAAAATTCCATCCATACCCAGTTCCTGTTTCCCAAATTCAACAGCAGGTGTCTGATATGTACTACTTGCAGTATATGCCATACTATCTTCGCCGACTACATATGCGCGCAGATTTCTTACCGTGACTAGACTCTCAGGTATGGATATTTCAAAAGTTGTATCATTTAAGGCTGTCATCGGAATTACTACAGGATCTTTGCTACCGCCAAGCTGAACAAATAATTTAGCTCCTGCTATTCCATTCATATCCGTTGCAACAGCACGTGCAATAACAGGCATGGAACCGTCACTTATAGTATCTTCGATAAAAGCATCCACTACAGGTGGTTTGGAAAACATACTTGCAGCAATATTCCAGAATCCTCCCTTCACGATCAATGTATCACTATTACTTGTCTGGTAAAAATTAGATCCCAGTGTTCCTCTTAATACCAAAGAGTCTGATCCAATTGATTCCTGACTTACGGCTATCTGATAGGTATAAAGTTTATAATCATCCGATACTACTCTTGATAGATTTGTAATAAAAATAAAGAAAATGAGTTTAAAAAACCTTCGCACTGCTTTATTGCCCACGCTACTATTATTATTAACCAAATATATCATATTTATAGCCCTCTGGCGGTACCATTAAAATTACCCATTAAATCTATTACAGTATCACCATCGCTTAGAGCATTGGTTAAAGAATAATAAACAGCTATGGATTTTCCACGACCTGGTGCCCAGGATCGAAGATCTGTATTCCCTTGAACATCATGTAGAGAAGTAACATCAGCAGGATCACAATAACTTATCAAGGCCCATTCAGTCATTTGATTTATGTCAACCATACCGCCGCCAACCAACTTCCCAAGATATCCCGTACCACTATAAACTCCAGTTACATCAGGCTTAATACCCAAAATCAGTACAAGAAACTGATTCTTGTAAATAGTAAATGAATTTTTTGCAAGCGCACCAGCCGGACCATGGCTCGCATATGAATTATCATCTGCATGCGGAGCATTTGAAGTAACCCAGTCATTGTCATTGTCAGAACTGCTGGTACTCATATTGTTTAGCGTACCATTATTTGAATTAGAGCTGTTATCGGTAAGGGTGGTACCTGAGCCATCACTCATCTTATAGTACGCTACCAAACCGCTTTCATCTCCTTCCAACTCATCATCTTTATTATTCGCTATCTCTGAAGAGGTTCGAATATCATTCCATATCCGTACTTCATCTATCTGACCGTTAAAGTGCCTACCATCTGCATTGGAATTTGTCCCTAAATAAAATGTTCCTGTATTAGAAGGAATATTTACAGAAGTATTTACATTCTGCTGGGAGCCATTGACATACCAGGTCAGTGTATTTGCAGAATTATCATGTACGATAGCTATATGATACCATGTATCTGTGGATAGAGTAACTCCTGAAACATGATCGGATCCTGACCCTCCCAATCTGGATGTCAACGATCCTCCGGAGTTAATAGCAATGACACGGTTATCATTCGATCCTGTTTGCTGAAATACATGTTGTCTACTACCGACATCATCAGTTTTTATCCATAAAGATAATGTAAAATCAGAATTACCCATATTGATGCTGTTCGGCAAGGATATATAATCATTACTGCCATCTATATCCAACACATAATTAATGGAACCACTACCCACACCTGTTGCACCTAATCCTGTAGATTCAATAACACCGGTATTCCCTGAACTGAAATCACTGACGTTACTGTAAGATAGTTTAACATAGTCGTACGATCCAGATGCAGTATTTTCAGCTAAAACTGTAGGAGATGATGAATCATTACCATCATATACTATATTTCTATTGGTACCGGATCCGCCATAGGAGTAATTATTTTCAAACCATACCTTCGGACCATCATCTGCCGATGTAAACACACCGTTCGAAGCATTAACAGTGCCACGATATCCCGTCCAGAAATAATATGCACCTTGATAAAAAATCATTTGAACATTATCAGTATACTGCCCTGCCCAGGAAAGCGAATGATTTGCAACGTTCGCTGTCCTTTTTTTTGTTCCCCGTTCCTGATCACTCGTAACTGTTCCGCTTGCACTAACTAAGGATGAATACATCCTGCTACTGCCATCCCAGTAATAAGATCCTCGCATGGAATGGCCGGGACTCGTATAAAAACACTGTTTTCTAACCCAGTGACTACCAGACGGGAGATATGCTCGTATTGTAACGGTGAATGCACTCGAATCACTTATTGTATAGTCTCTTAGAGCAGTACTCCATGGGATTTCAATAAAATCATCGCCGTTATTGTTTCTATCATCATTATCAAAACTTAATGAAGTGACGGAGAATCCTGGGTGAGCAGGAGAACTTCCTGAATGAATCGCCTGAAAAGTAGGCAGTGCAAACTGAGCATAAATATGCTCAAATATCATTGAAATAAATATATATATAATTATTTTCAATTTTCCATCCATTTATGATGTAGTATCACCGGAAATAACAAAAGTATTACTTCCCAGGTGCACCAGGGTCATAATTGCGTGTTGCCCTGCGGTTCTACTTCCATTTCTGTTATTCAAAGTAGTTCCAGAAGCAGAAAGAGATACCTGACCGCTACCGCTTTGAATAATCATACAATTAAATCCGGTAGGTAAACTGGCAGGCACAGTTATCGCTACTGCACTGCTGCTTGAACAAACAATAATAGTTCCATTATCAGCGGCTGCGAGAGTTTTACTGGTTCCGGATAAGGTTTGAAGATCAGCCCCGTATCCTGTAATTGCATTATCGTTAAAATCTGTTTTTCCGTTACCATTAGGAGCAACAGTGATATCACCATCTGCACCATCTGTAATGGTAATCGAACCTGTGGTCGAGTTTCCAGTCTGAAGTGTTACATCATAATCTCCATCTGATTTATATACACCGGCGGCACTTCCTCCTCCTGCTGCAACAGATGAAGCATAGACCGTGGCTCCCTTATCCTGGGCCATGTAAACAGCAGTTACGTCTGCATTACCAAGAGTCACGGAATTATCCGCCTGTGCTGAAGTGCCATATCCGACCGCAACCTGGTTCGTTGCGGTAACAGCTGAAGCAGTTGTACTAGCACCAAGGAAGGTATTCTTATTCCCCGTCGTGACATTACTGCCTGCAGCATCCCCCAGCCCTGTATTATAACCATCTGTGTCTGCTGTCCTATCAGCATTGAGAAGAGCATTATAACCAATAGCCGTATTATGTTTCGCAGTAGTATTTTGTTCCAAGGCTTTATATCCAACCCCAGTATTCCTGCCACCCGATGTATTAAATCTCAGCGAATACATGCCAATCCCAATATTATAATTACCTATATTATTTGCCGGGAGCGATTGAAATCCTAATGCTACAATACCCGATCCGCTTGTATTATTTTGGGCTGCAGCATATCCAACAGCCGTAAGTGAACCTTCAGTCGTTACTGATGTAAGAGCATTAAGTCCAATTGCAGTATTCCCTGCACCTGTTGTGTTTGCGCTAAGAGCATTGTATCCAATGGCAGTATTATTATCACCTGTCGTATTTGCATCTAAAGAATAATTTCCAATAGCAACATTATACTCGCCGCCATCAATGGAACCGCCTAAGGCCTCGTAACCAATCGCCAGGTTATCATTTTCTTCGTCTGCGCCATCATAGGCTCTAAATCCAATGGCAAGGTTTCTAGTTCCGGTGGTGTTAGCAACCAAACTCTGAGATCCAATAGCTGAATTAAAAGCCCCCGTTGTATTTGCTTTTAATGCTCTGTAGCCCATAGCAGTATTAGAACCTGCCTCGGTATTGGAATTTAAACTTTCATATCCAAAGGCGGTATTAGAACCTCCTGTGGTGTTAGATTGCAGACTACGAGTTCCAGAGGCGGTATTAGCATTCCCTGTGGTATTCGCCGATAACACATTATAACCAACTGCTGTATTAAAGTCCCCGCTTGTATTTGCATCCAGTGAATAATTTCCAATGGCAATATTATACTCACCCCCATCAATTGAACCGCCTAACGCAGCATGACCAATAGCGAGGTTATCATTTTCTGTGTCTGCGCCATCATAAGCCATATATCCAATGGCAATGTTTCTAGTACCCGTGGTGTTTGCACTCAAACTGAAAGATCCAAAAGCTGAATTATTTGCCCCTGTTGTACTT